>OMEI01001011.1_pt1 | contig 11968 bp, 9 predicted proteins | sample 1645381 | NCBI WGS metagenome assembly OMEI01 (sample SAMEA103958119, study PRJEB25191) | human gut metagenome | biome: human-associated habitat [ENVO:00009003]; feature: intestine environment [ENVO:2100002]; material: feces | place: Germany | collected 2013/2015 | reverse complement strand
CAGGTGAGCTTGAGCTGACCAAAACAGGCGCTGCACCGTCATTTATCAAATCAGGGAAACAAGTAAGTGTTATAGAAATTGAATCACTCCCGGCGGGAGTTGATGTCTGGCAGGAGAGCAAACAATCAAAAAATACACTTCAAAGTGGCGATTTCCTTGTCATGGTGACGGATGGTGTGCTAGAATATCTGCATGTAAAGGACAGACAGGGGAAGCTTATGGATATCATCGCAGGCGTCAAAAGTGACAATGCAGGCGTGATGGCGCAGGAAATTCTGGACAGGGTGCTGCTTGACACAGGCGGATACGCCATGGATGATATGACTGTAGTTGCAATAGGAATCTGGGAAAAATAATGATTAGACGGACGAAAGATTATATTCTGGAAAACAAGATGATAAACAATCACAGCACGGTGCTTGTTGCGCTGTCGGGCGGTGCGGATTCGGTCTGCCTTCTGCTGCTTTTAAATGAGATAAAAAGACAGTGCGCAGATGAGCTTGATTTTGCGTTGGAGGCAGTGCATGTGGAGCATGGTATCAGAGGAGCCGAGAGCAGGGAGGATGCGAGGTTTGCGTCAGATCTCTGCGAGAGGCTTAACATACCGTGCCATGTACATTCCGTGGATGTACCGCAATATGCAGCAAGTCATGGACTCGGACTGGAGGAGGCCGCCAGGATATTGCGCTATGAAGCGTTTGAAGAGGAGGCAGGCAGATATCCCTGTGAATCGGCCAATGCATCAGACCCAAATCAGGATAACAGGAGGCAGGTAGTCGTTGCAGTTGCGCACCATATGGAGGACAACGCAGAGACAGTTCTTTTTCAGATGCTTCGCGGAAGCGGAGCAAAGGGTCTATCCGGCATGCATCCGGTTTCTGTGAAGAATGGTGTCACCTATATCAGGCCGCTTTTATCAGCAACACGCGCACAGATAGAGGAATATCTGAAGGAAAACGGACAGGCTTTTGTCACCGATGCCACAAACACTGACACAGCCTATTCCAGAAACAAGCTGCGCCATGATGTGTTTCCACTGCTTTTGCAGATTAATGACAGGGCGATTGAGCATATCAATGAGAGCGCAGGACAGCTTGCGGTGATGAATGATTTTTACGAGCAGCAGCTAAAAGAGGCGTGTGACAGCATGGTTTCCCAAAAAGAAGGCAGGGTGATACTTGAAATCAGTCGCTTTGAGAGTCTGCATCCGGCATTAAAAAGCGGAGTGGCGCGAGAGTGTATACATCTGGCATCAGGGCGGCTCAAGGATATCACGAGCACGCATATCGGTGCACTTGTGAAGCTTGCAGGGCAGCAGTCGGGCAGAAAAATCAATCTGCCGTATGGCATTATTGCGGAAAAATCATTTGGCGAGGTGATACTCTTCGCCGGAAGGTGTGACGATGAAAAAGCAGAAATTCAAATTACGCAAAAAGAGCTTGAGGCACTGAGTGCCACGGGAGAGCAAAAAAACATAAAGCTTTCGGCAGATGGCTCATATGTCACACTTTGTATACAAGATTTTAATGGTAAAATGGACGAAATTCCCAAAAAACCATATACGAAATGGTTTGATTATGATAAGATGAAAAAAGGCTTTGAAATAAGAACAAGAAAAGCCGGTGACTATATAATTGTGGATGACGAGGGCCATCATAAGAAGCTGAAGCAGGTATTTACAGGTGATAAAATTCCGGCACAGCAGAGAGCGGGGCTGTGGCTCATAGCCCATGAATCACTGGTGCATGCCATTATCGGATACAGATCCGGCTGTGGCGCACTTGTCACACCACAGACAGGAAAAGTACTTAAGATCACATTTTACGGAGGAAAACAAAATGGATTTTTCAAAAAAATATGATATTTCGGTTTATCTGACAGAGGAGCAGCTCAATAAGCGTATTGCAGAGATTGGAGCGCAGATCACAGAAAAATACAGGGGACAGTCAGTATATCTCATTTGCATACTCAAGGGTTCAATATTCTTTACCACTGAGCTTGCAAAGAGAATTGATTTGCCTATGACTATGGATTTCATGTCGGTATCCAGCTATGGCTCAGGCACAGAGTCATCAGGCGATGTCAAGATTAAAAAGGACCTTGAGCATTCTATCGAGGGAGAGAATGTCATCATCATAGAAGACATCATTGATTCGGGAAATACTCTTAGCAGGCTTTCAAAGCTCCTTGCCAAAAGAAACCCGAAGAGTCTCACAATCTGTACACTTTTGGACAAGCCTGAGCGCCGTGTGGTTGATGATGTAAATGTAGACTACGTGGGCTTTGTGATTCCTGATAAGTTTGTTGTAGGCTATGGCCTTGACTATGATCAGAGGTTCAGAAATCTGCCTTACATCGGCTTCGTCGAGGGCGAAATAAAATAAAAAGGAGAAGTAAATTGAATAAACAAAAAAGCGGTATGCGCGGAATAGGCGTATACATTATCATTGTATTTGCAGTAATCTGCATCTGGTACTGGCTGAGCGCCGGGGCTACATCCAACTCTTACACACAGAGTCAGTTCGAGAAGGATCTTGACAAGAATCAGGTGAAGAGCGTAAAGGTAGTGCAAAACAGGGAGATACCGACAGGAAGTCTGGAGGTGAAGTTCAAGGATGGCACATCAAAGGTACTTTATGTATCAGATGTAAACAATATCGAAAAGACCATGACAAAAGCAGGGTATACCGACTATACAGTTGCGGATGTTCCGGCTGAGAGCTGGATTATGACATTGCTTCCGTATGTTTTGGTATTCGGAGCCATGTTCATATTCTTTGCAGTGATGAACAACAACGCAGCAGCACAGGGCGGCGGTGGCAAGATGATGAACTTCGGCAAGAACCGTGCGAAGCTCACCACACAGGAGGAGAACCATATCAAGTTTTCCGATGTAGCAGGCTTAAAGGAGGAAAAGGAGGAGATTGCAGAGATTGTTGATTTCCTTCGTGATCCGGGAAAATACACCAGACTTGGGGCAAGAATCCCAAAGGGTGTCCTTCTTGTAGGACCTCCGGGAACAGGTAAGACTCTCCTTGCCAAGGCAGTAGCCGGAGAGGCGGGGGTACCGTTTTTCACCATTTCAGGATCTGATTTCGTGGAGATGTTCGTCGGAGTCGGAGCCTCACGAGTGAGAGATTTGTTTGAGGATGCCAAGAAAAATGCGCCTTGTATCGTGTTTATCGATGAGATTGATGCAGTAGCCAGACGCCGTGGCACAGGAATGGGCGGAGGACACGACGAGCGTGAGCAGACATTGAACCAGATGCTTGTCGAGATGGATGGTTTTGGTGTCAATGAGGGCATTATCGTCATGGCAGCCACAAACCGTGTGGATATACTTGACCCTGCTATCATGCGTCCGGGACGTTTCGACAGAAAGGTTGTAGTAGGCAGACCGGATGTGGGCGGCAGAGAAGAAATTTTAGGTGTCCATGCCAAGAAAAAACCTCTTGCAGAGGATGTAGACTTAAAGCAGATTGCACAGACTACAGCAGGCTTCACAGGTGCAGACCTTGAGAATCTGATGAATGAGGCAGCAATCCGTGCAGCGGGCGAAAACAGAGAATATATCACACAGGATGATATCAGAAAATCCTTCGTCAAGGTTGGTATCGGAGCTGAGAAGAAGAGCCGTATCATTTCTGATAAGGAAAAGCGCATCACAGCCTACCACGAGGCAGGACATGCAATCCTTTTCCATCTGCTTCCGGATGTGGGACCTGTATACACAGTTTCAATCATCCCTACAGGAGCAGGCGCAGCAGGCTACACCATGCCTCTGCCTGAGAAGGATGAGATGTTCAACACAAAGGGACGTATGCTTCAGGAAATCGTAGTAGACTTAGGTGGTCGTGTCGCAGAGGAACTTGTGTTTGACGATATCACTACAGGTGCATCACAGGACATCAAGCAGGCTACAAAGCTTGCGCGCGAGATGGTTACCAAATACGGTATGTCAGACAACATCGGCCTTATCTGCTATGCCGATGATGAGGAGGAGGTCTTCATCGGACGAGACCTCGCCCATGCAAAGAACTACAGCGAGGGCATAGCATCGGCAATCGATGTCGAGGTAAAGCGCATCATCGACGAGTCGTACGACAAGGCAAAGAGCATGATAGCAGAGTACCGCGATGTGCTTGACAGATGTGCAGCACTTCTTCTTGAGAAGGAGAAAATCACAAGAGATGAGTTTGAAGCACTGTTTGATGAGGACAGCAAAACAACAGTTGAACATAATGTTTAAAAAATAGCCATACTTTTGTGCAAAATCACTATATGAAAAATATTGAATATGACTAAAGAACTATACAAAATGCATAAAAACAAACCACGATTTTTATGCAATTTGTGAACACTTATCGTTATAACCGTGATATTATAATAACCGTAAAAACCCCCCAATACATTATATAGTTTTTGCTATACCCCATAGTAAAAATACCTTCTCCTAAAAGGCAGCCGATCGTAGGCTGTCTTTTTTAATTTCTATATTATAGCTATAAAGTAAGGGGATTGTGTGCCCGGGACGGTGCTTTGGTGGGGGATTGATGCCCTTACTGGAGCGCATAGCGAAGTTGCTTAGAGTCTGTCAGAATTATGCTTAGAGGAGCAGAAATGCCCGGCCATGGACGGCTGGGCAAGGCGTTATGCGCCACGGAAACCGGCACTTAGGCCACGTATAACAGCTACAAATCAGTTCTGTCCATAGTATGCGTTAGCCCCATGCTTACGGTAGAAATGCTTCTCCTTTATGTTGTCCGGGGCTGGCTTCACGTCAGGATTTACTGACTCTGTGAGTCTGGCCATCTTTGCCACTTCCTCAAGGACAACGGCGTTGTGCACAGCCTCAGCTGCATCCTTTCCCCAAACAAACGGTCCGTGATTCTGACAGAGCACAGCCGGTGTGTATACAGGATTGATTTTTCTGTTCTCAAAGGTCTCTATGATGACAAGGCCTGTATTTTTCTCGTAGGCTTCGTTGATTTCCTCTGTGGTGAGATTTCTCGCACATGGAATTGAGCCTAGGAAATAGTCTGCGTGAGTGGTGCCGTAGAGCGGAATATCCCTGCCGGCCTGTGCCCATGCAACTGCCTCAGGTGAGTGAGTATGTACAATTCCTCCGATATCCGGATACTTTTTGTAGAGCTCTAAGTGTGTTGCAGTGTCTGACGAAGGCTTGTATTTTCCTTCTATCTTATTTCCTTCAAGATCCATGACTACCATATCATCAGGGGTGAGCACATCATAATCCACTCCACTTGGCTTGATGACAAAATAGCCTGTTTCCCTGTCAATTCCACTGACATTGCCCCATGTATATGTGATGAGCCCTCTTCTTGGGAGCTCCATGTTTGCTTCGTAAACCTGTTTCTTTAATTCTTCAAGCATTTTCTGTTCCTCTCTTATTATTTTTTTCTGCTATTACAGCGGAAGAGCCTTTACCATTGCACGCTCTGCCTCAATTGCTGCCTTATATGTATTTATGTACTCATCAAAGCCCTTTACATCATCAGGGTCCGGCTGCATTACTATGCCCTTTTCGCCATTAAATACCCTGTCTGAAAGATATTTTTCCAAAGGCTCTCCATCTGCTTTATTCACCATATAAGCTGCGAGCACTGCCATGCCCCACGGGCCGCCCTCTCCGGCTGTTTCCATGACCGCAACCGGTGCATCCATGGCTGCTGCAAGTATGCTCTGGCCCACACCCTTTGTCTTGAACAGACCACCATGACCGTAAAGTGTGTCTACCTTTACTTTTTCCTCTTTAAAGAGAATATCACAGCCAATTTTTAGTGTTGCAAGACTTGCATAGAGATGTGTGCGCATAAAGTTTGCAAGATTCATCCTTGCATCCGGCTTTCTGGCAAACATAGGTCTGCCCTCGTTGAGTCCGATGACAGGCTCTCCCGAGAAAAGATTAAAGGCTACAAGGCCGCCACAGTCCTTATCGGCTGTAAGTGCATTGTTGTAGAGCTTTCCATATATGTCATTCATATCTATATCCATGCCAAACAGCTCTGAAAATTCCTTGAATAATCCCACCCATGCATTTAAGTCTGACGTACAGTTGTTGCAGTGCACCATAGCTACCGCATCTCCCGATGGTGTGGTGACCATATCAAGCTCCTCATGAGCTGCCTTAAGCGCCTTTTCAAGCACCACCATAGCAAATACAGATGTGCCCGCTGATACATTTCCGGTACGCACTGCAACAGAATTGGTTGCGACCATTCCCGTGCCTGCGTCTCCCTCCGGCGGTGCAAGCAATATACCGCTCTCCAGATTGCCGCTTACATCAAGCCTTTTAGCTCCTTCCTCTGTCAGCGTACCTGCCTTTTCTCCAGCCGTAAGCACCTTTGGCAGAATGTCTCTTATATCCCACGGATATTCTTTTACCTTATCTAATGCTGCAAATTTATCAAGCATTGCCGCATCATAATCCCTGGTCTTCGAATCGATAGGAAACATGCCTGATGCCTCACCGACACCTATGACCTTTTCACCTGTGAGCTGCCAGTGAATATAGCCTGCTAATGTTGTGAAATATGATATCTTTGATACATGCTCTTCTTTATTTAATATAGCCTGATACAGATGCGCTATGCTCCACCTCTGCGGAATATTAAAGCCAAGCACCTCAGTAAGCTCTGCTGCAGCCTCACCTGTGATGGTATTTCTCCATGTCCGAAATGGCACAAGCAGATTATCCTCCTTGTCAAAAGGCAGATAGCCGTGCATCATGCCGGAAATACCGATTGCCGCAAGCTTTTTGATGGTAACTCCATACTTTTCCTTTGCATCCTGCGCCATTTTGCTGTAGCAGTCTGAAATGCCCTCCCAAATCATATCCAGGCTGTATGTCCAGATGCCGTCCACAAGCATGTTTTCCCAATCATGGGCACCTGTGGCTATAGGAGCATGGTCATCCCCGATAAGCACCGCCTTTATTCTGGTAGAACCGAACTCTATTCCGAGCACAGCCTTGCCGCTTTCAATAACACTTTTTACGTCTGACATAATATACCTCCACCTTGTAATGTAAATTTCTGAATAATTACCTAAAATTATTATACTGTAATTGTACAACGTTTTTCTTCAAAAGTAAACAAAAGAAAACATAAATATACATAAATTTTAAAACGTTTTCAAAAGTGTTCAAAAGTGAATGTCACTTTTTTTATTAAAATTTCAGATTATATTGATAGAATGTAAAAATTATGTTATGTTATATGTGTTTTGTGTAAACTAAATATGTATAACTGGAGCAAATAGTAAAACAAATTATTTTTACAAACGGAGGTAAACATGAACATTTACTCTATATTGCAGTTATGCGGCGGACTTGCCTTTTTCCTTTTCGGAATGCATGTTATGTCAGGCAGTCTTGAGAAGCTCGCAGGAGGCAATCTCCAAAAGATACTTAAGGAGGTAACCTCAAACCCTATCAAGAGCTTGTTTTTTGGAGCAATAGTCACTATTGCAATCCAATCCTCATCCGCACTTACTGTTATGCTTGTCGGACTCGTAAACTCCGGCATCATGGAGCTTGCCCAGACTGTTGGTGTCATCATGGGTTCCAACATCGGAACCACTCTCACCGCATGGATTCTTAGTCTTTCAGGTATCGAAAGTGACAATCTGTTCATCTCGATGTTAAAGCCTGAGAACTTCTCCCCTGTCATCGCGCTTATCGGTGTGATTATGATTATGGGAAGCAAGAAGGAAAAGCACAAGGACGTTGGAATCATCATGGCAGGTTTTGCCGTACTCATGTATGGTATGCAGCTCATGAGCGGCGCTGTATCACCACTCGCAGATATGCCTGAATTTACCGGACTGCTCACCACATTTAACAATCCATTCCTCGGAGTGCTTGTAGGTGCTGTATTTACCGGAGTCATCCAGTCATCTGCCGCATCAGTTGGTGTGCTGCAGGCTTTAGCCATGACAGGCGCTATCTCATATAGCATGGCTATCCCGATCATCATGGGTCAGAACATCGGTACATGCGTGACTGCACTGCTTTCGTCAATCGGCGTAAACAAAAACGCCAAGAGAGTATCCATCATCCACATCAGCTTCAATCTGTTTGGTACAGCAATTGGACTTGTAGTATACTGTATCGCACGTTATGCTGTTGATCTGGCATTATTTAATGACAGCATCTCTCCTGTAATGATTGCGGTATTCCACTCAATCTTCAATATTGCTACCACTATTATCCTTCTGCCATTAAGCAATACTCTTGTAAAGATTGCTAAGAAGCTTGTCACAACTGACAACGCAGACGGACAGGTTGTACTCGACGAGAGACTTTTACTCTCACCTGGACTTGCTGTCAAAGAATGTCTTGAGAAGACAAACGAGATGGCTGAGCTTGCAAAAGACAGCTTCAAGAATGCTTTAGACCTCTTTGACAATTACTCAGATTCAAAGTTTGATGATATTGAAGTCATGGAAGAGCGACTTGATTACTTAGAGGATCAGCTTGACACCTTCCTCATTCACTTATCCGGAAAGGATGTTTCTGAGGACGGCAACAACGAGATTTCAAAGATGCTTCATGCAATCAATGACTTCGAGAGAATCGGAGATCATGCGATAAATATGGCAAAGCTTGCCAAGCAGATTGATGACAACAGTCTTGAGTTTTCAAAGAACGCAAGAAAAGAGCTCACGGTGCTCAATAATGCTCTGCGCGAGATTCTCACTCTCACTGTAGAGGCATTTAGCAAAAACGATTTGACAGAAGCAGTCAAGGTTGAGCCTCTTGAGCAGGTTATTGACGATCTCACAAAGGAGATTAGAAATCATCATATTGAGCGTCTTCAGAAGGGCAAATGTGACAGCAGACTCGGCGTATTCCTCACAGATTACATCACAAACTGTGAGAGAGCTTCGGATCACTGCTCAAACATTGCTGTATGCCTGATCCAGACACACAACTCATCATTCGAGACACATGATTATCTCAATGAGCTTAAGGCCGGACAGGAGCCTGCATTTGTAGGTCAGTTCACCATGTATCAGGACAAATATCATCTTGATGAGGATTATAAAAAAGCAAAGAGTAAAAAATCATCGAAATAATATAACATAATTAAAAAGCAGGATTTCTGATTAATTTCAGAATCCTGCTTTTTTATCACCGTCTGGATATGAAATGCTTCACAATCGTATAGAGCACTATGATGCATGCAAACACATATCCCATCACACCAAGCGCCGGTATGCCAAGTATCTTAGGTGTCATATCTGTGGTACACACTATGCTTGAGCTGATTAGAAGTGCCATAACCCATAAGCCCATGACGATATTTCTCACCAGCCTGTGTAAAAGCCTCGCAAGCTCATCAGAAGCATGCATGTCAAGATTTATGCGTGTCTGCCCTCTTTGATATTCCTCGAGTATCTGCGCCATTCTCTCCGGCAGCTCCACCATGCGGTGAGCTGATTTGTATGCTGTCTTCCCGGCTTTTTTAAGCTCGCCCTTCAAATCAAAATTCTTAAGCATCTCCTGCTTTATCCTTGCAGAAGCAATCCCAACCATGTTGATGCCCGGTGCAATATCCGCAAGCACGCCCTCTATCTGAGTGATGCCCCTCGCAAGCATTGTAAGACCGTGCGGCATAACAATGCGGTTGTTCTTCATTACCTCCAAAAGTTCCTGAATAAACTCTGCGACATCTACCTGTCCCATATCCAGACTGCCATATTTATTTATGATTATTTTGATATCCTTGTACAGCTTTGCCCTGTCAGGCTCACCCTTAAAGTCACCAATTGCAAGTACCGCATCCTCTATCATGCCGATATCGTTCATGGCGATGCCGTAAACAGCATTGCTCAGTTCCTTTTTGTCATGCTCAGAAAGCCTTCCCATCATGCCCATATCAATCCAGACAATTTTGCCATCCCTTATCTTTACATTGCCCGGATGCGGGTCCGCATGGAAGAAGCCATCCTCTATCACCTGCCTGATATAGTTGTCAATCAGCTTACTGCCTATCTCCTCAAGGTCATAGCCATCCTTTAAAAGCCCCTCCTTGTCATCGATATTAAAGCCCTTTATATACTCCATGACAAGTACATGTGATGTGGTATACTTGCGGTAAAGCTTTGGTGTGGCTACAAATGCAACATCCCTGTTATTGCTGGCAAACTCCTCAATATTGGATGCCTCAAGCAGGAAATTCATCTCCTCCTGTGCCACAGCCCACATCTCATCAAGCGCCATGTCAAAATCCACAATGCCCTTTATAGAGATGGGCGGCACAAGCTTAACCGCCTTGTGAAGCAGCGCCATGTCCTTTGACATCACCTCGTGAATGCCCTTCCTTTGTACCTTCACAACCACCTGCTCACCGGTTTTAAGTGTGGCCCTGTGCACCTGCGCTATAGAAGCTGCCCCAAGAGGCTTTTTATCTATTGAAGTAAAAACATCCTTCCATGAATAGCCAAATGAAGCATCTATGACAGCCTCCACCTGCTCAAACGGCATCGGCTCCACATCTGAGCATAGCTTCATAAGCTCCTCACAATATTCCTTTGGCAGAATATCCGAGTGAAGCGACATTATCTGTCCAAGCTTAATATAGGTAGGTCCCAGCTCCTGCAATATAAGTCTGAATTTTTCGGGTGTAAGTCCATGCGTGAGCTTGTACTTCTTCAGTACCGCTGTCATCTCCTTCAGGCGGCCATCCATACTAGTTCACGCTTTCCTCTTTATCGTCCTCAGCTTCTATTTTTATATCCGCTGTCTGTGATTCTCCACCGGAAGCACTTTTTCCATCGGCTGAAGTATCTGTTACAATGTCCTCATCCTCGAAAACGCTTTCATCAGCTTCTTGATCCACGTCAGCCTCATCCATCTGTGCAAGCTTGCTCTTTAAAGCCTGTATCTGTTCAGGTGTCATCTTGTCCAAAAGCTCCTCGAGCTCCTCCGGTGACTGTGGCTTAACAGATACATTTACATTTTTCTTTACTGTGTCCTTGATATTGTGCTTAAGCTCCTGATTGAGCACCTTGCCCTGCTCGACAGTCAGCTCACCTCTCTTGACCATCTCATCAAGCACTTCCTTTGATTTCTCAGCAGTCACTGCCACTGTTCCTATTCCTGCAAGTAAAATCTTCTTTAATCCGTCTGTAAGTCTTTCCATGGTAAAATCCTCCGTTTCCTGTTATTTAAAATTGATTGCTCTGAATAAGCTCCTTATAAAGAACATCAAAAATATTCGCTGCTCATTCATGATTAATCAGATTACTACATGCTACGTATTCCCGTAATCTGACTACACCTTTAATCATCATAATAGAGAAGCAATCCTTGGCACAAAAATGATAAGTCCAACTATCGCAGCCATTATTGCTGCCACAAGCACTGCTCCTGCTGCCGTGTCCTTAGCTGTCTTGGCAAGTGGCTTTCGCTCTGTCGTTACCAAATCTACAACTGACTCAATCGCAGTGTTGACCAGCTCCAGGGCTATCACCAATCCAAACAGCGTCAGGCAGATGCACCACTCAGTCAGTGTTATCCCAAGTACCGCTCCTGCTATCACTACAAGTATCGCGACAGTGCAGTGTATCTTGATATTGCGCTCATTTCTGATGCATGTAAATATGCCCTCGAAAGCATAGCCGAAGCTTTTGTACAGAGGTGGTTTCTTTGCTTTTTTCATGTTGATACCTCTCGTGATTTAATTTTGGAATTAGTTTTGATGCCTTTTACTATGGTACTATTGTACAACTTTTTGGTTCAAAATAAAAGAGGATTGTGCAATATTGTTCAAAAAACAGAAGTTACTGACATTTTAAATAATTTTATTACAAACACTTTGCCAGCACTTTAAATATTCCTTATTGACATTACGAATTTATCGTACTAACCTAAACACGTAAAATATATAAGGTATACATCGAATTGCATGCAAGCATGCATCGATGATACCTTTTGACCCTT
>OMEI01001003.1_pt1 | contig 12044 bp, 7 predicted proteins | sample 1645381 | NCBI WGS metagenome assembly OMEI01 (sample SAMEA103958119, study PRJEB25191) | human gut metagenome | biome: human-associated habitat [ENVO:00009003]; feature: intestine environment [ENVO:2100002]; material: feces | place: Germany | collected 2013/2015 | reverse complement strand
TCTTCACAAATAATCTCCGGGCGAGCATCGGGGTTCTTCAACTCAAACGTAACATTCTTCAGTTTCAACCCTTTCACGTGGCGTGCCCATACTCCGTATGCCGGAATCTTAGGACCGAAAGTCTTTACCTCCGGGTATTTATCGATAGCTTCAGGTACCTGAGACAAGGCATCCTCAGGAGTTCCTGTACCCAATAAACGAATATGAATATTTTCCAAAGTCAGGTTTGTAATATAATGTCCCGGAATACCCGTAATCAGAATACCGGAAGGAGGCGTCAGTTGAGCCTTATCGGCAGCCACCGCTTTTACATTACGGATTATCACATTTTCAAAGACACCGATAGGTTGCTGGGTATCTTCCTGTTTACGGAATACACTCAGACGGGCACCCAAACGAAACAGCATCGGCGTACGTACTTCGTCCATTGTGATATCAGAGATTTCCACATTACGTAAATGGGCTCCATCTACGGAGAATAACTTAATACCTCCATTCTTAGTGTCGTAAATATGACAATTGCTGATCTTGATGTTCTCAAATCCTGCCATAGATTCTGTTCCCATCTTGATACCTGCCTGATTACTTTTCAACTTCATGTCCGTAACAATGATGTCATCACATCCCATTTTACTGGCAGTAGTCTTGAAGCAAAGAGCATCGTCACCACTGACAATATCACAATTACTAATGCGTACATGTTGGCAACCATCAATATTAATTCCATCGTTGTGAGCTACTCCAAAGCTACGTATCGTCACATTATGGATATTCACATTCCGACATTGGAAATAATGGGAAGTCCAGGCACCTGCATATTTTAAAGTAACTCCTTCCACGCGTACACCTTCGCAACGCACCCAGCGAAGCAAGAAAGGACGCAATCCCCAACGCTGTCCTTCCGGACGGGTATCTACTTTTATATGCCGTTCTTTCAAAGCCGAACCTTGCCCATCGATAGCACCTTCGCCCTCCAATGCCACATTTTTAGCATCCACCGCTACCAGCAATGCCCAACCGACATCGATACCCAAGCCTTCCGTAAAAGGATCAAGGTTATCATAAGCTTTATAATCGGTAGTACCCAGAATAAGTGCATCTTTCTCCAAATGCAAAGTTACATTATCTTTTAGCACGATAGTAGCCGACAAATAGGTTCCGGCAGGCACAAGCACCGTTCCACCACCTGCTTTATGACAAGCATCAATTGCTTTCTGAATGGCAGGTGAGTCCATCTTTTTGCCATTTCCCCGCGCACCGTACTTCTTTACATTAAATGTTTCAGCCTGCAACGTAAACGGCAGTACAAGCAACAGTAACAACAGTAATAAATTATTTTTCGTTTTCATGGTTAGTATATGTAAGTTAACTATTTAATTTCCTTTGCAATATTCACTGTATATATCCTATTACTTCGCCGCCCGGGGTGTTCTAAACGCAACTCATTGGTACCTTTTGCCAACGCTACAGGAAACACAAACTCTCCACGTTTTTCACCAAATGTAGCCAAATAACCGATATTCTCACTAATTTTCTCACCATTAATATATAAGTAAGAAGGAACCGGATTGCCACCCGCATAAGATACTACCAAATAATATTCACCTTTATGTGGAATGTTCACTTTCCAACTCACACTTCCCTCTGAACTTCCTTTCTCACCTTTGAATTCTACTGAACCATCCTCATTCAAGGATGCAGATCCCTGTCTTTCCATATCTTTAGCCTGACATATCTCTATATTTTCCAAGCGACGTACCACTACACGTTGTGAAGCTGTTACCTTTCCATCTACCAAAGTCTCCAGATTAAAATCAGTCGTTTTAGAGATAGATAAAGGAATGATGCCTTCTGCATCTTCCAAACGTTTACCATTCAATCGCACTTCCTCTGCATGGGATGTTTTATAATGCAAGGCATTTTCATCTGCGTAGAAGTATTCTATTGCCGGACGTTTTTCATTCAACGGAACTCTGTATAATTCGATTCCTTTACCTGTACCCAGATTACGGCTGTACATTCGGTGTGTTGGATTATTCCAATGCTCATGCACTCCCAAGCTACCTTGTTCTTTTCCGATATAAGCTATCCCCGAAGGAGGATTCCCTATATTTGCCGCCTCATGAAGAAAATTGTCGGCATTGGCACATAAAGGAAGTTCCGAATAAATGAAATCAAGTACCACTGATTCGATAGCGACCTGATCATTGGAAGCCAGGAAACTGGAAGTCCAGCCATTATTGAACGGAGAAAGTTGGAAACGTACCGCTTTCCCATTATGCTTGGGATTTACGTACATAGCATCCACCAGATACACCAAGGTATTTCCACCTATGCGCTCGTGAGCCATCAGATCGACAATGCTATTATAAGTGCCCATACCACGGAAAGAAGACCAATCACGAATGGAAAGATGCAAGGGCGGTACATTGCCTATGGAACCGAACTGATTCTTACCGGTAGCAGTTATAGCTGTCTGTCCGGCACTGTCCCGCCATTTATCGGTCGGTTCAGAGTGTCTTTTCATCAATGCCATGTTAATCATATAGTCGGCCTCGTAAGCCGCACGTGCCAAGCTTCTGGCACCTGCATCGGTAATCTCACTGGAATAACGAATTACATCGGGAACAAATCCTCCCCAATTCTGATAATTGACATTTGGATAAACCGGCTGTACATAATCGTAAACAGCCGAAATGCCTCGACGCTGTGCATCATATACCGTAATACAGTTCTGAGGAACCTTCATGATATCTACCAATTGATGCAACAAAGAATACACTGACTGTGGAGTAGCATCAATGATATTAGTTCCACCATTGTCATTCAGATTGATTTTGATAGCAATCTTCTCACCTTTCTTATACTTTATTGCACCTTTACCTTTCTTATAATTAAAAGTCCTGAACAGTTCATCCCATGCCTTATCAATCGTATTCTGGCGGGTCAGCGCAATAATCACTCCCTCCATCATATCATCAACCCGTGTCTGGCTATTATTATCCGGATCCGAATAAAGTCCTCTTTTTCCATCCCAGGCAGCCGCCTTCGGATCATGTGCCCATGCCACCCGCCCCGGATGAATTCCTCTGGCTACTCCCATCGGAGTGTTGGGGGCATCAATAGGCACAAAACGTCCCATATCAGTACCATTATCTATCTGCTTACGAATGACCTGCCCCATCAGAGAATTATCCACTGACATTATATATAATGTACCCGATAATAATATACCGACCGCCAATACGGACACCCCCATATAGAACCGACGGGAATGCCACAAAAGTTTGAAACGTTTCCATGTACCAAATCCAACCAATGTGCTACTGATAAAAGCTACAAAAGAAAAAGCGATAGGAGCAGCGATTTGCTGACAGGGATATTCTATTCTGGAAGGTTTGGGTACAACACGTATCAGAAACCAAATCAAAGCTGCTAACCCGAACAGAGGAAAGCAAATCTTCAAAACAACATTTTTCTTGTTGATTCCAACAATCCGTCCACTCTTCGGACAAGTCTTAAAGAACCATTTTTTTATTTTTGTATTCATTTCATTAGATATAAAGGATCATCTTTCATGGTTACAAAAATAGGCAGATAAAAAAGAGACGATTATCAGTATTCCATCAAATACTTGAAAAATCGTCTCAACCAAGCAGACAGTATCTTATTTATGTAAATAGACTAACTCTATTCCAATGTCTTTCCCCATATTACGGCTATATTTCTTTTCTTCCGGATTGTTCCAATGTTCCAAGACTCCAAGGCTGCCTACTCCTGTGCCATCTCTTTCCGGATCATAGAAAGTAGTGGACAACGGGCGGTCTGCCAGAGCAGCTTCCACCAGATACATATCGCAATAATCCACATCGGCCATACGCGGAAACTCTGCACTCAAGAAATCAATACCCACCGCATCAATGGCTACCGGATCCTGGGAAGCCAGTAGTGAGCAAGGCCAGTCTCCATTAAACGGTGACATCTTCCATTTACCGGAAGGCGCCCCGTTCACCTTTTCCGAACCATATAGACCATCTATCAGAAAAAGCATTGTCTTTTGTCCCAGATCTTTATGTGCGATATAATCGGTAAAGGTCATATAGCGCGGTTTTCCACCACGATCCTGATTAAAATTATTATGCTGATTTTTACGGAAGTCCCGGTTAATGTCCGTCACTCCATACCAGTTTTTCGCACAGAGTGTTACCCCCTGCCCGCCATGCCCTTTCAGTAATGCCATATTTATCAGATAATCAGCCTCAATTGCACAGTTTGCCAATCCTCTCGCCAAACGACCATTATCAGCTGAATACGGAATTGTACCTGCCGTATAAGTCGATTGGGTACGCCCGTTTCCTCCTTCATTATCCAGATATACAACACCGGGAAATTCGGCATAACATTTATCATAAAGAGCTTTCGTAATAAAACGGCTGGCATCGAATACTGTGATTTGCTCCTGAGGCACACCACCGTCATTTACCAAACTACGAAGCAAGGCAAGCGTCAGATGCGGAGAAGCATTCAACTGTTCACAATCTTCATGGGAGAAAGTATTATTCTGATTAATCTTGATAGCAATCCTTTCTCCTTTCTTATATCCACGTTTTCCTCTACCATGCTGCTGATTGAAATAAAGAAAAAGAGATTTCCAAGCCACCTTTTCTTTCTTTTCTCCGGTCAAAGACAAGAGAGACTGGTTTAGAAGCCAGTCGGCATCTGCCTGATTATTCCAGCGATCTTCAAACCAAAAACCGTCTCCTTTCTCCCATGTAGCGGCACCCGGTGCATGAGTCCATACCACCCGTCCCGGATAAATACCTTTCGCCTCTCCTACCGGATTATTCTTTCCCCATGCCATACGGGGTTCTCTCACCGGAAGAACAGTTTGAGCTAACAGTTCAGTACTGTTTTCTACCAACATCAAAGTTCCGAAAAAACAAAGACCTGCAAATGCAAAGACTCCTATTGCCATTTTCCGGTTATGAAATGCTTCACGCAACTTACGCAGACTCACCCAAACTCCCGTGAACGAGAGTAAGTACATGACAAATGCAGACATCAGCGGCGCCGCTGTCTGCATACATGGATAGTTGGCACGGGAAGGCTTCGGAATAACCCGTACCAGAAACCAGATAGTAGAAAAAAGACCGAGTCCCCAGAAGAGGAAGATTCGCATCCCCCTGGAGGAAAATTCCTCTTTCTCGATCTTTTCTTTAAAATATAAATAGATACGCTTCATCTTTATTTTTGTATATCAATATCTTTACTGCGAAGTGCTTTTACGTTTTCTTTATCCGTAATGCCCTCCTTCACTTTCAGTTTTTTAATCTCGGCACCGATCACATCGTCCAGTACTACTGCATAACGCCCATCTTTCTGCTCAGCATTAATACTGCAGTTATCTAACAGGAAGTCTTTCACATGACGCACCCAGAAACCAAAAGAGGGTTGTACATTATAACGTCCTACCCCGATTTCAGGCGGATACGCTTCTGCATCTTCCACCGGATGACCACCTTTCACAAGTAAATTCACATCATGGAACTGTACATTATTAATATACCCCGTATGCTGACCATTCGGCAAACGGAATGTCAGTCCTCCTTCTACAACTTCCGTATCCGGCAGTTTGAAACCTGCGATGATGGGAGTTGCCGTACTTTGAGAACCATCGTATGCCTTCCAGCGCTCTCCCCGGAAAGAACTTCCACCATAAACCTCATCAATGTCTACTCCACAAATCACAATATTCTCCACCTGCCCGATATCAGAGTTAGTTACCAACAATTCCTTACGTACATTTCCATTTTCCGTGAAAGTAAAAGGAGCGACATTGGCACCCAGCACACGGCCTCTATTGGATATAGATATGAAGAACGGAGCACGCGTACGATGCATCACCGAGCGAGAATGTATCGCTCCTGTCTTTCCACTATTCAAATAAACATTTTTTATATGTCCACCATCATTGGTAGATATGGAGAAACCTGCTTTATTAGCACCTAGTACATAAATATTATCCACATATAAATCCTGAATATCATCCGCTGTTTCCGAACCTATCTGGAACAGGTTACAATTGGTATCTCCAACTATATTGCGTACCATATAGTTACGTGCCGGACGGGTAAAACCTAATGAACAATCCGAACCTGGTTTCACAATGTCATCCGAACTGACACGCGAGTAAATGTTCGTCACCGTTACGTCATTGCACGCCATAAAGTCGTAGATATCACGAGCATTCCGGGTATTATGTTTGGCAAAGTAAGTATCGTGCACATGGATGCCATCGGTACCTGTAGCCAGCAAAACAAAATGACCTCCCTGATCTATATGCAGCATATTGCTGACGTCATAATTCTTCTGCCCATCCGCATCTATATAGTAAGGTTCATCCTTTTGCGGATCATACCACATATCTTTATCTATGTTCCAACCTCCAATCTCAATATTGGTACAAAGTTTCAAAGAAAACATTTTGTCACAGCGTTTCTCGGGAGCATTATTCATTACTTTATCAGAAGTAACCAGATTACCATTGCCCGTGATACGGCCCGTACCCACAATTTTCACATTATCAATGCGTTCTCCAAAGAACATTGCATTACGGAAAAATGTATGTCCCACATCCTGCTTCGTCAGATAGTTCTCCGGATCAGCATAAGGGCGAGGATCGGTAGGAGAAAGTCCCGAACGGTAAGCCCGGTCACTAAACCAAGTTGTTTCCGGCGCATCGCCACCCGGAAGCCCCTGAATGGTAGCATCTGCATCCAGATGTAGCCAGACATTGCTTAATAGATGAACTGTCCGTACATTATAGGTACCTGCCGTAAATCGTAGAATACCCCCGCCCAACTCATTCATCTCCTTAATAGCTTGGTTTATGGTTTCCGTATCGTCTGCTATTCCATCTCCTTTTACTCCTGCAGTCTTAATATCCTGCAAACCGGAATAGAACCAAGCAATATTTGATTCTCCCTGATTATCACCTCCTTTTACAAGCAGTTTAAAAGCATACAGTTGATTAGGATTCAGCCGACCGGCAGCAGCGAAATCATCGTCCGGCAATATCGCTGTTCTTACAGGTTTCCAGGTTCTTCCCTTATCCTCAGACAATAACAAAGTCACAGACTCCGCATTACGAGGAGCTGTCCAGTAGAAAGAAGTGAAAGATAAATCCCAATTCTTTTTATATGTAAATGCCTGTAAGGGAGTACGGGTAAAATCGGAGACAGTCGTCACTCCTTCAAAAGTTGCAGTAGCAACCGGACTATGCAGAACTTCCGGCTGAGAGGTTATATAATCAGCCTCAAATGTATAATTACCTTTTTCCGGTATTACTACTCCGCGAAAACAAAGACGGATATCAGGGCCGTTAGAGGGACGAAAATCCAAATCTTTAAAGATTAACAGGGTACCTTTCTTCCCATCTTTACGAATTTCCACATCTCCAACCTTTTTATAAGAATAGTTAGTTCCGGTTCTTCCGATAGATTGTTTGTGCAAATCACGAAGAATCACTTCTCCACGACCTATTACATTTACCGTTGTATTGTCCAATGTTACATCAATCCCTTCCGGCACACGGATAGTGACAGTAGTCATCGGACTGCGTTGTCCGGCATAAAAATCAAGTGTCAGACTTCCCGCAGTCTTTATCGTGAATGCAGTACGGTCCAACTTTATCACAGGCGGCAATGCCCCTTTACATACCCCTACCAGCAAACGCTTTTTAGAAGTTGATTGCAAATAATCTCCATGAGCCGGAAAACCTTCTCCTGTCCGGCAGAAGCAAAAAGACGATAAATGCCCGAACCGGAATGAGCCAATTGCTCTTTCAGAGCTTCAACTGACGGCAAGGTAGAACTTAAGCCCTCATTCTCAGGAGTATCTACAGTATAGCGATAAGTAGAGCCTTCGAATAATAATAAAGAGTCACGAGTCAGCTGCCAGGGATACAATTCCCCTGCCTGAATGCTTGCTCCTGCCACTCCCAGCAACAGAGACAAAAGAAAAGTTTTTGATAATATAGACCTCATATCCAATAGTGTATTTCTCATAAATCAGCGATTCGTATCGATATGGTTAACATTTTCTTTCAACGCCTTATGCCATGTCGGACCGACAGTAAAGATACAGGCATCTATCCGTTCTTTTTCCTCTTGGTTCAAACCGTCAGGCATATCAACCGGCTTAAAACCTTCTCTCACCTGTTCATAAGAGACACTCGAAAGTGATTTTTTATCAGAAAATGCCCACTCATTATCCAGAAACAAGAAACCGGGAAGTACTTCATCCGCCCTTACTATTTTCAAATCAGGAGTTTGTCCTGCAAAGAGATTATGGGCAAAACGAACATTGCGGGGCATCTTTTCTCCACGGCCTGATCCCAACTCCAATGAACTATTCAGAAAGGTATTATAAGCGATATCCACATTCTCCACCCGATGGTATGAAGTTAACGGCTCTAGTTTCACATCCGTTTCTGCCGTAGGACGTTCATAAACTCCTACACGTACCAACAATCCGAATGACCTTACATCTTTAATATAATTATCGTAAACCGTATGTCCCTGGTTAATAATACGAATACCGGCGGTTCCACGCAGATTATGTCCTATAAATGTATTCGACTCTATCACATTATAATGCCCATGACGACAAACCAATCCACCGGCGGATTCATAAAACAAGTTCCTGCGCAATACATTATGACAAGATTTCACAGAAATAATCTCATTTTCTCCGCTACATCTGAAAAAGACATTATCCTCGACAATCGTACGTGATTCCAATTGAGAAGACCAGGAATGCCCGATACGAATAATTTCTGCTCCATTGCCACCGTAAGGCTGACGTTCACCAAAGAAATTATGATCTATCAAATGATTATTCAAGTGGTTATCAGCACTCAGCCACACCTGCAACACCAGTCCGCCTACTCTTTTATTAGCAAAGTAACAATGGTCTATCCGGTTATTGGTTCCCCGTAATCCAACCCAATATTCATCTCCTTCATTCGGTCGTTCACCTTTCTGAGGATCGTTGCACTCATCAATCACACAACGAGTCATCCGACAAAAAGAAGCATACACACCTTTTTCTCCTTGAAAATCAATCATATCATGCCCTATGGCCCATGCCTTATAAAAGAGCAAGTCTTCCAGTTGCAAATACTCTCCATATATCTTCAGCCTTAACTTACCGGAAATAACAGCCTTTCCGGGATTCTCAACCCGCCAGACAATCGGTTTACCGGAAACACCCTTACCGGTAAAATGTATTTCTTCCAGATTATGATACGCTCCGTCTTTCAGTACGACGGCATCCCCCGGCTGCAAATTTCCACTACCCAGCAACTGTTTCATTGCTGGAACATCTTTCGGTGAAAATATATACTCTTTGGCATTAGCAAAGAGTGACACTGTTAAAAGCAAAAGAACACAAAGTTTTTTCATCATGTTTTCCGATTAGAATTAAAAATCACAGAGCAAATATAGATGATTAAAATATGAACGGAAATAGCCTCCTCCCCTTCGGAAGTAGTTTGAGAAGATAATTCAAAAGAATGGTACGTTTTTATAAACCAGAAGTGCAGATATACAAAAATCGTCCCCTTACATTGTGATTACAACGTAAGGAGACGACCCTATTCTAAATCGAAATTATTTATTTCTTAGCCGGAGAAGAATATCTTGCATTCAATCCGTCTACGATTTCTTTTGTAATATTATAGATGCTGTCAGCATACAACAGGTTATCAAAACCGGTATTACTGATAATCATGCTGTATCCCTTTGTCTTATTATACTCTTTCAGGAAAGCATTGATAGAATCACGCAATTGCAAGCTGTTCTTTTCGTTTTCGCTCATCAGCTCTGATTGCAATTTATTGCCCAAAGCCTGCAAGTCTTGTTCCAGTTTAGCAATACGGTTGTATTCCTGCTGTGCTCTTTCCTGAGAAAGATATGCATTGTTCTGTACTTTAGTCTGGAAATCCTGTTTCTGTTTTTCTAATTCCCGAGCTTTCTGGTTTATTGTCAAACGAACATTTTCACTCTTCTTTACCATACCTTCATTCAGGTCGATGCAGAAATTATATTGTGCCAGAAGCGTGTCTATTTCAACATAAGCAATCTTCATTCCAGTAAGTTCACCTGAAGCTTGTCCTGACGTAGTTGCCGTTTGATTATCAGCTTTACCTGTACACTGAGAAAATAAAACGATAAGTGCAAGGGCAGCCAAACCGTTTACGAGGTAGTTCAATCTCTTCATAACTTGTAAAAAATATAGTTTTAAAATTATTAATTCATACTATCATTTAAGGCTTTTTCCAATTCGTCAATGGAGAAACGGGGTTTCTTCTGTGCTTCCCGGTCCTGCGACTGGGCACACCCAATACCTCTCTCCCGCATTGCTTTATTACCGCTGACGTGCCCGTTCGGGAACTTTCCGCCTTTCACAAAAAAGACTTTTACACCTAATAATGCAATGCAAATAGCAACTATTAACAAACTTATCAATACTGTATCGAGCATTTCTACTATTTTTGTAATACGAAAATAGACTGCATTTCAGCAAAATGAAAATAAAATTTTCTTTTGCATTCAATTTGCTCTATTTTTGTGGGTGCAAATATAGGGCTTTGTATGGACTAACCCACTTTTTTTACCATAAAAAAAGAGAAACGGTAATAAAATAGCCAATTGATTTAACCATATTTAGCAATAAGAGGTTAAATACGAACATTCATAAAGGAATTAATATGGAAAAGAATGAACTGAAACCGGCAGGCGTTTTTCATTATTTCGATGAAATCTGCCAAGTGCCGCGTCCTTCGAAGAAGGAGGGCAAAATCATTGATTTTCTGGTCGATTTCGCCAAAAAGCACCATATCGAATATAAAAAGGACGCCATCGGCAACGTCGTGATGCGCAAGCCCGCCACGCCGGGCATGGAGGAGCGCGCAGCCGTGATCCTCCAGTCGCACATGGACATGGTCTGCGAGAAGAACTCCGACGTGGAGTTCGATTTCGACAACGACCCGATCCGCACGCACATCGACGGCGGGTGGGTCAGGGCCGAAGGTACGACGCTGGGTGCCGACTGCGGCATCGGCATGGCTGCCGCACTGGCCGTCATGATCGACCCCGCGGTGCAGCACGGGCCCGTCGAGGCGCTCTTTACGGTCGACGAGGAGACCGGCCTTACGGGGGCTTTCGAACTGGGCGAGGAGATGCTCACGGGTAAATACCTTATCAACCTCGACTCGGAGGACGAGGGCGAGATCTTCATCGGCTGTGCCGGCGGCATCGACACCATCGCCACGTTCCGGTATGCGATGGAGGAGGCGCCGAAGAACTACTCCTTCTTCCGCGTCGACGTCTCCGACCTGCAGGGCGGGCACTCGGGCGATGACATCGACAAGGGACGCGTCAATTCCAACAAGACCGTCGCACGCCTCTTGTGGGACGGCATGCAGTCGTTCGAACTGAAGCTGAGCTATTTCAACGGCGGCAACCTGCGCAATGCGATCCCGCGCGAGGCGTACGCCATCTTCGGCGTCCCGACACGGTTCAAGTCCGAGTTCGTCAAACGCTACGACCTCTTTGCCGCCGACCTGAAAGCCGAATTCCGTTTCCGCGAGCCCAATTTCAAGATTACGCTCAACGAGATGCCCGAGGTCGACCAGGTGCTCGATGCCCGGACGCAGTTCGGGCTGGTCTACTCGCTGGTGGGCGTTCCCAACGGCGTGATCGCCATGTCGTTCGCCATGCCGGGGCTGGTCGAGACTTCGACCAACCTCGCTTCGGTGAAATTCGAGGGCGACAACCGCATCGTCGTCACCTCGTCGCAGCGGTCGTCGGTCGAGAGCGCCAAGACCTATGTCATGCAGATGGTCGAGTCGGTATTCGCCCTGGCCGGTGCCGACGTCGCCCATTCCGACGGTTATCCGGGCTGGGCGCCCAACCCGCAGTCCGTACTGCTCGAAAAGACCGTCGGCGCCTACGAACGCCTGTTCGGTGCGGAGCCCAAGG
>OMEI01001000.1_pt1 | contig 12079 bp, 10 predicted proteins | sample 1645381 | NCBI WGS metagenome assembly OMEI01 (sample SAMEA103958119, study PRJEB25191) | human gut metagenome | biome: human-associated habitat [ENVO:00009003]; feature: intestine environment [ENVO:2100002]; material: feces | place: Germany | collected 2013/2015 | reverse complement strand
CGGATGACAACCTTCCAACTACTAATAATTATCATGGTTATCGTTTAATTGCATGCCATCATGGTTTGCAACTATCGGTATGCCGCATATAGTCTCACCCTTCATGTCTGTATCCAGTGAAGCTGCTACTATCTTTGTATAGCCTATACAGCTTTTCTCCACTGTGCGCAGTGTATCACGAAGTATTGCATCAGGTGCTATGACAAGCAGTGATTTCTTAGATGTTCCGAAACCCTTTTTCTTAAGGAAGCTCTTGAGTGCAATTCTTGCTACATATGATATTGTCACATAGATTGGAAACATGATATAAAATGATAATCGCGAGTATATATCAGCCATCTGTGTGGTGAACAGAAATAGCGCTGTCGCCAGAAATACAAGCACTGCGTGCTTGCAGGTCGATATGAATTCATCCAGATATCCGCGTTTTAGGACGTTCTTGAATGAATCTGCCATTATCTCCACAAAGAAATCTATCAGAAGAAATGCTACACCCAGTATACGGTAGTCCTTGTCCACATATGGGTTATTAAAGCCGAAGCGTATCACATATGAAATAAAAAATGCTATAACAATGCATGCGATATCTATAAGCATAAAGTCTATATGCTTTGTCCATCCTCTGCCTTTCTTTCTGTACATTCTTTCCAAATTCTCCTTATGGTATCTTTTATTTCCCTTTATACCTGTTCTAGGGGAGGTACCTTTGTACCCCCCCCGAATTATTTTAGCCTATTTTGTTTTACGTATGTTTTATTCGGTTATTTGTATCTTTTTCTGTATCTAACCAGAGTTTTTCAGTAATTTATTTTCACTCATTTTTAATTCTTTGTCAATGAATATTAGGTTTTCTTTATAATTTTTGACACATTCGCTAATCACTATGGTATTACAGCACCAATATTATACATTATTATATATCATACTGCTTATTTTTTCTCAAACAGCCTCTGCTTCCTCTCTATCATCTCATCAATCCTTGCGATATACTGCCCTACATCCTTGACATTCTCGCATCTGTCGATGCGGTGTGTGCCATCCGGATTTGGTATAGGCCAGACGCGCTTAGTGCTTGCTCCGGCTCCGCACGCCACGATGGTCTGCTTTTCCTCCATTATCAATATGTTGTATACACCGGCCTTGCCCTTTGCTGCATAGCCCACGTTCTCCATGTTGCCTGCCATGCCCTTCTGCCTGTAGAGGTAGTATGGCTCAAGCCCCATCTGCTTACAGTAGGCTGCACAGAGATCCATATGCTCCTGAGTGTTTACCATCTGCATATCGCTGTAGCGGTCCTTGAAGATGGTAAGTCTTGCAGCTCGCTTTACTGCGAGTGAGTGGATAGTGACATTGTCAGGCGCCAGCTCCTTCACCAGCTCCATTGTGTGCCTTACATCATCGAGCGTCTCCTCGGGAAGGCCCATGATGAGGTCCATGTTTATGTTGTCAAAGCCCAGCTCACGCGCGAGCTTGAAGCTTTGTATCGTATCGTCTACCGTGTGGTGTCTTCCTATGATATCGAGTGTCTGCTGCTTCATGGTCTGTGGATTTACTGATATACGGCTGATGCCGTTTTTCTTCAGTGCCATAAGCTTTTCTCTCGTGATGGAGTCCGGTCTGCCTGCCTCCACGGTAAATTCCAGGCAGTCCTTTAAATCAAAGCTACATTTGATTTTTCTGATAAGCCTGTCAAGCTGTGCAGGGCTTAGTGTGGTCGGTGTGCCGCCTCCTATGTAGATGGAGTTTAGCTTCTTGTGGTAGAATTTCTGTGCTGTGTAGTCTATCTCCTTCTCGAGTGCATCGAGGTAATCGTCTACGCGGTTTTTCCACACGCCGAGCGGGTATGAGGTAAACGAGCAGTATGCACAGGTGCTCGGGCAGAAAGGTATGCCTATGTACAGGCTGTAGCCGTTGTCATAGTCCACCCTATCGAGCAGTGCCTTCTCGCGCTTTGCTATGCCTATTGAGAGGTCGATTTTCTCATCGCTTGCGAGGTAGGTTTTCTTCAGATAGTCGTAGGTTTCCTTATCGCTCATGCCGTCCTCTATGCATTTCATGGCTATCTTGGTCGGTCTGATGCCTGAGAGTGTGCCCCACGGAAGGCTCTTTCCTGTGCCCTTTTCTATCATGGAATACAGGGCGAGCTTGAGACGGTTTTTGGTCTCCTTACGGTCTGCGCCGGTCACGGATATTTTTGTGCAGATTCTTTTTCCGGCTGTTTTAATATCATTTTCGTCGGCTTGCTGCATCTCATCTGTCATGGAATTATTTACACCGGCTCTATTCAGCGTCCACTCCACTGCAATTTCATCGCCCACATAGTCTATCTTAAATACCTGTGAGGCATCCGCAAATTCCTTTACGCCATCATCTGTCATCTCGTGGTGTGTGCAGGCTAAGTTTTTCCCCTCCACCTCATCAGGTGAGCAGCTATAGTACATCTGCACATCTTCCTGCGGGAAGAACTCCTTGAGCAGTGAGTGCACATCATATTCAAAATCCGGTTTATTAAATACTACTACTATCATAAGTAAGGGTTATACATCCTCTCGTTTTCTATGGTTGTTGTGTCGTTGTGGCCCGGGTACACCTCTGTATGCTCAGGCAGTGTCATGATTTTTTCCTTCACTGTGCGCACGAGGTCTGACATGCTGCCACCCTTGAAATCCGTACGTCCGATTGAGCCGCAAAACAGCGAGTCTCCTGTAAAGATCACGTCCTCATACGGGAAATAATAGCAGCAGCCACCCGGTGTATGCCCCGGTGTGTGAAGCACTACTATGTGAAAGCCCGCGATGTCAATTTCCTGCTTATCCTTCAAAAATACATCCGCATAAAAGGTCTTTGACTGGCCCATCATGTAGCTGACATTGAGCTGCGGGTCATCGAGTGTGGCTTTGTCTGCCTCATGGATATATATCTTGATGCCGTAGCGGTCTGCGAGCGGCTTTGCATCCGTGGCATGGTCAAAGTGTCCATGTGTGAGCAGTATTGCTACAGGCTTTGCGCCTGACTCATCCACTTTTTTGGCGAGCTGATTAGCACACGCGCCCGGGTCTATTATTATCATTTCCTTTGTCTTTATATTGGTGACAAAGTAGCAGTTGGTCTGCACCGGTCCCACTACGAAGTGGTCTATCTTCATATTTACCATATGAGTGTACTCCTTGTCTGTTATATGTTATGCTTCACGCAAGAACCACCGGGATTTAGCCGGTGGTCCTCTCTACGTCTATTACACTTTCTATCTGTCTGAGCTTCTCCACTAGGACCTTTATCTGGTCCCTGCCTTTGATATTGAAAAATACCTCGATTGTAGCGATGCCCTGCTTGCTGGTCTTGGACTGGATACCACTGATATTGATTTCCTTCTCGGTAAATATCTTTGTGATATCTACGAGCAGTCCTGGCCTGTCATGACAGAATATCTTTAGGTCTGCCTGATACTCGGCACCGTTGTCCATGAGGGCTGTATCCTGCCACTCTGCTTCTATGAGCCTGTCCTTTTCCATCTTGGACAGATTGATGATATTCACGCAGTCTGTCCTGTGGATTGAGATGCCTCGGCCTCTTGTGACAAAGCCCACGATTTCATCTCCCGGAACAGGATTGCAGCACTTCGAGAAGTGCACAGCCACGTCATAGAGTCCGTGTACCACAATACCGCTCTTTGACTTGTGCTCGGGCTGTGTGCCTGCTGCCGCCTGCTGCTTTTCTGCAATGCTGCCAAGCACCTCTGCATCTGTCACAGGCACCACATGATTCTTCTTGTACTCGTCGTACATCCTGTTGACTATCTGGCTCTCCTTGAGTCCGCCGTGGCCGACGGTTGCAAGGCATGAGTTCCAGTCGTGGAAGCCATATTTGCGGCGTATTTTTTCCTGATACTCAGGCTTGTTTATCTCAGCAAAGTTGATACCTTTTGCCTTGGCATAGGCTGCTATCAGATCCTTGCCGTGCTGTATATTCTCCTCCTTGAGCTCACTTCTGAACCACTGGTTGATCTTGTTCTTGGCCTGTGTGCTCTTTACGACCTTGAGCCAGTCACGGCTTGGTCCCTTGGAGTTCTGTGAGGTGATTATCTCTATCTGGTCACCGTTTTTGATGACATAGTCTATCGGCACCAGCTTGCCGTTTACCTTGGCACCGACCATCTTGTTGCCGACCGCAGAGTGTATGCTGTAGGCAAAGTCTATAGGTGTGGAGCCCTTTGGCAGGTTCTTTACATCGCCGGACGGTGTGAATGCAAATACATTGTCGGAGAATAAATTTAAATCACTCTTTAATAAAGTCATAAACTCCTTATTATCCGACATGTCCTGCTGCCACTCGAGTATCTGGCGCAGCCAGCTGAGCTTCTCCTCCTCTGTGACAGTGGTGGTAGTGGCATTGCCGTTGTTTGCTTCCTTGTACTTCCAGTGCGCTGCGATACCGTACTCAGCTGTACGATGCATCTCATAGGTACGTATCTGTATCTCAAACGGCTGTCCGCTCGGGCCTATGAGTGTCGTGTGAAGCGACTGGTACATGTTCTGCTTCGGCATGGCAATATAGTCCTTGAAACGGCCCGGTATAGGCTTATACTTCTCATGTATGATACCTAGCACTGCGTAGCAGTCCGGTATGGTATCCACCAGAATCCTGATGGCAAAGAGGTCATATATCTGGTCTATCGTCTTATCCTGATTGACCATCTTCTTATATATACTGAAGAAATGCTTTGCCCTGCCGTATATCTCTGCCTTGATGCCGGCATCCGAAACATACTTCTTGACATCGTTTACCAGACCCTGGATGTAGGTGTCGCGCTCTGTCTTTCTTAGTGCTACCTTCTCTACCAGATCGTAATATGCATCCGGATAGAGGTACTTCATACAAAGATCCTCGAGCTCTATCTTTATCTTGCTGATACCAAGTCGCTGTGCGATAGGGCAGTAGATATCCTGTGTCTCTCTGGCGATACGCTGCTGTGCCTCCTTGGACTGGTACTTGAGTGTACGCATATTGTGCAGTCTGTCTGCCAGCTTTATGAGAATGACCCTGATATCCTTCGCCATGGCGAGAAACATCTTGCGCAGATTCTCAGCCTGCATCTCAAGCCTGTCCGCATTCTTATCCTTCGGATCCTTGGTGCTGTCTGTCAGATGCAGGTGCTTTAACTTCGTGACACCATCCACCAGATGTGCGACATCGTCTCCAAACTCCGCACGCATCTCATCCATGGTCATGATGGTGTCCTCCAGCACATCATGGAGCAGTCCTGCTGCAATTGTTTCCTTATCCAGCTCGAGCTCGGCGAGTACTATGGCAACACACAGCGGATGTATGATATAAGGCTCTCCTGACTTACGTGCCTGCCCCTTATGGGCATCATAAGCTACCCTGTAGGCTTTGTCCACAAGGCTCGTGTCATCCGACGGATGATACTTTTTGATTTCCTTTTTCAGCACATCATAAAGCTCCTCTGGGCTCGTAAAATCCTTTGTTCCCCTTATACCGCTGGTATCTGAGCGAAATTTGTCCGCTATTTTTTCTAATTCTTCTGTTGAGTAATCTGCCAATAGTCTCACCTCGATTGTAGTGTATCTTTAGTAGCCATTATATTTTATTTCTTTAAAAATTGCAATCTTATGTTGTTAGCCGATAACCATCTTTACTCCGCCATACATGCCTGCTGAGTTGCCGAGTGTGGCGAGCTTGATCTCTGTCTCGCGGCTTGCATGGAAAGCATACTCTTTATAGTACTTTGCTGCTGTATCGATGATGATGCTGCCCGCCTTTGAGAGGCCTCCGCCTACAACAAATACCTCAGGGTCCATAACGCATGCTACTGCTGCCATTGCCTTGCCGAGAAGCTTCATAGACTGCTCTACTGCCGCAATGCCCGCTGCATCTCCTGCCTTTGCCGCATCGCATACATCCTTGGCTGTGAAGCCTGCATTTAAATCAAGCTTTGTTGCCACATCCCTGTGTGCTGCAATGTATCTCTCTGCCACTCTTACGAGACCGTTTGCTGATGCATACTGCTCTAAGCAGCCCTTCTTGCCGCAGCCGCAGCACTCTGACTCATCATCTACCATAGGCATATGTCCTATCTCTCCGCCTGCTCCGTTTACTCCGGCTACGATTTTGCCCTCGCGGATGATTCCTCCGCCTACGCCTGTACCGAGTGTGATCATGACTACATCCTGATGACCCTTTCCGCCACCCTGCCACATCTCACCGAGTGCAGCTACGTTGGCATCATTTCCGGCCTTTACCTTGATGCCGCCGCACAGCACTGAGAGTGACTGTGCCACGTTGAACACGCCCCAGCCGAGGTTGACACACTTCAATACTGTTCCGTCATCCTTTACAGGTCCCGGCACTCCCATGCCTACGCCCTCGATGTCACCCATCTCGATACCATGCTTCTCGTTATTCTCCTTGATGGATGCTGCGATATCAGGCAGAATGAGCTCGCCGGAATTCTCTGTGCGTGTAGGAATCTCCCATGTATCGACAAGCTTTCCTGTTGTCTCAAAAAAGCCTATCTTTACAGTTGTTCCACCTATATCTACTCCGTATGCATATTTCTTCATTTTTTCGTCCTCCAAATCGTTAAACTATGTTTATATTTTATTGCCTAATTGCATATTTTTCAATGTTTTTCATTGTTTTTTATGTTTTTTATATTTTTTCTATATATAGAGGCATGTATATCATCATCCATATGCCCGCTATTTGTAAATCCAAGCTTTTTGGCAAGGCGCACCGATGCCGTATTTCTCTCGTCTATCCGGCAGTAAAGCTCTTCAAAGTCTGTGTTTTCGCGCGCGTAGTCTATGATGAAGCGGCACACCTCCGTGGCATAGCCTTGGTTCCATAATTCCGGCGCTATCATATAGCCCAGTTCATCATGCTCAAGCCCTGCCCTGCCTATCAGCTTCCCTGTTTCCTTTGAAAATACAAGCCACATGCCATACTCGTAAAAGCCATACATGTTCTCTATGTATGCTTTCTGGTATTCAAGCTCTGTCTCGTAGTCGTAAAGCGGTTCCACAAAGTCTGTCATACCGGGCTTGTCATAGAGCTCATAGAGCGCAGGAAGGTCTGACAGGGACAGCTCACGTATCAGACACCTGTCTGTCTCGCCGATGTCCCACGGGATGTGATTATACCGCCTGCGCACCCGCTCAAGATACTCAATATCAAGCTCCGCAAGGCTCTCGACTGCATAGCGCGTGCCGCACTGCGGTTCTCCTACTGATGCTATGCCGAGTGAGTCAGCTATTTGCTTCTGCTGCCTGTTTGATACTATCCAGATGTAGTTGGCGGGAGCTTTCGGTATTCTTAGATTTCCCGTATTAGCTTTCGCGGTGTTATCTGCAGATTCTGTATATCCTGAATTATTTTCTATTTCATACACACACAAATTATTCTGCTGCTCATCCGGCAGTTTCTTCTGCAACTCATCCAGCACTTTTCCCGGTAGTGCACCATACAGTTTTTCTTGCAGCTCTTCTGACATAGATGCCTTGCCTGCCACACTTCTCCACTGCAGCTTGAATATCTCGCCATGATAGTAAAAAGAGGCAAGTTTTGCGCTTGCCTCATCGATAATTATTATCATTAAACTGTCTCCGGCTCCGGATAGTCCACTCCGAAGGTCTCAACTGTTACTGTCTTCATGACCTGGGCCTCAAGTGGTTTGTCCATGTAGTCTGTGCGCACCTCTGCGATCTTGTTTACCACATCCATGCCCTCGATTACTTTGCCGAATGCCGCATACTCACCGTCGAGATGTGGTGCATCCTGATGCATGATGAAGAACTGGCTGCCTGCTGAGTCAGGTATCATGGTACGTGCCATTGAAAGTACACCGGCTGTGTGCTTTAAGTCATTTTTGAAGCCGTTGTGTGTGAACTCGCCCTTGATTTCATAGCCTGGGCCGCCTGTACCGTTTCCGTCAGGATCTCCGCCCTGGAGCATGAAGCCCTTGATTACGCGGTGGAAGCATACTCCGTCATAGAAGTTGTGATTGATTAAGCTGATAAAGTTGTTTACTGTGTTTGGTGCGATTTCCGGATAAAGCTCCGCCTTGATTACATCGCCGTTTTCCATTGTGATTGTTACGATTGGATTCTGTGCCATTATTTTTCTCTCTTTCTTTTATAATATTATGAGGCTTGGAGAATATCCATTCCTCGTAATTATTAAATATCGAATTAATTTCCACCCGATTGATTTTACCTGATTTTACTTACTCAGAGCCTCGACTACCTTCGGAAACTCCATGAAGTGCGATGCCTTCACCAGTATGGTGTCGCCCTCCTTCACATATGAAAGAAGCTCCTGTGTCATGGTCTCCCTATCCTCGAAATAGTGGATGTCCACATCGGACGATTTCTCTGCGGCTCCGGCTGCATATTCCTTTGCAAGCTCTCCTGCGGCAAAAAGTGTATGGATATGATTCTCTCCAACTGCTTCGCCTACCTCATGGTGCAGCTTTTTCTCATCGCTTCCCAGCTCGCCCATGTCGCCAAGCACTGCTATTGTCCTGCCCTTTGCATGTGAAAGCACCTCGATAGAGGATTTCAAGGATACTGGGTTTGCATTGTAGCAGTCATCTATCACTGTCATGCCATGCGTTTTGATGAAATTGGTACGACCTGCGATTGTCTCTGCTTTCTCGATTCCTGATTTTATCTCAGCTATTGTGAGGCCAAGCTGCAATCCGACAGCTGCTGCCGCCATGGCATTGTATACATTGTGCTCACCCGGGATGTGGATTTGTGCATCAAACTCACCCTCCGGGGTGACAAAATGAGCCTTCATGCCGTCGAAGCCCAGGTTTTCAATATTTGTGGTATATACTGATTTATGAACGTCTGAAGCTGATTCCTTGCCATAGTATATGGCAGGCTTTCCATTTACCGTCTGCACTGTGGCCAGCTTATCGTCATCTGCATTCAGCACTGCGACCGCATCCGGCATCATATGCTCAAAGCACTCTGTCTTTGCTTTAAGCACACCATCCCTGTCACCCAAAAACTCCAGATGGCAGTAGCCGATATTGGTGATGACCATAACATCCGGGCAAGACATAGTAGAAAGTCTGTGCATCTCGCCAAAATCAGATATGCCCATCTCAAGCACCGCTACCTGATGGCTTTCCCTGATTCCGAAAATAGTGAGTGGCAGGCCAATCTCGTTGTTGAAATTGCCTGCGGTCTTGTGGACGCTGTATTTCTGCTCAAGGACTGATGATATCATCTCCTTGGTGCTGGTCTTGCCGACACTTCCGGTGATGCCCACCACCTTGATATCAAGGCTTTTTCTGTAAAAGGCCGCAAGCTTTTTCATGGCATCGGTGGTTGATTCAACAAGCACATATGGGCCTGCCGGATCCGTCATCTCATGCTCAGAGAGCACAATTGCCGCCCCCTGCTCAAACACAGTCGGAATGAATTTGTGTCCGTCCACCCTTTCTCCCTTTATCGGGATAAAAAGATAGCCCTCCTTCACCTGTCTGCTGTCTATGACGGCGCCGGTGATTGTCGTATCAAGCAGTGTCTCATCGCCTATGTATGTGCCCTCGCAGGCCTTTGCGATATTTGCAAATGTAAGATTCTTCATGTACTTATCCGACATGCTACACCTCATATTTTTTCAAAGATATGTCAATCAGATGCTCACAGAGCTGATTAAAGCTCATACCGATAACCGCTGCCTCCTGTGGCAGAAGACTGGTCGGAGTCATGCCCGGCAGTGTGTTTGCCTCGAGGCAGAACATCTCATTTTTGTCGTTGAGCAAAAAGTCTGAGCGTGAATATGTGTCAAGCCCGATAACACGCGCAACCTCCTCGGCATAGTGCTGCATATCCTTTGTCACCTGCTCAGGAAGCTCGGCCGGACATGTTTCTACTGTACTGCCCGCCTTGTATTTGTTCTTATAATCGTAGAAGCCCTCCTTCGGTGCAATCTCTATAATAGGAAGAGCCTTGCCCTCGATAACGCCGACAGAGAACTCCCTGCCCTGTACAAACTCCTCGATAACCAGCTCATTTTCCCACTTGAAGGCATCGTCAAGTGCCGCCTTGAACTCTGCCGCATCCCTAACGATAGTGACACCGATGCTTGAACCACCGCAGCATGGCTTTACCACGCATGGAAGTGTCAGGTCAAGCTTTGTGATATCGTCCTGTCTGGTCGCTCTTGTCATGGAAATACCCTTTGGAGTAGGGATACCGTTTGCAAGGAAGAACTGCTTTGATGTCTCCTTGTTCATGGCGATGGCTGAGCTTAAATAATCGCTGCCTGTATATTTGACACCGAAGAGGTCAAATGCTGCCTGTATCTTTCCGTTCTCTCCGTTTTCTCCGTGGAGAGCCATGAAAACAATGTCCGCCATCTGACACATTTTGATGACATTTGGTCCGAAGAAGCAAGGTGACTGGTCCTTTCTGGAAGCCTTTACCTTTGCGAGGTCAGGAGCCTCTGTCGGAATATCACTGACCTGCACGCTTATCTCGTCCGCGCGGTCAAATATACCTGTCAGGTCCTCCTCCCTGTCACTATATCCCATAAATACATCCAATAATATAACTTTGTGGCCGTTCTCTTTGAGTGCCTTAGCTACCATGCTTCCTGTCTTGAAGGAAACATCTCTCTCTGTGCTGAGCCCTCCGGCAAGTACTACGATGTTCATTTTTGTCCTCTTTTCTTTGATTGAATTATCATGCTTTGGCTTAATTAAACACAATGCAATGCTTCTTTTTTAAAGCTATGAGTAATCAACATAATTTTTCCAAAATTATAACACCATTTGTGCAAAAAAGAAAGACCGGTTGCCCGGTCAAAAAAGAAATTCTCATCTTATTTTAAACTGTGTTAACTTCCAGCAGCTGTATCATTCTCATAAATACCATCCGCCCGTGCAAATCATACTGTGAAAGTGATTCTCCGTACTTCAATACTAATAATCGGCACTGATAAAAATTCAGCTCAGGATTGCCAAAAAGCAAAATCCGCAAGGCTGCATTTTCCAGGTAATTGTGTATATTTCCCACCTCAATAAATATATCTACGATATCATCGAGGTTAATAAGTCCTTTCTGCTCATAGTACATTGTTCTCAAATATTTGTTCCCCTCCATCAACTATATTTTTCATAGAACTTCTTTTTGTCTTTCTTTTGAAATTTTGTCGCCTTTGCGAAATTTTCCTCTTTGTTTTTGTTGGTGGGTTCATTTTTCCATATAATATATCAATATTCTAGTCGCGTTACGTGCTGATATTTTGAAGATTTCTATTAGAATTTTTAATATTGATAGGTGATTAGCAGTTTTCGACAAAATACGACATGGTGTTGGGTTTATTTTGGCTGGTTTTTGGCTAATATTGCTCTTTTTATATCAAAATTTTTGTAATGATAAATTTGTACTATTTTTGTGGTTTTTTCCTTGCTGGCTGCATCTGATAGTCTTGATGCAATAAGGGCAATACAAGATAAATCCATAAAGACTTTTGCCCTTGCCATTTTTGCAACCCGGATGTTATCAAGGTTGTAATTATCTTTTAAATCCCCGAACGTACGCTCTACGCTGGTTCGTTGATTATATAGTTTTTCAAATGCTTTTGTTTCTCTGAATGGTGCTGTAATAAACCTTGGATTATCTTTGATTTTTCGACATAATCGTAACCAAGACTGCGTCTTAGAACCGGGAACCGTGTCAGATTTGAGACGCATAACCAATGCCTTTATATCTGATAATTGCTCTATTTGCATAGCATAATGTACAATAGCCATAGGTTGATAGCACAGACAGTAGGAAGGACTTGGGGAGCTGTAATCTCTAAAACTTCTAAAACAGCACCCAAACCTAGCCCAAAAGCCTGCGAAAATCCGAGAAAAAGTAGCTGAAACTGCAGAAATCCTAAAAACAGCACCCAAAACCCAGCCCAAAAGCCAGGGAAAACCCGAGAAAAAGTAGCTGAAACTGCAGAAATCCCCAAAACAGCACCCAAAACACAGCAAAATGTAGTCAAGTCCAAATTTGTGTGTAAATTCATCTTCCAGCTATATTAGTCCGTCTAT
>OMEI01000983.1_pt1 | contig 12269 bp, 16 predicted proteins | sample 1645381 | NCBI WGS metagenome assembly OMEI01 (sample SAMEA103958119, study PRJEB25191) | human gut metagenome | biome: human-associated habitat [ENVO:00009003]; feature: intestine environment [ENVO:2100002]; material: feces | place: Germany | collected 2013/2015 | reverse complement strand
TCAAGCCCTGGAGGATTCGAAGGGAGCTGGCCGTATAGGACTTACCCGTTTTGCGAGTGCAAAGGTAGATAAAAATTTTAAATCTGCAATACCTTCCCCTAACTTTTTTCAACTTTAACAAGAATACAGGGTCTATAACCAATATTATTTATAACTTTGCGCCATATTTCTAAGAAAAATGGCAGAAAATAAAGGTTACATGCAATATGCAATGTTGTTCGGCACCTATTTGGGAGGATATTGGATTTTAAAATTCATCCTCTTCCCTTTAGGATTGACAATTCCGTTTTTATCTTTCCTTTTCGTAGGGCTCACGTTATGTGTTCCTTTCATGGGGTATTATTATGTACGAATGTATCGTAATACTGTATGCGGTGGCGGTATCAGCTTCCTGCATGCATGGATATTCACAGTATTTATGTATATGTTTGCCGCATTGCTGACGGCTGTGGCACATTACATTTATTTCCGTTTCATCGATCATGGTTTCGTTATCAATGCCTACGAATCTCAAATTGATATCTTAAACAAAAGCGGTGTACCGGACATAGAAGCCTATACAAACATGTTTCAAGAAACATTGGAGACTGTGAAATCGCTCACTCCCATAGATATCACCATGCAACTGGTGTCATGGAATGTATTTTGCGGTTCATTGCTCGCGCTTCCTACCGCCTTATTTGTAATGAGGCGTAAAAAGGAATGACAAGAACAGACAAATTTCAAATAAATCAGGTATAGTATAATATAGTAAAATCGTAAATAAGCAAATGGATATTTCAGTTGTCGTTCCTTTATATAATGAAGAGGAGTCTCTTCCGGAATTGTTTGCATGGATTGAACGGGTAATGAAAGCCCATGACTTTTCTTATGAAGTTATTTTTGTTAACGACGGAAGTACCGACCGTTCCTGGCAAATAATAGAGCAATTACAAACAAAATCTGATAAAGTGCGCGGAATAAAGTTCCGTCGCAATTATGGCAAATCACCGGCTCTCTATTGCGGTTTTGAACAGGCCCAGGGCGATGTTGTGATTACAATGGACGCCGACCTGCAAGACAGTCCTGACGAAATACCGGAACTATACCGCATGATTACGGAAGATGGCTACGACCTGGTGTCCGGCTGGAAGCAAAAAAGATACGATCCGCTGTCAAAGACCATACCGACAAAACTGTTCAACGCTACGGCACGCAAGGTTTCCGGCATAAAGAACCTGCACGATTTCAATTGCGGCCTGAAAGCCTATCGCAAAGATGTTATAAAAAACATAGAAGTGTACGGCGAAATGCATCGCTATATCCCCTACCTGGCAAAGAATGCCGGTTTCAAGAAGATTGGCGAGAAAGTCGTACGCCATCAGGCACGGAAATTTGGTAAGACAAAATTCGGCGGGTGGAATCGTTTCTTCAACGGATACCTGGACTTGATATCCCTCTGGTTCCTTTCCACCTTCGGCATCAAGCCTATGCACTTCTTTGGCATATTGGGTTCGCTGATGTTCTTCGTCGGATTCGTTGCCGTCATTATTGTCGGCGCCAGCAAGCTGTATTACATGAATCAAGGGATGCCCTACCGCCTTGTGACAGATTCTCCCTATTTCTACCTGTCACTGACATCCATGATTATCGGCACGCAGTTATTTGTGGCAGGTTTTCTCGGAGAGCTGATATCCCGCAATGCACCAGAACGCAATAAGTACCAAATTGAGAAAATGATTTAACCATGAAAACATTAGTCAGATTTATAATGTTCGGGGCTGTTCTTTTCCCTGTTTTCAGTATAGTAATATCCTGTTCGGAAGAAGCGGACTGTTCAATGACAACGCGAACCATGATGCAATGTTACCTATATACATTAGATCCTGAGACTAAAGTGGTATCTAATGATACACTGGATTCGTTGACGGTTACTGCCTTTGGTACGGATTCCATTATCATCAACAACCAAAAGAAAGTGCACGACCTATCATTGCCATTGAGATATACCGCCGACTCCACTGTACTGGTATTTCGTTACAGCGAAACATTGACAGACACACTTGTAGTCCACCAGACCAATACGCCTTACTTCCTGTCAATGGATTGCGGTTATCAAATGAAACAAGCCATAACAGATGTCCGATACAGTCGCCACAGTCTTGATTCTATTCGCGTTGCAAATAAAGAAGCCGGAATTTATGGAGCAGAAAATCTTAAACTATTCTATTAGTCTGGCGTTCTGTTTGCTGCTGTCTCTTCCATTACAGGCACAAAACAGTGACATTTCCGCCCCGCCGGCAAACACTCCGCCCAAAAAGGAGAAAAAAGAGGCCAAAGAGGAAGTGCACTATCCGCTGTACAATGGTATTTCTGTCAGTGTAGATTTATGGGGACCCGGAAGCAAACTGTTCGGGAGTGACTTTTTCAGCAGTGAGGTAGCCGTCGATGTCAATCTTAAAAATCGCTTTTTCCCGATTGTAGAATTAGGATATGGCAATACTGATACTTGGAGCGACAAAGGAATACATTATAAAACCGGTGCTCCCTATTTCCGTATCGGTATGGACTATAATGCGCTTTATAACAAAAAGCACGGACATATGATACTCGTTGGCCTGCGCTATGCGGCAACGAGCTTTAAATATGATGTAGAAGCGTTAGGCATCAACGACCCTGAATACGGGGGAAGTTTGGGTAATCCGAATTTGATAGACGGCATTTGGGGAAACAGCCTGCCTTTTAATTATAAAGGAATGAAAGGCTCGATGCAATGGGCCGAATTTTGTGTCGGTATACGGGCGCATGTATGGAAAGACCTGTATATGGGTTGGGCGTTACGTTTCAAATTCCGTATGAGTTCTTCCGTTGCCGAGCATGGTGATCCATGGTACGTACCGGGCTACGGAAAGTACAATGGAAACACAACTGGGGTTACCTATACAATAACTTATAAACTACCATTCTAAGAGATAATGACAGGATTAGAAATCTGGTTGCTTGCCATAGGACTTGCTATGGACTGTTTCGCTGTATCCATAGCCAGCGGCATTATATTAAAACGTGTTCAATTGCGCCCGATGCTGATAATGGCATTGGCTTTCGGCTTTTTTCAGGCACTCATGCCATTGCTTGGCTGGATAGGCGCCAGTTTTTTCAGCCATCTCATTGAAAGTATAGACCATTGGGTAGCTTTTGCCATTTTAGCTTTTCTGGGTGGACGTATGATTATGGAATCTTTCAAGGATGAAGATTGCCGGCACGAGTTCGATCCTACCAAGCTGAAAGTAGTAGCGGCATTGGCGGTAGCCACCAGCATCGATGCCTTGGCGGTAGGTGTTTCGTTCGCTTTTCTGGGAGTTTGCAACTTTGCATCCATTCTGTCCCCTATCAGCATCATAGGATTTGTGTCGTTTGCCTTATCACTAGCAGGATTGATGTTCGGCATCCGGTGCGGATGCGGCATCGCCCGCAAGCTGCGTTCCGAACTGTGGGGCGGCATTATCCTCATCGTTATCGGAACGAAGATATTGATAGAGCACTTGTTCTTTTAAATGAAGAGTGAAAAACGAAGAAACGGCAGGCTGTCCGATAAAAGGCAGTCTGATAGAAGGATAAAAAAAGAAGATCGCTTAATTTATTTATACAGCATCATACATTCATTATGGAGAAGAAAGCACAACGTAATTTTTTATGGGTTGCCCTGCTTGCCCTCGGCACTATCGGAATACTTGCACGCCACAACCGCGCTGTTCCTTATCAAACTGTCAGCGGACTGATATTCGGAACGGTCTATAACATAACCTATCAGTACGACAGCAATTTGAAAGCCGAGATAGAAGCTGAGCTTAAACGGTTTGACGGTTCTCTATCTCCGTTTAACGATACGGCAACGATTACGCGCATCAACCGGAACGAAGAAATCATTCCCGATACTTTCTTCACCAACGTATTCCGCCGCAGCATGGAAATCTCCCGGGAGACCCAAGGTGCTTTTGACATTACGGTAGCCCCGCTTGCCAACGCATGGGGATTCGGATTTAAGAAAGGCGCATTTCCCGACTCTGCTATGATAGACAGCTTGCTGGACATCACAGGCTACCCGAAAGTATCGTTATCCGCCGACGGAAAAGTTATCAAACAGGATTCCCGCATCATGCTTTCGTGCAGCGCCGTAGCCAAAGGCTATGCAGTAGATGTCATTGCACAATTGCTGGAAAAGAAAGGCATCGGCAATTTCATGGTAGATATAGGCGGAGAAGTGGTGGTGCGCGGAGAAAACCCGAAAAAAAGTTTATGGCGCATCGGAATCAACAAACCGATAGACGACTCGCTCGCCGTAAACCAAGAATTGCAGACCATACTGCAAGTTACCGATGTGGGCATAGCCACTTCGGGAAATTACCGAAACTATTACTACAAAGACGGCAAAAAATATGCCCATACTATAGACCCGCGCACAGGCTATCCGGTGCAGCACAGTATCCTGTCGGCCACAGTGATTGCCTGCGACTGCATGAGTGCAGATGCCTATGCCACTGCTTTCATGGTCATGGGCCTGGAAGAAGCCGAACGCTTTGCCGATTCACACCCCGACCTCGACGCATGCTTCATATATGCGGACGAAAAAGGGGAACTCCGGATGTTCTACACGAAAGGAATGGATAAATATATGACGGTAAAATAGCGATTCGTCCCGGTTTTCATCCTCCGCGAAGTTTTATTTTGAAAAACATCTGTCACGCTATCACAAAAATAAGATAATAAGCTATCATACAATAGACTATAGCGTGACAGATAAGTATGACAGATAAAAATCCTTACAAGTAGCAGTCACACGTTGTGTCGTCCTGTATCGTCCAGATTTCGGCTGAGCAGTTCAACAGCTCCGAAATGAGAGAAAGTACACCTACTTGTTTATTCAACAGCCAAACAATAGCCAACGCATTAGTTATCAGCATAAAACTTTTAGTTCAGGCGGCAAAAACAAAAAGTTTCCCCTGATAAAGCTACCGGTTCCAACCGTTAGACATCACATTCATCCTATTTATAAAAGACAAAATATACCGCCAGTACCAGACAAACGAAAGCTGCAAAATGATTCCAATGCAGAGATTCTCCTTTAAACAGTACGGTAGTGAATATTGTAAAGATGATAAGCGTCACTACTTCCTGGATAACCTTAAGCTGCATCAACGAAAAAGGACCGCCATTGCCTATGAACCCGATGCGATTGGCAGGAATCTGAAATGAATACTCCGCCAACGCTATCATCCACGAGAACAAAATAACGGCATAGAGAGGCCAGTTGGAGATAACTTTCATCTCCTGCAACTTCAAATGCCCGTACCAGGCAAACGTCATGAAGACATTGGATACAATTAAAAGTAAAATGGTGTAAAAAGCTTTCATATAATGATTAGTGATTAGAAATTGCTTGTCAACGGCTTGTCCCGCCTTCATTCTTCCGGGGCAGCAACTCTTCCTGCACATTGCTCATGCTCCCCCACAAACTGTACCGGGCTTCGGGATTCATCTCTTCCAGACGATGCAGGATACCTTTCATCACGCTCCGGCTCGACTGCGACTCGTAAGGACAATTCTTCACCTGCTTCCGATAGTTTCTTATCGCCGCCAATTCCGCCAAATCTGATTCGTGCACAAGACACATCGGGCGGATAATCGTCATGTCGAACTTCTTCATTACCAGCCGCGGCGGCATCGAACCGAACGCCCCCTGATACGTAATATTCATCAGCAACGTTTCCAGAATATCATCCATGTGATGCCCCAAGGCTATTTTGTTACACCCCTGTTCCTTTGCCACAGTGAACAAAGCCTTGCGCCGGTTCCACGAACACAGGAAACAAGGAGACTTGCGGGTATCCGTACTCGCATCGAACTCCGTTTCGTACAGCACGAAAGGCACTCCCTGCGACTCCGCATAGCTTCTGAGGTAATCCGTATCGCTCTGATAAGAGATATTTCTCATTACCACATGGGCAGCAACCACCGAAAACCGTGGCTTCAGAATCCGGGAACGACGCGCCAACAGTTCCACCAACGCCAAAGAGTCCTTGCCGCCGGAAAGCCCGATAAGGATTTTATCGCCCTCTTCTATCAGTCCGTACTCCACCACTCCTTTGGCAAAGCGTTTCTCTATACGCCGTAATGTCTTCTCTTCCTCTGTAAATAGTGCCATAAAAATCAGTTGAAAATTGGCTGCAAAAGTAACTGAAAAGAATCATTTAAAGAAGAATTAACATAATAGAATTACGGAAAAGAGCTTTATTCCGGATTAATTCGTATTTTTGAACTCATTAAAAAAGATTTTTTAGTATGAAGAATAAATATATATTGCTTTTCTTGTTTGGTTTCTTTGGAATACATGCTTCAGCACAAACCCTTGCCCAAGCAAAAATACTCTATGAAAAAGGACAATACGAACAGGCAAAGCCCGTTTTTAAGAAATTTGTAAAATCACAACCTAATAACGGGAATTATAATTTGTGGTATGGCGTATGTTGTCTGAATACGGGAGAAGCGGAAGAAGCTATAAAGTATCTGGAAACAGCCGTAAAACGCCGGGTCACCAGCGGACAACTTTATTTGGCACAGGCTTATAATGCCATTTACCGATTTGAAGATGCCGTCGGCACTTACGAAGACTATATTGCAGAACTGACAAAAAGAAGACGTTCGACCGCTGAAGCCGAAAAACTTCTGGAAAAGAGCAAAGCCAACCTCCGTCTGCTGAAAGGCGTAGAAGAAGTGTGCTTCATCGACAGTTTTGTTGTAGATAAGAAAGATTTTCTCGAAGCATATAAAATCAGTCCCGAATCCGGGAAATTGTTTATGTACGATGCCTACTTTGAGAATTCCAATGGTACAGGCGGTACCGTATACGAAACGGAGTTGGGAAATAAGATTTATTATAGCGAGTTACAGAAAGATAGTACGCTCAATATCCTGTCGCGCAACAAGATGATGGACGAATGGGGGAAAGGCAGTATGCTCCCCGGCAGTATCAACGAGTCCATGAATGCCAGTTATCCATACGTATTGGCTGATGGCATCACTATCTATTATGCAGCAGACGGTCCTGCATCAATGGGTGGGTACGATATTTTCGTAACACGCTACAATACAAACACAGACACTTATCTGACCCCGGAAAATGTAGGCATGCCTTTCAATTCGCCTTATAATGATTATATGTACGTTATAGACGAATTCAATAACCTCGGCTGGTTTGCATCAGATCGTTATCAGCCGGAAGGCAAAGTATGTGTATATGTATTCATTCCTGCCTCATCCAAACAAGTATACAACTATGAAAGCATGGATAAAAACAAACTGATAAAGCTTGCCCAACTCCATTCCATCAGAGATACCTGGACGAATGAAAGCCTGGTAGCCGATGCAAGGAAACGCCTGCAGGAAACGATGCAGGAAAAAACGGAAATAAAGAAACGGCACGAATTTGAGTTTGTAATTGATGACAGGAATATCTATCATTATGCTGCCGATTTCCGCTCTCCGCAAGCAAAAGCGCAATTCAGGAACTATCTCCAACTGAAAGAAAGCTATAACCAGCAACAAAATAAACTGGAAAATATACGCATCCAATATTCGCGTGCCAACCAGAACGAAAGAAACAAAATGGCTCCGGCTATACTCGATTTGGAAAAACGAGTGCTACAGTTGGCAAACGAAGTAGACCGTACTGCTATCCAAGTGCGGAAATTAGAAAAGCAAACCATTAAATAGAACAGTTATGGACATATTCATCATCGCAATTTTAATCGTTGCAGCAGTTATACTGTTCCTCGTAGAGCTATTCATCATACCAGGCATCAGCATTGCCGGACTTTTGGCAGGCGGTTGCATCATTTATGCCAACTACTACGCTTTTGCCAATTTAGGAGCAACAGCCGGATTCATCACACTTGCCATATCCATCATCACCTGCGTTGGTTCATTAGTGTGGTTCATGCGTTCCAAAACCCTGGATAAGATAGCTTTGAAGAAAAACATCACTTCAAAAGTAGACCGTAGTGCCGAAGAGAAAGTAAAAATTGGCGATACCGGCATTACCACTACCCGTCTTGCCCTCATTGGGTATGCCGAAATAAATGGTGATATTGTAGAAGTAAAATCCACAGACGGTTTTCTGAATGAGAAAACTCCCATTATAGTAAACCGCATTACAGACGGAGTGATACTTGTGGAGAAAAACAAACCGTAAATTGCAAATCATTAAATAAGTAATCATTAATAACTAAAATCATGGATCCAAGCACGATGTATCTCACCGCCTTTATTATCATAGGCGGTATCATTTTTCTGGTACTGTTTTTCCACTATGTACCATTCTTCCTATGGCTGTCTGCCAAAGTTTCAGGGGTTAACATATCACTGGTTCAACTATTCCTGATGCGTATTCGTAATGTACCGCCTTATATCATTGTGCCGGGCCTGATTGAAGCACATAAAGCCGGTTTGAGTAACATCACCCGCGATGAACTGGAAGCACACTATCTGGCCGGCGGACACGTCGAGAAAGTAGTGCATGCCTTAGTATCGGCTTCTAAGGCCAACATCGAATTACCTTTCCAAATGGCAACTGCCATCGACCTTGCCGGACGTGATGTGTTTGAGGCAGTCCAAATGTCAGTAAACCCAAAGGTGATTGATACCCCGCCCGTCACAGCCGTGGCAAAAGACGGTATCCAGCTGATTGCCAAAGCCCGCGTAACAGTACGTGCCAACATCCGTCAGCTGGTAGGTGGTGCCGGAGAAGATACTATTCTTGCTCGTGTAGGCGAAGGTATCGTATCATCCATCGGTTCTTCTGAAAACCATAAATCGGTTTTGGAAAATCCCGACTCCATTTCCAAATTAGTGCTTCGCAAAGGATTGGATGCCGGTACGGCTTTTGAGATCCTGTCTATTGATATTGCCGACATCGACATAGGCAAGAACATCGGTGCAGCTTTACAGATAGACCAAGCAAATGCGGACAAAAATATCGCTCAAGCAAAAGCCGAAGAGCGCCGTGCCATGGCCGTTGCCAGCGAGCAGGAAATGAAAGCCAAAGCACAGGAAGCACGCGCTAAAGTTATCGAAGCCGAAGCTGAAGTGCCTAAGGCTATGGCAGAAGCTTTCCGCAGCGGCAATCTGGGCATAATGGATTATTACCGGATGAAAAACATCGAGGCCGACACTTCGATGCGCGAGAACATTGCCAAACCGGTAACCGGTACATCCAACCAGCCATTGAGCAAATAAACCGGTAAAGTTACCTATATAAACGAACTTATAATACCTCGTAACATGAAAAAGTATTTTGCATCTTCCGAACTTATTATCAACGAAGACGGTTCCGTGTTCCATTTACACGTAAAGCCTGAATGGCTGGCAGATAAAGTAATCCTCGTAGGTGACCCCGGCCGGGTAGCATTGGTTGCTTCACATTTCGAGAATAAAGAATGTGAAGTGGAAAGCCGCGAATTCAAGACAATTACAGGTACTTATAAAGGTAAACGAATCACCGTTGTTTCCACTGGTATCGGTTGCGATAACATTGATATTGTTATGAACGAATTAGACGCACTCGCTAACATCGACTTCCAGACGAGAGAGGAAAAGCCCCAACTGCGTCAATTGGAACTGGTCCGTATCGGTACGTGTGGCGGTTTGCAACCTTACACGCCCGTAGGAACTTTTATATGTTCTGCCAAATCCATTGGTTTCGACGGCCTGCTGAACTTCTATGCCGGACGTAATGCAGTTTGCGACCTGCCCTTTGAACGCGCTTTCCTCAACCACATGGGATGGTCGGGAAACATGTGTGCTCCCGCCCCTTACGTAATTGATGCCAATGCCGAATTGATAGACCGTATAGCGGGAGATGATATGGTACGAGGCGTCACCATCGCTGCCGGCGGTTTCTTCGGTCCGCAAGGACGTGAACTGCGTGTTCCCCTGGAAGACCCGCATCAGAACGAAAAAATCGAGCAATTCGAATACAACGGTTATAAGATTACCAATTTCGAAATGGAAAGTTCCGCACTGGCCGGCCTCAGTCGTTTGATGGGGCATAAAGCCATGACTGTCTGCATGGTAATAGCCAACCGCCTTATCAAAGAGGCGAATACCGGATATAAAAATACGATTGATACGTTGATTCAAACGGTGCTCGACAGAATATAAAAAACAACAAGATAATAACCACTTAATAAGAAATGGCTTGAATTATACATTGTGATATATATTCAAGCCATTCTTCTTCACTTATTGATTCACTTATATAATTTCCGACTGTTTATCGATTCGCTCCTTTCTTTAATCAATAACCAATCGTAAATCTCTCTTGATGATGTTGCGGATGTTCCAGTTCATCAATCATGGCGGCCGCATAATCCTCTACAGAAATATGACTGTTCCCCACAATGTCCACAATCATGTCATCCTTTCCCAGACGATAACGTCCCGTACGTACTCCCGGTCGCATATCCGCTGCCGGAGAGAAAAACACCCAGTCCACTTCTTTCTCTTTCGTCAGGAACTTCAGATAAAACTCTCCCAAAGCTTTTACTCCGGGCAAAAGATTCTCGGGTACTTCACCGGAATCCATTAATCGCAAGCCGGGCGCAATAAACAATGAACCTGCACCGCCTACCATAAGAAAACGGTTGACTCCTGCTTTCTTCACTCCGTCAATAATAGTCAGATAGACTTTAATTGTCTCATCATATATATCGGGATTATTCCATCCCGGATTAAACGCACTGATAACGGCATCCGCCCCTTTACAAACTTCGTATACTTCTTCAAGAGAAGACACATCCGCCTTCGTCACTTTCAGATTCTCATTTTCTATCTTTATCTTTTCAGGGTGCCGAACCACGGCTGTCACTTCAAAGCCACGGTTCAAAGTCTCATTCAAAAGAGCTGAGCCAACAAAACCACTCGCTCCGATGAGTACAACCTTCTTTACTTCCTTCATATTCCAACAAAATTAGAGTGTTATTATTATCTTAATAACACTACAATTTCCGGAATGTTGATTCCCTTTCAGAAAATTAATCAACCAATATAGGATTCTATCGTTTCTCTCAGTTTTTCCATGGAATAAGGTTTCGATATGACAGCGTTGCATCCTGCCTGAATAGCCTGCTACTCTGTATAAAATGCATAAGCCATTACAGCGATAATGGGTACCGCAAAAGACATAGTACAAATCTTTTCCATAGCCTGAATGCCGTCCATTACAGGCATACGAATATCCATTAATATCAAGTCGGGCTTTTCACGGATAAAGAATCTCGTGACTCATATTTGCTAGAAAAACAGACTTTAGCTTATCGGCGTCTTCTGCCACCGTTTCGTCTCAATCAATTCCCTCGAGCGACAAATCCGATCACTGATATCATGAATCAGGACCAGCACTTTATTCCCTTCAAAAGGAGCGATACTCATGGATATTGGTAATAAACAAATCATATACTTCCTTGGAATAGTTACGTTCACAGTATATGCCAGAAGTTTATCCGGATGTGTTTCATCATTTCCTTTATAAGAGAGAAAATGGTCTTCGAGCCAAATAACTTCCTTATGTTCTCCGATACAACGAACCCGTATCTGTGAAGTCTTTGATTCCGAGGTAAGCATTGCTGCAAAAGACTTTTGGCAAGCATCCATATCATCAGGATGAGCAAACCGATAGAAGTCATTAATATCCTTAAAAACCATTCCGGCTTCTTTTAATCCAAGTGTACGAAAATAATCATCCGTAAAACTGCATTTTCCCGTAGGGATATCATATTCCCACAAAATTATTTGATGCGCAGCAAGTAAAGAAAGTATCTTTTGCAAATTTTCTCTTACGATCTCACCATTTTCATTTAGTGAATATAAATTTGTACTGGCTCCATAGTCATGGTTATTTGTTTTGCATATTTTGTTGTGTACACTGCTGAACGCTGACAAATATGAACAAATAAAGTACAACTTGTCCCTAATCTTCTGTTTTTTACATAGAAACCCTTATCTTTGCCCATTCAAAAAGAAAATATAATGAACCAAGATACTATTTGTGCCATCGCTACTGCCCAGGGAGGAGCTATCGGAAACATCCGTGTTTCCGGTCCGGAAGCCATTTCTATCACTAGCCGTATCTTCAAACCTGCAAAAGCCGGCAAACTATTTAATGATCAAAAGCCATACACGCTGACTTTCGGACGTATCTATGACGGAGAAGAAATCATTGATGAAGTACTCGTTAG
>OMEI01000982.1_pt1 | contig 12272 bp, 10 predicted proteins | sample 1645381 | NCBI WGS metagenome assembly OMEI01 (sample SAMEA103958119, study PRJEB25191) | human gut metagenome | biome: human-associated habitat [ENVO:00009003]; feature: intestine environment [ENVO:2100002]; material: feces | place: Germany | collected 2013/2015 | reverse complement strand
GATCAGGTCAAGGAGAATTTCAGTATCAATGGTGAGCAGGCTGAAAGTGTTATCAGACAGCTTGAGACAATCGGTGTGCTTGGCAGTAAGAATGAGGATGGCACCCATACAGTCATGATGGACAAGGATGCATTTATCAACCGTGTCAGAGGCTATCAGGACCTTGCTGAGAGAATGAGGGCAGTTGCAGCATCAAAAAATGCGAACCTGTCAGATGTGACAATCAGCAAGAAGCTGATTAGCGAAGAAAATGACCATGCTGTTAAGACCAGAGTTCCCGGCACATGGGGAGAAGAGGCAAGATATGTATGGCTCCGTAAGGAAAACATCATGGAGATTCATGGTGGAAAGACAATGCTTACCTTCCTTGATTCCACCAAGGATTATAAGCTCTACGATGAGCAGAATCGTGTGGTGACAACCCAGAAAGGAACCGAGCTTTATACTCACTATGACAAGGTGGAGTCATCTGTCAGGGAGCGTTACGAGAAAGTGCAGAAGCAGCAGAAAAAGACCACACAGAAGAAAACTGTTACCACAAAGAAAGTGAGGTAGCAGCCTATGCAGACAACAAAGAAAAAGCCTTCACTGATATTCATTCTTGTGGGTGCAGTGTTAGCAGGGTATCTTGGTTATCTGATAAATGGTGCGTGGACGGAAGGGATTGCTTTTAATGAATTTATGGACAGATTCAATGAAGTATGTGCTGTTCCCTTTGCCAACTATTACAATTCCAATACAGTAAAAGCAGTAGCCATTGCATTAGGTATCTATGCGATGGCTATTGTCATGTATTACACCAGTCAGAGAAACTATATGCCCGGTAAGGAGTTTGGTACGGCAAGATTTGAAAATCCGAAGCAGGTCAATAAGATACTTGCAGATAAGGATGAAAATTTCAACCGGATACTCAGCCAGAATGTGAAGATGTCGCTGGATTTTAGGAGACTCAAGCTCAATGGAAATATACTTATCTGTGGTGGTTCCGGAGCAGGAAAGACATTTTATGAAGTAAAGCCGAATCTTATGCAGATGCCGCATAACTGTTCCTTTATCTGTACCGATCCAAAGGGAGAAATCCTTAGAAGCTGCGGGCAGATGTTAAAAAATAACGGATATAACCTGAAAGTCATTAATCTGTTAGAGATGGATAAATCAGACTGTTACAATCCATTTTCCTATATCAGAGAGGAAACAGATGTGGTCAAGCTGATTACAAACCTTATCAGCAATACGACACCAAAGGGAGCAACACCAAGTGATCCGTTCTGGGAAAAAGCGGAAGGATTGTTCTTGCAGGCTATCTTTTATTATGTGTGGCTGGAGGTACAGCCGGCAAAGAGAAACTTTGAGACAGTATTGAAGCTTCTTGGAGAGGCAGAGGTTACAGAGCAAGGGAAGGCATCAAAGCTGGATGTGCGTATGAAGTTTTTAGAGGAAAGTTCTCCGCTTGGAGCCAATCATCCGGCAGTAAAGCAGTACAACAAATGTATGAGAGGTGCAGGAGATACAGTCCGTTCCATCATAATCAGTGCTAACTCAAGACTTGCATTTCTTGAGAATAAGCAGGTTTTACGATTACTCTCAAAAGATGAGCTTAATCTGTCTGATATCGGCATTGGAGTAAATGGAGATGGTGAGACAAAGACAGCACTCTTTTGTGTAATCCCGGATAGTGACAAATCCTATAACTTTATTATCGGTATGTTATACACGCAGATATTTCAGGAATTGTACTATCAGGCAGACTTTAACTGCGGAGGCAGACTGCCAATCCATGTGACATTTATGTTAGATGAATTTGCGAATGTCGCATTGCCAGATGACTTCTGTTCGCTGTTATCGACAATGCGAAGCCGTGAGATTTCAAGTATTATCATTATTCAGAACTTTGCCCAGTTAAAAGCACTTTTTAAAGATACCTGGGAGACAATTCCCGGCAACTGCGATACTTTCATCTACCTTGGCGGCAACGAGCAGTCAACGCATAAGTACGTCTCAGAGCTGCTTGGAAAAGGTACGATTGATAAGAAGTCAAGCGGTGAGACAAAGGGCAGACAGGGAAGCTCTTCAAGAAACTATGATGTATTAGGCAGAGAATTGTTTACACCCGATGAAGTCAGAAAGCTGGATAATAAGAAATGTATTATCTTTATCCGTGGTTTTGATCCTATCATGGACAATAAGTTCATACCGTTCAATCATCCGATGTTTAACCAGACAGCAGATGGCAAGGGAGAGCCTTATGTTCACGAGATAAGAGGAGCAGATAATCTTATCGGTCCGCCATTTGAGATTCTTTCAGACAAGGCAGTTAAGTATTATGAAAAGCTGAAGGATAAGGGCGAGAATGTGTATATAGATTCTCTTACCTATGAGCAGTTTATGATGCTTGGTGATGCGGAATTAAGCAGAAGATTCTCCATGCAGGATGAAGCAGAGCAGAAAGCAAAGATTGACAGGGAACAGGCAAATGAGCTTGAGTATGTTGATGAGTCACAGAAGTCTGATGCTGCAGAAAGTGCCAATGCATCTAATGGAAGTGCTGGTGCTAAGCCAGTAAGGAATCCTGAGAGGGAAAAGCCTAAGTGGGAAGATACCATCACAAACAGAATGCTGCACTGGTCATATACACCAGAGCAGAAAGAGGAAGTGAAGAAAGCTCTTGCTGCAGGCGTTCCCAAAGCAACGATTCTTACTTACTTCTATCCGGAGGTTACTGTGGAGAAGATGAGTTCATATCGGAAGAAGCAGTAAGTAAGCTTAAGGTGCTTTTTTGCACCTTAAAAGGAGGTGGTTGAAGCATACCACATCGGGGAAAGCCCGATTTAATCATTACAACAGGCATTGCCTGATCATATATAGTAACTTTTAACAGCCAGTTAGGGATTATCCCTGCTGGCTTATTTTTTTATCAAAAAGGAGAGACACAACATGAGAAAAGAACAGATTATTACGACAAACAACAATCAGATGGAGGAGAAAGGCATGAAGAGCAGATTCATTCACTTTAAGAAAAGATTCGTTCCGGCATTATCCGGAGCACTTATGGGAGTAATGCTTATGAGCACAACCTGTTTTGCGGCAGGAGATACTTCCGCAGTAACACAGCCGCTTGAGAACTTAAAGACACTTATCATTGCAGTCATTGGTGCGGTTGGTGTCATCATTCTTGCAAAGAATGTTATGGAGTTCGCACAAGCCTACCAGCAGCAGGATTCATCTACCATGAACTCCGCTCTGAAAGGAATTGTGGCAGGTGTCATGATGGCTGGTATTTCAACAGTTCTGACATTCTTAGGCTTCTAAGATTGGGGAAATGCATTTCCCCTTTTAGTAAAAGAAAAGAGGTGAATAACAAGTATGGATATTTTTAAGCTTGGAGACAAGATCCTTGCACTTCTTGAGGCGGTGTTTGGGTTTTGGAACAATCAGATATCCCTGGTCTTTGCAATGCTTGGACAGTCACCGGTCAGTTTCAAGGGTGGAGGTCCCTGGGCAGTCATTGAGGGTATAGAGCCGGTCTTTGTAGCAGTCGGATCATCCCTTGTTGTGCTGTTCTTTGTTATCGGTTTCTGCTCGGAAAGCATAGATGTAAAAGATGAGATGAGGTTTGAATCAATCCTGCGTATGCTTATCCGACTGGGACTTGCAGAATGGTTTGTTGCAAATAATGTCACGATTATGAAAGCGTTTTTTACTTCCATAGGAAATCTGGTGGGACTTATATCTGCCGGGACAACGACGCAGCTTGCCATTGACAGTACACAGGCAGACATCATTAAGGGACTCGGATTTGGTGAAAGTCTGGTAATGCTGATACTTACAGCTTTGCTTGCAATCATCATTATTATCTGTGGATTCTTTATCATTTACACAGTGTATTTCAGGTTCTTAAAGATACTGATTATTGTGCCGCTTGGTGCGATTGCATGCTCCACGATGGCAGGAAACAGAATGGTCAGTCATACAATGGCTACCTACTGCAAATATTTTCTTTCGTGTGTATTTGAGGCAGTAACGATGGCACTTGCGATTATGGTATGTAATGCATTTATCAATGCAGGACTTCCGGTATTTACAGGAAGTTATGCTGACTGGGCACAGACACTTATATATCTGTGTGAAATGACATTTACGATAGCAATGACTGTTGGAAGCGTGAAGGGTGCACAGACACTTACAAGCAAGGCATTTGGATTATAGAAGGAGGCAGAAATGGATAATGAAAAGAAACAGGTTACTTATAATTCAAGTATAACCGGAGAAACGCAGGTGACATTTGATATCCAGCAGTATATGAATAACAGGGCAATGTTTATTGGTCTTATGTGTAATGAAGATGGATATGAGGAGCCTTTTGGGGATGTGACTGTGAATTTGTCGGTTGCAGCACCAAATTACTGCGGATATCTGAATGTGAATGACATGCCGGATATTGAAAAGTTTATTACAGATAACGACCTTGGAGAGTTTACTGGATTCACGCAAAGGAGCGGGTTCTGTGAATATCCTCTTTATCTGTTCAATGTAGATAAGCTTAGGGAACTGTGTCCGGATGGAATGGATAAGTATGAGGCGAATATTGGAATGACAAGAAAGCCGGAAACAAAGGATTTATCAAGATAGGAGGCAGGGACAATGGTAATCGAAGTAAACAAGGATATAGACCGCTATCAGGAATCGGTTGCGATGGGACTTACTGCAAGGCAGTTTATATTTTCCATTGCAAGCGTAGTGGTCGGTGGCGGTATCGTCCTTCTTCTTTACAAGTATATTGGTCTTACGGGTTCTGCTTATGTGGCAATTCCCTGTGTGGCACCGATTGCACTTGGTGGTTTCTATTCCTTTAATGGGATGAATTTCTATGAGTATATGGGAAAGAAACTGCATTTTATGTTTGGCAACAGGGCGCTTACCTATGTATCAACAGAGGGAGAACCTGCAATAAAGCAGTTAGAAGCAGAACAGAATGAACAGGTAAAGAAGAAAGACAGAAAGGCAGAACAGGAGACTGTAACAGCTGATTCGGCTGTAAAGAAGCAGGAGGAGTTTGAAGCGATGAAGAAAAAGACGAGAAACATGCTGCTTGGACTTGTCGCAGTCATTGTGGCGGCAGTAGCAGGCATTGCAGCATATAAGGCAATGCATTAGAAACGAATAGTATCTGACCGCAAGGTCGGGAACACAGCCCGCAGGGTGAAGTTCCCGGCGGGCTTTCATTATAAGAAAGCGAGGTTAGAGACATGGGTTTATTTACAGACGGATTTAAGTTATTAAAGAAGGCGAGTGAGCCTTTGTATAAGACACCTAAATCCATTCAGGAAACCATAGAGATTATGGCGGTGGCTGAAAACGGCATTTTTGAAGTAAGCAAAAATAAGTATTCCAAATGCTACCGCTTTCAGGACATCAATTACACGACAGCAACCGAGGATGAGCAGATCGGTATTTTCGAGAGATACTGTAAGTTCTTAAATTCGCTGGACTGTAATTATAAGATTACGATCAACAATAAGAACAAAAACATGGATGAACTCCGTGACAAGGTTCTGATTGCTGAGAAAAACGATGGCTTCAATAATTATAGAAGTATCTACAATGACATCATTGAGGAGAAGATTATTGAGGGCAGACAGGGGATTGAGCAGGAGAGATACCTGACAATCACGATTGAGAGAAAGAACTTCGAGGAGGCAAAGGCACAGTTTGCAACCCTTGAGGCAACGATACACAAGGCTTTCATTGAGCTTGGTGCGGAGATTGTACCACTTAATGGCAATGAGAGACTGAAAGTGCTCTATGACTATTATCATCTTGGAGATGAGGGCAGTTCTGATTTTGATATCAAAAAGGCAAAGAAGGTCGGGGCAGATTTTAGAAATGATCTGTGCAATGGGATGGTGAAATATTTCCCAGACCATTTTGAGGATGAGAGTAAATTCTGCAAGGCGCTTTTTATCAAAAAGTATCCGAGCAGTTTGTCAGACAGATTCATCAATGAGATTACTTCCCTTCCGGTTCATTCCATCACGAGTATTGATGTGGTGCCCGTACCAAAGGATCTGACTACAAAGGTGCTTCAGAAGAAATACCTTGGTATTGAGTCGGATATCATTAAGCAGCAGAGAGTCCGTAATAAGAATAACGATTTTTCTACGGAAATCTCATATGCCAAGAGAACGGAGAAAAAGGAGATTGAGGAAATCATGGATGATGTCCGTGAGAATGACCAGTGCCTTTTCTTCGTGGGAGTAACCATTATTCTTATGGCAGAAAGCAAGAAGGAGCTTGAGAGTGTATGTGAGACTGTGGAGACTATCGGAAAGCGTAACAGCTGCACGATTGATACACACTATTTAAAGCAGAGGGAGGCACTCAACACAGCACTTCCGATTGGAGTAAGACAGGTGGAGACTATGCGTACCCTTCTTACCCAGTCACTTGCGGTGCTTATGCCATTCAATGTGCAGGAATTAAATGACAGCACCGGCAACTATTATGGTATCAACCAGATCAGCAAGAATGTGAATATCGGCAATAGAAAGAAGCTCATCAATGGAAATGGCTTTGTATTTGGTGTGCCGGGTTCCGGTAAATCCTTCTTCTGTAAGATGGAGATGGGCAGCGTATTCTTGTCGGGAGATGATGAAATAATCGTCATAGATCCAATGAACGAATACTTTGATATTGCCGAGACTTATGGCGGAACTGTAGTAAATATGTCTACCTATACGGATAACTATGTGAATCCGCTGGAGATGGATGTGTGGAGCCTTGATTCGAATGATTCCAAGGGAATGGTAAGAGAAAAAGGCGAGTTCATGCTAGGTCTATGTGAGCAGTGTATCGGGGACAGCTTAAATTCAAGACAGAAGTCAATCATTGATCGTTGTGTGAGAAAGCTGTATATCGACATTGCAAGGAGCAAAGAGAAGTATATCCCGGTGATGAGTGATTTTTACGATATCCTTATGGCACAGCCGGAGGATGAGGCAAAGGACATTGCATTGTCTTTGGAGCTTTTCGTAAATGGTTCACTTAATATCTTCAATCATCAGACAAATGTGGATGTGGATAACAGATTCACAGTATATGGCATCAGGGACTTAGGTACGGAGCTTAGTCCTATCACAATGCTTGTCATGATGGAGTCTATTCAGAACAGGATTGTTGAGAATGGCAAGAGAGGCAAGGCAACATGGCTCTATATTGATGAGTTTCACGTCCTGCTTAATTCCGAGTATTCTGCAAAATATCTGCAGCAGCTCTGGAAGAAAGTAAGAAAGCAGGGAGGACTTTGTACCGGTATCACGCAGAATGTCGTCGATCTGTTGCAGAACTATACAGCAACCACAATGCTTGCAAACTCTGAGTTTGTGGCACTCTTAAAACAGGCGAATACAGACAGTTCCAAGATGGCGGAAGTTATCGGGGTATCAGAGGCACAGCTAAGATTCGTAACCAATACTGCATCGGGAATGGGACTTATCAAGTGTGGTTCTGTGGTGATTCCATTTGATAATCAGATTAGTAAGGATACAGATTTGTACAGGCTGTATAATACCAACATTCATGAGAAGATTGCGGAACAGAAGAAAAAAGAAGCAATGCTGCAGTGATAACAGATGAATTTTTATAGAATCTATAGTATAATCAAGAGGTCGGATGAATGTCCGACCTTGATGATAATAAATTAGATATTCCCTATTTTAAAGAAAAAAGCATATAAGATTCGATATGAAAAATAAATAAGGAAGCAGTTCTAAAATGTATCATTTGTACCGGAGAACATGTGGCTGGATTTTAAGATATGCATATCGTACACTTTGACGAGAATATGTTGATTGGGGATGCAGCGGACCTGGATGCATTTATGGAAATGTATGGTGTGGAAGCAATTTCCAAGGAATATTTGTAATTATTAGGGAAAAGAAAATTTGAATTTCACGAAGCAAATGGAGAAAATATGAAGATAGTAATTATACATGGTCAAAGTCATAAAGGCTCAACATATCATATAGCTCATATGTTGGCAGAGAAAATAAGTAGCGATATAAAAGAATTTTTTCTTCCAAAAGATTTTGGAGAATTTTGTGTAGGCTGTACAAAGTGTTTCACTGAATCCGAGACAAAATGTCCGCATTATGAAAAACTAAAGCCTCTTACTGATGCAATGGATGAAGCAAATGTTATTATCTTAGCCAGTCCGGTTTATGTATTTCATGCGACTGGGGCGATGAAAGCTTTTTTAGACCATTACGGATACAGATGGATGGTGCATAGTCCAGAAGAATCTATGTTTAAGAAACAAGGAGTATGCATATCCACAGCTGCCGGAGCTGGTATGAAATCGACAAATAAAGATATGATGGACAGCTTGTTTTTCTGGGGAGTAGCTAAAAGATATAAATATGGAGTTGGTGTTGCGGCGGTCGATTGGAACGGCGTAAGCGAAAAGAAAAAGAGAGTAATTGACAAAACAACATCAAGTATTGCGAAGAAAATTATACATAATTCGGGAAATGTTAAACCAGGGATAAAAACCAAGGGAATGTTTTGGGTTATGCATATAATGCAGAAGAATGGTTTTAATCCTCGTGATGTTGAACATTGGAAATCAAAGGGATGGACAGAGAAAAAGAGACCTTGGAAATAGAATTTGAATTTGTGGAGAGATTTCCTGAACTTTCCTTATTTTACAGGCTTTTCAGCCCCCTTAGATAGTGAAATGATATGTATATTGAGATTATACCCGAATGGGATTATTATAATGGATATGAATATAGTTGGAGGGCATATGAATATACAAAATGAGAAAGTAAATACAAAACTGCTGTATAGTGTTGGATATGTTCCGGAAGTGGATAAATATATTCTAAGTTGTGTGGTTACATGGGTTGCCTGGTATAATCGGTACTATGAAATTACTAAGGAAGAATATGAGGCATTTGGCACAGAACGGCTCGACCAGCTAGCCAGCCGTTTTCGGGAACTGGAATGTAAATCAGATAGATTTCTATTTTCGGATAGGGATGAAGAAAATACAACGGAGCAGAATGCATTGAGGACAGGTATGAAACAGAAAGAAATATTTTATAATGTGCATAAATTGCTTGATAAGGCGCAAATTCCGGTAAGTTATCAGATTGAAAGTTTTAAAAGAATGATTGACAATTCAAAATTTGATATGGAACTTAAAATTGATATTATGGAATACCGGACAAGGGTGTTTTGTTATGAGAGGGGCACCCTTGTATTTGAAAAATATGTGGATGACAGGACACTTCTGGAGTATCTGATTTTAAATGAAGTTGTGTGCAGCTATTTTTGTGTGCTTGCGGGAAAACATCATGTAAAAACCGATGGGTATATAGATATGGATTGGGAACGAAAAAGTGAAAAAGATGCTTTCGCGGCGATTGGAGATCCTTATAAAACAATGTATGAAGAGGGCATATCTATATTTAAAATCTGACTGGGAGCAGGTAAAATCTCAATCGAAATTTGTGGAGAAAATCAAACAGCTAGGAGAGAATTGAATTATGAATCGTTTTACATATGCATTGAAGCAAAGAAATCTGGAAGAATTAAGAAAGTATCCTAAGGCAGACCTGCACAATCATTTTGTGCTTGGTGGGAGCAGAAGTTTCTTATATCAGGCAGTCGGTAAAAAAATCGAGCCATTAAAGAATTCTTTGTCATCGATGGGGGAAATGGATCAATGGAGTCAAAAATACATTGGTCAGGATTTTAACAGCACTGAGATGAGAAAACTTTTAATCAAAGCCACCTTTCAACAGGCCAAAGAAGACGGAGTAACTGTGCTTGAAATTGGTGAGGATGTCTGGGGGTTAAATGAATTTTTTCATAATGATATTGATGAGCTGGTTGATGCTTTTACAAGTGCGCAAAAGGAAATCGCTCCTGATATAGAATTAAGGCTTCAAATCGGATTATCAAGACATTGTCCTATCGATTATTTAGAAGAATGTTTATCTCACTTTTGGGGAAATAAAAATTTTTAAGGAATTTATCGTCGGGCAAGAAAAGAAGGATTAAGGTTAAAAGCACACGTTGGAGAATGGGGGACTGCGAAAGACGTAAGAACAGCAGTAGAAGAATTAGAACTTGATGAGGTGCAGCATGGTATCGCGGCAGCCGATGATGAATCCGTGATCCGCTTTCTGGCAGATAATAAAATCAGATTAAATATCACACCGACAAGTAATATTTTGCTTGGAAGGGTTGCGGATATGTCCGTGCATCCAATTGGAAAACTGTATCGCAGTGGTGTCGATGTCACGATAAATTCGGATGATGTTTTGATCTTTGACTCAGACGTATCCAAAGAATATCTGCGTCTTTATGAGTCGCAGTGTTTAATGGCAGAAGAATTAGAAAACATAAGAAAAAACGGACTAAAACCTATCGCAGTATAGATAACTTTCAGTTTCATGTTGCTTTTAATAATTGAATATTGAATGATTTTACATAGCCGTTAAGGAGTAATTTTTGCTCCCTAGCGGCTTATTTTATTTTTCAAAGTAGGAGGTGAGAAAATTGAAAATTAGAAAGGTTGATGACAAGCCAATGGTCATTCACACCAAGGAGAAAGCCAAGATTCATGCCCACGAACCAAAGGGAGCCAAGATTAAAGGCAGCAACATCTATACAGTAGAGAGAGGTCCTAAGACTATCGGTGCAAAGGTATCTGATGATAAAAAGAAGTCCTATCGCAAGAGTACCATTCATCAGTCGGAGCCGAAGAATAAGGGATTATCAAGATTCAAGCGAAACCTTAAAGAATCCAACACTTCCATCAAGACCAAGAACACGAATCTTCACATTGCAGGAAGAACTGGAGCACTTGCAGCCGGGGCAGTAACAGAGCAGGTAGAAGGTGGGCATGAGGTATCGCAGGCAGCATATCTTGCATATGAATCAAGCCGACCTGTTACCGGAACTGCTTCTAAGGGTGCAGCACTTTTCAGGAAAAAGGCGGCAGCCGAGGCAAAGAAGCGTATCAAAAAGGTAGAGACAGGAAAGAAGCTGGCAAAAAAAACAGCAAAGAAAGCTGCCAAAGATACAGCTAAGGCGGTAGCTAAAGAGACGGCAAAAGAAACAGCAAAGACTACTGCCAAGGTTGCAACGAAAACTGCGACAAAGGCAGCTGCTACGGCGGCAGGAACAGCGGTTGCACCGGGAGTTGGCACGGCAATCGGCATGGCAGCCGGATATGCTGCAGGTGTGTCCATAGAGGTCAAGGATGAAAAGATGACCAACCGGAGCAGGAAGATAAAATTCTTTCTGGATAAGATGAAAGCACAGGAGAATCAGACAGACAGCGTGGCAAAGCTGGTAAAGGATCTGATTGTGCGAAAAGCGATTACCTGGGTAAAGGCAGCTGCACCGATTATCGGATTGGTGCTTTTATTACTTGTTCTTGTAGTTGCCATGATTGCGGTTCCGGTTATAGCGGTGATAGCAATCCTTTACAATTCACCATTTGCTTTATTTCTGCCACCACTTGAATCAGGAGATACCGTGCAGACAGTAACGAGTGCTTATGTGCAGGAGTTTAACCGGGATGTGAACACGAAGGTTAATGAGCATACCGGATATGATCTTGGAGAGCTTGTATATGTGGACTATGAAGGTATGGAAGAAAACCCAAGCAATTACTATGACATCATGGCAGTCTATATGGTCAAGCATGGTGTCGGAGATACTGCAACAGTCATGAATGATACTTCTAAAGGCTGGCTGCAGGCAGTTGTAAATGATATGTGTTCATACACCACAAGCACCGGAACAAAGGATGTGGAAGAAACGGATGCAGACGGCAATGTGACTACTGTCACGAAGTCTGTTCTGTATGTGAATGTAACGCTGAAATCGTACAGGGATATGATTTCAGTCTATGGGTTTAACTCTGATCATGTGGAAATGCTTGAGCAGATCATGAGTCCGGAGTTTATGGGACAGCTTGGATATGCCGGAAGCGGAAGTGGCGGCGGAGGCGGAAGTCCGGGAGTAAGCTCCATGACTGAGGATGAAATCAATGCCATCCTTAGTGGAATTACAGACAGCAGGCAGAAAACAGTCTGCTCCTATGCACTTCACAGAGTTGGATTTCCTTATAGTCAGGATTTAAGAGACAGCGGTAACTATTATGACTGCAGTTCCTTAGCCTATTATTCATGGAAAGATGCAGGCGTGGATATTAGTTATGGCGGTGCAACCACAGCGGCAGCGGAGGCACAGGGACT
>OMEI01000974.1_pt1 | contig 12303 bp, 7 predicted proteins | sample 1645381 | NCBI WGS metagenome assembly OMEI01 (sample SAMEA103958119, study PRJEB25191) | human gut metagenome | biome: human-associated habitat [ENVO:00009003]; feature: intestine environment [ENVO:2100002]; material: feces | place: Germany | collected 2013/2015 | reverse complement strand
CAGATTTTCTCTATCAAAAGGCGTTGCACGATAACCCCGCGCTTGCGCACTCCAACCCCATTTCCCGTTTTTGGCAGAAGCAGCGCATTAAAAAGCAGTATGCAAAAACGCTGAAAGCGGGCGGCAAAGCGAAAAAAACCGCTGAAGCCACCGCAAAGGCGGCGAAGAAAACCGCGCAGGAAACCAAACGGGCGACGTTCTTTGTTGTCCGGCATTGGAAAGGCTGCTTGATTGTGGGCGGGATTGCCTTTATCGTGCTGCTGCTTTTCGGCGGGCTGTCCTCTTGCTCCCTCTTTGGCGGCAACAGCGGCAGCGGCTTGATTGCGTCGTCCTATCTCTCCGAGGACGCGGATATAACGGGCGCGGAAAGCGCGTATGCCGCTATGGAAGCCGAGTTACAAGATATGCTGGACAATATCGAAAGCGAATACCCCGGCTATGACGAATACCGGGTAAACGCGGACGAGATCGAGCATGACCCCTATGTGCTAATTTCTATCCTTTCCGCGTGGCATGAGGGCGTGTTTACACTCGATGAAGTGCAAAGCACCCTTGAAATGCTCTTTGAGAAACAGTATATCTTGACGGTCGAGGAAGAAGTACAGGTACGCTACCGCACCGAAACAAGGACGGACAGCGAGGGCAACGAGTATGATGTGGAAGTGCCCTACAACTATTACATCTTAAATGTGACCCTCACCAGCAAGCCCATCTCCTCCGCGGCTTCGGAGCTGCTGACGCCTGACCAGCTGGAAATGTACCAGGTGTACCGGCAGACGCTGGGCAACAAGCCCCTGATCTTCGGCGGCGGGTCCGCCGACACCAGCGATTCCGAGAGTTTGGCCGGTGTGGAGTTTGTCAACGGCACCCGGCCTGGCAATCAGGCGGTGGTGGACATCGCCAAAAGCCAGGTAGGCAACGTGGGCGGCCAGCCCTATTGGAGCTGGTACGGCTTTAATTCCCGCGTGGAATGGTGCGCCTGCTTTGTGTCCTGGTGCTACGGCCAGATGGGCCTTTCCGAGCCGCGCTTTGCCGCCTGCCAGTCCCAGGGCATTCCCTGGTTCCAGTCGCATGGACAATGGGGCGGGCGGGATTACGCCAACATCGCCCCCGGCGACGCCATCTTCTTCGATTGGGATTTGGACGGCAGCGCCGACCATGTGGGCATTGTTGTCGGCACCGACGGCAGCCGGGTCTACACTGTGGAGGGCAATTCCGGCGACGCCTGTAAAATCAAGAGTTATTCCCTAACCTACGAGTGCATCAAGGGTTACGGCCTGATGAACTGGTGACAAATTTTTATGAAGAATAGGAGTGATTTGACTATGGCTAAAAACAAAATCGAGCGCATCGACCAGGAGATCGCCAAGACCCGCGAGAAGATCGCGGAACAGCAGGAAAAGCTGAAAGACCTGGAAGCGCAGAAAACCGAGGCGGAGAATCTGGAGATCGTCCAGATGGTGCGCGCCCTGCGCATGACCCCGGCCCAGCTGTCCGCCATGCTGTCCGGCGGCATGGTGCCCGGCCGGGCGGCGGGTCCCGCCGATTCTGAACTGGAGGAAATGACCCATGAAGAATAAGAAGATTTTCAGAACCTTTGCCGCCCTTTGCACCTGCCTGATGCTGATGGGCGGCTTCTCTGTGACCGCTTTTGCCCAGGGCGCTGACCCTGCGCCGACGGCTACCCCTGCGGCGGACGCCACCAACGACAGCAACGTGGTGGTGGAGGAAACCGAGGACAGCCCCGCCCTGACCCCGGAGGGCAACGCGGCCCTGGTGGATGACTTTGGCGGCAATAAACAGCTCATCACCGTCACCACCAAGGCGGGCAACTACTTCTACATCCTTATTGACCGGGCCAACGAGGACAAGGAAACCGCTGTCCACTTCTTGAACCAGGTGGACGAGGCTGACTTGATGGCGCTGATGGAGGACGGCGAGACGGCGGAGGAAACGCCCGCAGTCTGCAACTGCACGGAAAAATGCGCCGCCGGTGCGGTGAATACGGCCTGCCCGGTGTGCGCCGCGAATATGGCGGAGTGTACGGGCCAGGAGCCGGAACCCACCCCTGACCCGGAGGCAGAAACCGAGCCGGAACAGGAACCGGCGGGACTGAACCCGGCGATGCTGCTGGTGGTGCTGGCCGCGCTGGGCGGCATCGGTGCGCTGGTCTACTTCAAATTCATCAAGCAGAAGCCCAAGACCAAGGGCAGCGACAACCTGGATGATTATGACTACGGCGAGGACGAGGAACTCCCGGAGGATGAGACCTGGGAGACTGAGCCGGAGGATGCCGACGGGGGCGGCGACGAGGAAAGCGAGGACAAGACGGATTGACCCGCTTCACCGACAGCCCCTATGAACGCATGATGACACGCAGGCCGGAGGGCGGGAAGGAAACTTCCCGTCCTCCTTCTTTATCTCCCGGCCACCCCTGTTATGGCTGCGGAAACTACCGCCCCGGCCAGCCCTGCGTGGGCTTTTGCCACAAAGAGCTGACTGCCTGGCTGCGTGAAAGGAGAAAAGCAAAATGAATGATTTGATCCAATTTCTCATTGTGTTCGACCTGATCTGCTTCGGCGTCTACTTTGGCGGCGACATCGTTTGCACGGCGCTCGCCAAGGTGCGCAAAAAACCGGGCCAGAAAGGCCCTTATGAATTTGAGGTGGAGGACGAACCCGCTGAACCGCCTCTATCCATTGACGCCATCCGCCACCTATTCCGCGGCGAGGTCCACGATTTTGTCCGAAACAAACTTCTGCCCAGCGGACAGGAGACGCTTTCCGCCCTGACCGAGCCGGAGCAGACAGCGGCCAGGTTCCTGTTCTGCGCTCTGATCGGCTATCTCAAAGAGGAAGCCCCGATGGATGAGCAGAGCTTCCCGATGGTGATGGAGATGCTGAACTATGCCGAGGGCGCGAAAGAGGACGGCGAAAAGGACGTGATCGACATTCTGATAGAGGAAACCGCCGCCCGGACCCGCCAGCGCGAGGAATATTTCAGCGATTACCGCCGCTACCAGCTCATGCAGGTGGACAAGGAGCGAGTGCTGCTGGCCTGCCGGGTCATCATCAACGACCTGCTGGGAAAGCTGTACCGTTATGATTACAACGTCGGTTATGACTGCCTTCTGGACGATGGCAACAGCGTTTCCAGAAAGCTGAAAAAATCCAATGCAGAAATGGAGGTTGAGGAAGATGCGCCTTGTGATCGCTGAGAAGCCCTCGGTGGCAAAATCCCTGGCCGCTGTGCTGGGGGCCACTACTCGCAAAGACGGCTACCTGGAGGGCAACGGCTGGCTGGTGTCCTGGTGCCTGGGGCACCTGGCCGGGCTGGCGGATGCCGCCACCTATAATCCCGACTATGCCAAGTGGCGCTATGATGACCTGCCCATTTTGCCGGAAACCTGGCGTTTTACCATCGCCAAGGATAAGCGGGACCAGTTCGACGTGCTGCGCACCCTGCTGCGGCGGGAGGACGTGACCGAGGTAGTCAACGCCTGCGACGCCGGGCGGGAGGGCGAGCTGATTTTCCGCACCGTCTACTGCCTGGCGGGCTGTACCAAGCCCATGAAACGGCTGTGGATTTCCAGCATGGAGGATTCCGCCATCCGGGAGGGCTTTGCACAGCTGCGCCCCGGCACGGACTATGACGGGCTGCACCAGGCGGCCCTCTGCCGGGCCAAGGCGGACTGGCTGGTGGGCATCAATGCCACCCGGCTGTTTTCAGTGCTGTACCACCGCACCCTCAACATTGGGCGCGTCATGTCCCCAACGCTGGCCCTCATCGTCCAGCGGGAGGCCGAGATCGACGCCTTCAAGCCGGTGCCGTTCTATACCGTGGCTCTGGACTTGCTCGGTTTTACCGCTGCCAGCGCCCGCATGGACAAGAAAGCCGATGCCGAACAGCTGAAAAACGCCTGCCAGGGCGGCACGGTGACGGTCAAACAGGTGGAGCGCAGGGACAAATCTGAGAAGCCGCCCGCCCTCTATGACCTCACCACCCTCCAGCGGGACGCCAACCGCCTGCTGGGGTTCACCGCCCAGCAGACATTGGACTATCTACAAAACCTCTATGAAAAGAAGCTATGCACCTATCCCCGGACGGACAGCCGCTACCTGACCTCCGACATGGCCGAGGGCCTGCCGGTGTTGGTGAATCTGGTCGCCAACGCCATGCTGTTCCGCAAAGGCATCGCCATTTCCTGCGATGCGGCGGCGGTCATCAACGACAAGAAAGTGACCGACCACCATGCGGTGATCCCTACCCGCAACATCCGGGAGGCTGACCTGTCCGCTCTGCCGGTGGGCGAACGGACCATTCTGGAGCTGGTGGCCCTGCGGCTGCTGTGCGCTGTGGCCCAGCCCTATACCTTTGCGGAAACTGCCGTTGTTGTGGAGTGCGCCGGTGCGGAGTTTACCGCCAAGGGCCGCACGGTGAAGCAACCCGGCTGGCGGGCGCTGGATGCCGCCTACCGGGCCAGCATGAAAAGTGCGCCGGAACAGGACGGCAATTCCGAAGATAAGGCGTTGCCTGAACTGTCCGAGGGCCAGGAGCTGCCGGTCGCCGGTGCCGCCGTCAAGGAGGGCAAGACTACCCCGCCCAAGCATTTCACCGAGGACACCTTGCTCTCCGCGATGGAAACTGCCGGGAAGGACGATATGCCGGAGGACGCCGAGCGTAAAGGGCTGGGCACCCCCGCCACCCGCGCCGGGATTTTAGAGAAATTGGTCTCCTCCGGCTTTCTGGAACGCAAAAAGAGCAAGAAAACCGTGCAGCTTTTGCCGTCCCACGACGCCATTTCCCTGATTACCGTCCTGCCGGAGCAGCTGCAATCCCCGCTGCTGACCGCCGAGTGGGAGTACCGGCTGGGCGAGATCGAGCGCGGCGAGCTGACCCCGGAGGATTTCATGGCCGAGATCACCGCCATGCTGAAGGAGCTGGTGGGGACTTATCAGGTCATCAAGGGCAGCGAGTACCTGTTTGCCCCGCCCCGCGAGGTGGTGGGCAGATGCCCCCGCTGCGGCGGCGAGATTGCAGAAATGCAAAAAGGCTTCTTCTGCCAGGACAAATCTTGCAAATTTGCAATCTGGAAAAACAGCAAGTGGTGGGCCGCCAAGCGCAAGCAGCCCACCAAGGCCATCGTGGCGGCGCTGCTGAAAGATGGTCGCGCCCATGTGACGGGGCTGCATTCCGAGAAAAGCGGCAAGACCTACGACGCCACCGTGGTGCTGGAGGATACCGGCCAGTACGTCAACTTCAAGCTGGACTTTGACCGGCAGAAAGGCGGCGGCAAATGAAACTGAGTTTGTATGAACAGGAAACGATTATCCTCTACAACCAGGCCGAGGCCACCGCCGAGGTCTATTCCCACGACCCGCGCCTGCTGGAAAAGCTGCGGCGGCTGGCCGAGAAGTACCCAGATCAGATCGCGAAAAAGGACCGCCAGACCTTTACGGTGCCCAAACGCTGCGTGTCGGTGCGGGAGCCGTACAGTGCCGAGCGCCGCAAGGCCGCCAGCGAACGGGCCAAGGCTGCCGGGTATAAACCGCCCGTCCCGAAAGCGGGCGGCAAGTAAGCATGGGCGAGAGCGTCTTTGAAGTCGTAAAACAGTCCGTCACCGCCAGAGAGGCGGCGGAGCTTTACGGCATCGCGGTGGGGCGCGGCGGCATGGCCTGCTGCCCCTTCCACGATGACCGCCACCCCAGCATGAAGGTGGACACCCGTTTCCACTGTTTTGGCTGCGGCGCAGACGGCGACGTGATCGACTTCACCGCTAGGTTCTACGACCTGTCCCCCAAGGAGGCCGCCGAAAAGCTGGCCCAGGATTTTGGCCTTTCCTATGACAGCAAGGCCCCGCCCCGGCGAAGCTATGTTCGGCAAAAATCCGAGGCACAGATGCGGAAAGAAAAGCGCGAACACGGCTGGCGCGTCCTGACGGGCTACTATCACTTGCTCCGAAAATGGGAGGCCGACTATTCCCCCAAGACGCCGGACGAGGCCTCGCACCCACGTTTTTTGGAGGCCATCCAAAAGAAAGATTACATGGGCTATCTGCTGGACACCTTTCTCGACAGCAGCACCGAGGAACAGGACCAGTGGATCGCAGAACATACCGCTGAAATTTCGGCCATAGAAGGGAGAGTGAAAATCATGGCTGACAAACCCACCAACCGGGAACGGTTGCAGCAAATCACGGCGGGCATCGAGCAGGGTATCAAAGAGCTGTTCGAGAGCGAAAAGTATATGCGTTACTTGTCTGTGATGTCCCGGTTCCACCGCTACTCCGTCAACAACACCATGCTCATCTATATGCAGAAGCCGGACGCCACCCTGGTGGCCGGGTACAACAAGTGGAAAAATCAGTTTGAGCGTCATGTGAAGCGCGGCGAACACGGTATTACCATCATCGCGCCCACGCCGTTCAAGAAAAAGATTGAGGAACAGAAGCTGGACCCGGACACCAAAGCCCCCATGTTGGATCAGGACGGTAAGGTCATCATGGAGGAACGGGAAGTCGAGATCCCCATGTTCCGTCCGGTGAAGGTGTTCGATGTGAGCCAGACGGACGGGAAACCGCTGCCGGAGCTGGCGTCCACCCTGTCCGGGAGTGTCCAGAACTATGAGGCTTTCATGGAAGCCCTGCGCCGGTCCGCGCCGGTGCCGCTCTCCGTGGAGCCGATGGCCGCCAACATGGACGGATATTTCTCGCCGGACCAGCAGCGCATCGCCATCCGGACAGGCATGAGCGAGGTGCAGACCGTTTCCGCCGCCGTCCATGAGATCGCCCACAGTAAACTGCATAACTACGCCCAGGTCCAGGAGGAAGCGGCCAGGGCCGGTGACAAGGAGCCGCCCAAGAAGAAAGACCGCAACACCGAGGAGGTGGAGGCCGAGAGCATTTTCTATGCGGTCTGCCAGTATTTTGGAATCCAGACCGGCGAGAACAGCTTCGGCTACATCGCCAACTGGAGCCAGGGTAAGGAGCTGCCGGAACTGCGGGCCAGTTTGGAAACTATCAACAAGGCAGCCGGGGAACTGATCGCGGACATTGACCGGCATTATAAGGTTATCTGCAAGGAGCGCGGCATTGACCTGACTGCTGCCCCGGAAACGCAGCGGGACCCTATCGAGCAGCTGGCAGCCGACATCGACCAGTTTTCTTTTGACTACGATACCTATGAATACCGGGATCAGGTGGATAATCGTGAGGATGCGCTGCGGGAATTGACCGCTGCGTTCCGCGGCGGGGATGCCAGCGGTGTTCGGGACTGGCTCCAGGAATTTGCCGATGAAAATGAACCTGGAGAAGCGGCCACAAAAGCTGCCGAGCTGTTGGATCGCCTGGAGCAACTGGTGCCGGAACCTGACCCCAATCTTGTGAAAATGGCGGATGAAGCGATAGCGATGGGCGTAGAAACTACTCCGCCCAGCACCGAGTACCGCGAGGCCCTGCTGGTGCTGGATGATACCACCTATCTTCATGTTCAGCCCTGCGACACCGGCTGGGACTACACGCTCTACGACGCCGCCACCAGGAAGCAGCTGGACGGCGGCCAGCTGGATGCGCCGGAGCTGCCCCTGTCCACCGCCGCGCTGAAAATCTGCGAGATGCACGGGATGGGCGGCCAGACCATTCGGTATGCGCCGCTGTCCATAATCGAGACCTTGCAGGAGACCGCCTACCAGCAGACCGCAGAAGCTGCCACCACCCAGCTGCCGGACGCCCCGGAACAGCATCTGGACGAATACCCCATGCCGGACCCGACGCTGACCCAGGACGATTTGGAAAAGTGCGGCTATCTGGACGGGGACCTTCTGCCCCTTTCCAAAGAACGCGCCTATGAGCTGATGGAGTGCGACCTGACCGTTTACATCATCCAGCAGGGTGAGAATCCGGCGATGGCTTTTGATACCACTGACCTGGATGCCCATGACGGTATCTTTGCCGTTACTCGCGAGGAATGGGAGGAAAGCACGGCTTTCGATGCCCAGGTCAAAGAGCGTATGGACCACCAGCAGGAACGGGAGCAGGCGTTCCTCGACCATAAGGGCGACTGCTTTGCCATTTATCAGGTGAAGCACACCGATGAGCTGCGGGACATCCGCTATGAGGGGCTGGAATGGATCAAGTCCATCGGGCAGACGGTGCAGCGAGACAACTACGATCTGGTCTACACCGCGCCGCTGACCCCCGGCGACCTGAAAGGCAGCGTGCTGGACAATCTTGAATACCGCTTCAACAATGAACACCCCGCCGACTACCGCCACCCGTCCATGAGCGTCAGCGACATCGTTGCCATCAAGCGGGACGGCAAGGTATCCTGTCACTACTGCGACAGCTTCGGCTTTGCCGAGGTTCCCGGCTTCCTGCCGGACAACCCGCTGAAAAATGCGGAGATGGCCGTGGAGGATGACTACGGCATGATCGACGGTATCATCAACAACGGCCCCAAGGAGCAGACGGTGGCCCAGCTGGAACAGCAGGCCCGTAGCGGCCAGCCCATTTCCCTGATGGACCTGGCTGCCGCCGCCCACCGGGAGGACCGGGATAAAAAGAAATCCGTTGTGGAGCAGCTGAAAAGCCAGCCCAAACCCGAACATAAAAAGACAGCGCCCAAAAAGAGCGCGGAAAGGGAGATCTGATATGAACGCTTTGACCTTTGAGGAAACCAACCTGCTGTGCATCTACAACCCCGGCACCCGCCAGGGGGCCATCGAGGCCCTGACCGAGATGCGCGGCCACTTGCAGGCGGACGAGACCGAGCTGCTGGCCCTGACGGACAGCACCCTCGCCAAGCTGCGTGCCATGACCGACACCGAGTTTGACGAGCTGGAACTGTACCCGGATTTTGACGAGTAACCCGCTGTTTTAACCAGCCGGGGCGGCCGCCGTGCCGCCCCATTTTCATATCCGAAGGAAGGGAGGATAGAACCCCATGCCAACCAAAGCAGAACAATATGCGCAGATGGCCGACCAGGTGGCGCGGCAGCTCACCGGCAGCTGGCAGGAGTGGGCGGGCTTTCTCACCACCGCCGCCCGACTTTACAAATATCCGTTCCATGAGCAGATGATGATCTACGCCCAGCGCCCGGACGCCACTGCCTGCGCCGAGTACGACCTGTGGAACAACCGCATGGGCCGGTATGTGCGGCGCGGGTCCAAGGGTATCGCGCTGGTGGACGATTCCGGGGACCGGCCCCGGCTGCGGTATGTGTTTGATATTTCTGACACCGGCACCCGTGAACACTCCCGCACCCCCTGGCTGTGGACGATGAACGAGGAACACGCCGCGCCGGTCATGGCGATGCTGGAGAGTAGCTACGGTGTGGGCGGCGAAGAACTGCCCCAGCAGCTGGCCGATGTGGCCGCCGGTCTGGCGGAAGAATACTGGACGGATCACCGGCAGGACATTCTCTATATCGTTGACGGTTCCTTTTTGGAGGAGTACGATGAGTACAACATCGAAGTCCAGTTCAAGTCCGCCGCCACGGTCAGCATCACCTACGCCCTGATGTCCCGCTGTGGGCTGGAGCCGGAGCAGTATTTCAGCCATGAGGATTTCATGGCGATCTTCGACTTCAACACCCCTGCCACCGTGGGGGCGCTGGGCACGGCGGTCAGCCAGATAAACCAGCAGGTGCTGCGGCAGATCGGCGTCACCATCCAGAACTATGAGCGTGCCAAGAGCGCGGAAAGGAGTGCCACACATGGAGAACAACCTGACTTACACGAGGAACGGCGATTACCTGATCCCCGACCTGAAGCTGTCCGAACAGCCGGAGAAGCCCCTGGGCAAGTACGGCAGGATGAGGAAAGCGTATCTGAAGGAACACCGGCCCATCCTCTACAACCAGCTGCTGATGACCGAGAAGCTGTACTCGCACCTTCTGGAGATCGACGAGACCGCGAACAGCCGTCTGGAGCAGATGATGCCCCGGCTGGCAGAGTCGGCGGGCGCGACGGAGGCGCTGAAAGCTCGCGACCCGATGGCCTGGGTGGGCCTGATGAACACCTGCAAGGCCCAGGCCGAGGAGATTCTGATGGCGGAGCTTATTCACAGCTGAGCTTAAACCTGTTCCTCTCCGAAGCGGAACAAATCCAAAGAATAGACGAAGCAGAGAGTGTGAAAACGCCCTCTGCTTTTTCTATGCCAAAACCCGCTGCGCAGGCGGAACCTGTGCGCCGGGCGCTGACCCAGGCGGAAATCGACGCCGCCATCCAGGAATGGAACGGCAATATTGAAAGTAAGAACGCGGTTGTCCGCTACATGAAGGACCACGCCCGTGAAAAGGATACCGCCGCCTGGCTGCGGCAGGAGTACGGCGATGACCTCCCGGCCTTACCTGTGACGGTGGACGGCGCGGTGGGCGACGTGCCCTGGCCCAAGGTGCAGCGCCGGATCGCCCAGCTCATCAAGGAAGATCGGTTCTATACCGAAGCGGAGCAGGACCGATTTGACAACATCGACCCCATCGCCATTCGGGAGGCCCTGGCCGAGCGCGGCATCGTGAACGGCCAGGTGGTGGACCCGGAAAAGCTGGACAACGATCCGTTCATCCAGCAGGTCATGCGGGATGTGGAGGCCGTCGCGGCCGAGGAACAGGCCGAGGCAGCGGCAAAGCCGCCTGTGCCTGACTTATCCGGCCAGCCCATCACCCGCGAGGGCGACACCCTCACCATCGGCAGCGGTGAACCTACCCATGAGATCGACATCACCGTTTCTGACGAGGAATATGAGGCTATCCGGCAGACTATCCCGGAAACAGAAGAGCCTATCGCCTACGACCCCGCAACACCCCCTTACCATGTGGGCGATACGGTCTATCTGGACAATCAGGAATACCAGATCACCGAACTGCGGGAGGATACGGTGCAGCTGCTGCCTACCGGCATGAGCTATCCCATCTTCCGGGCTGAGAGCCGGGAGCGGTTCGAGCAGCTTCTACAAAACGACCTGCGAAACGGCCCCGTTACCGAGTTCCTTTACGTTGACCCGGAGAAAGCGGACCAGGACCTGCGAGAAGTGCTGACTTCCGGCCTGTTTACCCGGCACGACAAGGAGTATATTTCTCACTGGCTGCGGGATGGCGAGGGCAACACTAAAATTGCCCAGCGGTTATCTGAGCTGTATTCCGGGCGCGTGGAAACGATGGACCTTGTGACCGGCGACATAGCGGACTACCGCACCTTCACCACCAGCGTTGAGGTGGAGATCCTGGACCATGAGGAACGAAAACTTACGACCCTGGCATACCACTGGGATGAACTGGCTCCGCTTCTCCGGGGACTGTATGTGTATGAACTGGACGGCTTCTTCCAAGACCCGGAAGGCTTTAAGCGGTATGTGGTAGAAGAAACATCGGATGCGTTTGAAGAACCCTTCATTATTCGCGACCAGCAGACGGGGCGCTATTATGATCTGGATGATATATACCAGACCTTTGAAACATGGGAAGAAGCTGAAGCCTTTGCGGTCCGGTTGAACACGCCCTTCCTGGAAGGAATCCCATCTTACCAGGTAGGCGATCAGGTAACGCTCCCTGCGCCCGACCACCCCATCGCCGGCACGATTGATGCCATTGAAGATACAACGGTCCGTATTTATACCGGGCCTTACACCTGGAGTTATGATGTCATCAGCCGGGAACAGTTTGAAACCTGGCTGCGCCAGGATGAGCGAAATGCCGGACTGTTCACGCCGGACACCAGAGAAACCCCTGCGCCGGAAATCACCTCCGAGCCGGTAACGGTCTATCCCGGCGACAAAAACGGACTTCCCTATGATGTGGTGGTGGAACGGCTACACATAGACGAGCCGGAACCCACGCCGCCGGAACAGCGTCCGCCTGAGAATTTCCGCATTCTGGACGATGACCTGGGGAAAGGCGGGCCAAAGGAAAAGTTCTGGCGCAACATCAAGGCGATTGCCACGCTGAAGCAGATCGAGCAGGAAAATCGCTATGCCACCCCAGAAGAACAGCATATTCTCTCACAATATGTGGGCTGGGGCGGCGTGGCGGATGCCTTTGACCCGGACAAACCCGCGTGGGCCGCCGAGTATGTGGAGCTGAAAGAACTGCTGACCCCGGAGGAATACGCTGCGGCCAGGGCCTCCACCCTCAACGCCCACTACACCAGCCCCACCGTCATCCGCGCCGTTTATGAAGCCGTGGAGCGGATGGGCTTCCGCACCGGCAACATTTTGGAGCCGTCGATGGGCGTGGGCAATTTCTTCGGGTTACTGCCGGAGAGCATGGCCGGGAGCCGTCTGTACGGCGTGGAGCTGGACAGCATTTCCG
>OMEI01000969.1_pt1 | contig 12345 bp, 6 predicted proteins | sample 1645381 | NCBI WGS metagenome assembly OMEI01 (sample SAMEA103958119, study PRJEB25191) | human gut metagenome | biome: human-associated habitat [ENVO:00009003]; feature: intestine environment [ENVO:2100002]; material: feces | place: Germany | collected 2013/2015 | reverse complement strand
GCCGACGAGGTGGCTTCCGACGTGGAGTGCTCGTTCACCGGCACGGAAGAGGGGCTGACGGCCTATTGGCCGCTGACGCTCAACGTCGGCTCGGAGATCACCGACATGACCGGCAGGCATGTGGCAAAAATGACCGACGTAAAATGGACTGACCCCGAATAACCCAAAAATTCCGATATGAAAAGACACAAGCATTCCATCCTCGCCGTATTGGCGGCCCTGCTATGGGGCAGCCTGTCGGCAACACCCTACCGGCCCGTATGGGAAATCGGCCGCAAAGACGGTTCGGCCGCCGAGTTCGCGTTGTACGACGGCGCGTATTCCGACCTTCTGGGCCGGTTCCCCGGCGCGGCGGCCGCGTACGACGTAGGGCGCAGCACACCGGGAGAGATCCCCTATATCCTGCCCGGGCCCCAGGACGGATGGGCCGGCAACGGCAACGGATCGCTGCTGATCCGCTTCGGGGCCGATGCGCAAGCCTCCCGGGCGGAGATGCGGCTGACACTCTACCTGGTCGAATCGCAGGCCTCGTCACCCCCGACGATCGAAATCTCCGCAGGCGGGTTCCGCACCTCGGTGCAGGCGCCTGCCGGGGACGACATCAACTACCCGGATACCAAACGCACCTCGGCACGCGGCCTTGCGATCGAGGCCCTATTGCCGGCCGGGACATTCGGCGCCGGGGAAAACCTCCTCACGATCCGCAATGCCGGCGGCAGCTGGCTCGTCTGGGACGCCATCGTCCTCGAAGCCGACCGCAGCGTGAAATGCACACGCCCCGGCGACGGCATCGCACTCATCGGAAGCCACTCGCAGCCGGGGCTGATTTACGGCCGCACCGAAGAGGAGCTGCTGCACCCGGTGACGCTGACCCTCGTCAACTGGGGCAAGCCCCAGCGTGCCGGATGGAACTACGACGGCAAACCGGGCGGGACGGTCACACTGTCACGCGGCATAAACACCGTCGAGGTCAACATTCCCGAAGGGTACGAAGGCCGCACGGTGGATTTCGAAGTGCATCCCAACCGCGGGAAAGCCCTGTCGGCGGCGGTGGAAATCGCCCCGGCGGACAAATACACCGTCTACCTGGTGCAGCACACGCACACGGACATCGGCTATACCAAACCGCAGACCGAAATACTCACCGAGCACCTGCGCTATATCGACTATGCCGTGGAATACTGCGACCTGACGGCCGACTACCCGGACGACGCGAAGTTCCGCTGGACATGCGAAGCCTCGTGGCCCGTACGCGAATGGTTGCGCATACGTCCCAAGGCACAGGTGGACAAATTCATCAGGTACGTCAAGGCAGGGCAGATCGAGGTGACGGCCATGTTCTTCAACATGTCCGAGCTGTCGGGCGAGAACAATTACAAGACGTTCCTCGAGCCCGTGGCCCGATTCCGGGAATTGGGGCTGCCGGTCGAAACAGCCATGCAGAACGACGTGAACGGCATCGCATGGTGCCTGGCGGATTACCTGCCCGACCTGGGCGTGAAATATTTTTCGATCGGGTCGAACAACCACCGCGCCCTCGTCCCGTTCGACCGTCCGACACTCTACCGCTGGGAGTCCCCGTCGGGCAAAGGAATGCTGATGTTCCGCAGCGACCATTACCATACCGGGAACTCGTGGGGCATCCACACGGGCGATATGGCCCGCCTGGAAGACGGCGTATTCGGGTACATCCGCAACCTCAAACGCACGGGTTACCCGTTCCCGGTCATCGCCGTGCAATACTCGGGATACCTGACCGACAACTCGCCCCCGTCGATGCGCGAGTGCGACCTGATCCGCGCATGGAACGAACGCTACGCATGGCCGAAGCTACGCAGCGCCACGGCACACGAATTCCTCGGGCGCATCGACTCCCAGTACGGCGACAAGCTGCCCGTATACCGGGCCGCCTACCCCGACTGGTGGACGGACGGGTTCGGGTCGGCGGCACGCGAGACGGCAGCCTCACGCAAAACGCAATCCGACCTGGTCGCCATCGAAGCGATGCTCTCGATGGCCCAAATGGAGGGGACAGGCCAGAGCGGCGGGACACACGAAGAACTGCGCCGCATCCACGAAAACCTGCTCTTCTACGACGAGCACACCTTTGGGGCAGCGGAAAGCATCTGGAATCCCGGATGCGAAAATTCACAGGTGCAATGGGCTGAAAAGGGCTCCTACGTATGGGAGGCGCTCAAAAGCACCCAACTGCTCTATGAAGATGCCATAGGCCGCCTGCAAGGCGCCCTCTACCGCTCGACGCACCCGACGCTCACGTTCTTCAACCCGCTCGGCTGGGAACGCTCGGAACTGGCGACAGTCTACATAGACTTCGAACTGATCCCGGCAGACCGCGAGTTCCGGATCGTCGATGCAGCCGGGAAAGCCCTGCGCGTACAGCCCATCCGCTCGCGCCGCGAAGGACGCTATTACGCCATCTGGGCGGAAGGAATCCCCGCCATGGGTTACAAGACCTTCGAAATCGTACTCGGCGACGGCAAGGCCGCGGCACCCCGCCGCACGGAACTCCGGGACAACAGCCTCGAAAACGATTTCTACCGGATCGTCTTCGACCCGGCTTCGGGGACGATCGCCTCGCTCTACGACAAGGAGCTGGGACGGGAGATGGTCGACCCGGACTCGGAATGGAAGCTGGGGGCTTTCGTCTATGAATCGCTCAACGGCGACCGCCGCCAAATGGAACGCAAAGTATTCGACAATTACCGGCGCTCTTCGCTCTCCGACGTGCACTGCCCGGGCGTAACGTCGGGCGATATTTACCAGAGCGTCCGCTTCACGGGCAAAGCCGAGGGATGCGACGAAAAATTCGGCGTGCAGGTCGAAGTACGCCTGTATAACGACGTGAAACGCGTGGAGCTCGGCTACGATTTCATCCGCAACCCCGAGACCGATCCTTCGGCGATCTACGTCGCCATGCCGTGGCTGCTGGAAAATGCGAAGCTCACGTTCGACGTACCGGGCGGCGTAGTCCGTTCCGGCGAAGACCAGATCCCCGGCACGAGCGCCTCGTGGAACACCGTGCAGAATTTCGTCGCGGCACGCAACGACGACGCCCAGATTCTCGTAAGCGGCAGCGAGGTACCGCTCTACCTGCTCGGGAAACTGCTCGACGACCCCTATGGCCAGCCCCGCACCTATGAAAAGCCGCATGTCTTCCCGTGGCTGATGAACAATTACTGGACGACGAATTTCCGCGCTTCGCAGGAAGGGGAATTCAAGTGCGGGTTCGTCATCAGTTCAACCCGGGACACCTCGAACACGGCCGCATCGCAGTTCGGCTGGAGTGCACGCATCCCGCTCTGCACCCGCGTCATGCCGGCCGCCACGAAGGCCAACGGCAACGCCCGCGACCGCTCATTCCTGCGCAGCGGATGCAGCCATGTGCTGATCACGTCATGCACCCCCGCAGCCGGCGGAGAGGGCATTCTGATCAACCTGCGGGAAACCGACGGGCAGGCAGGCACCCTCACCCTGCTCGACGCCTCGGGACGCGAACTGCCCTTTACGGCGGCCGATGCGACAGGGCGTCCGCTGGACGGCCGAAGCGTCACTTCGCTGGCGCTGAAACCCTATGAAAACCGGTTCGTACTCCTGAAATAGGCCGGAAAAAGGCTACGGCGGGGAATTTCCACCCGAACCGCCCTCCGCAAAGACAGGCTGCATCCGATTCCGGTGCAGCCTGTCCTGTATCCAAGGCTTTTACAGGCAGGTATCCGGCTGTTCACGCTCCGGCAACAGCCAAGGCAATACCACTGCCACCACCCGCCTAAAGGTCAATGTATTTTTCGATGTGCGATCTTTAAACTAACAAATACATTGATCGGAGCGACGAAAATAACATCAACACCATAAGGGATAAACAAAGCAAAAATTACTCCTGGCAATATTAATAGATTGTCAAAAATGAATTTTATTGTGAACGAAACTAAAAAGACAAATCCGATTTGTCCCCACAAAGCAGCACGCGCACTTTCTGTTCGGTTATAAAATCGGTATAAAGACTTACACGCCAAAAAAAGAGCAAGAGAGAATACAAGAAAAATAATATAGTATATTGCAGGGGCAAGACTACTAAACAAATTCCCAACTAATACTACTGGCAACCATGATGGATAACTAAGAATCGTACTTACAATTGCAAGAACGGCAATTGCTGTGTCATTCAACTTTTTCATTTTATAGTTAATTTGAGGTGATAGGTACGCCGGCTGTAATACATTTTTGTAAAAAATCATATAACTCCGTTCCTGTTATCGAATGGCAAATGGTCGGTCACGAAATAGCGGGCTTCGACACCCGTAGCTGTCGCAACAAAACGACCGCCCGTGAAGGCGCAACTCTCCATCGTCAGGGCTGCGCCATGCTTGGTATATATCAAAGAACCCGAGTAGTAAAGACCGTTGCCCGCGGAATCCGTCGCCGAGAGCTTGGCACCATCCGAAAGATACGAATATTTTGCAACAATCGTATCGCCACGCATTACTTTTTCGATCAGGTTCAGCTGGTTATAGCGGAGGTTCAAACCCGCATGGGAATCGTAAAGCACATTGCCCGCGGAATCGTAGACATACCCTACACCGCTGTAGATCGTGTCGCGAGGGATAACAGGCACGGCGGGATCGGGGATATCACCTTCGTTTTCGTCGGGGGTTGCGGGGAAGACGGGGATAGTCGGATCATACTTCCCGGGGTCGGTCGGATCGACGACTAAGCCAGGAGGAACGGTAATGCCCGGCCCCGGATCATCGGGATCGCCGGGATTAACCGGCTTGATCGGGCCGGTCGGATCGGTCGGGTCAAAGGGATTGTTCGGATCGACAGGGGGAATGATAACACCCGGATCGAGCGGATCGCGGATAACCAGTCCCGCGGAGTCAACCGGGACGGCGGCAGCAAAGTCCACAGACTGCGGCACGGCATTGCGGGAGGAAACAGGACGGACATAGATTGCCAGCAATTGATTCCCCAAATAATTATAATTATACGAATCTTTTAAAATTCCTTTATCATAGCGTTTGAGCGCCTTGATATTACTATTCAAATCATATGAAAAACCTGTTTCAATAAATTGATTATCGGGCATTCCATTGATATATTGTTTGGTATCCGTCAGGCGGGAATGGCTATCATAGGTGAAGGCATACGTGTTTTCGTCGGACTCTCCACCCTGCCGCCATGTCCATTCCGAAATATTACCCGCGTAGCTGGGCGTAGTCTCTCCATACTGAGGATCATAATAGCGCAGATGCGTATCGAACAGCGGGCTGCCGCTGTCCGTGACCTGCATATCCGTCTGCCACCCCTGAAGATTATATGCCATCGTCGTATTCAAACCTCCGTTACGCGTTGTTTTGCCGACCAATTTCCCAAGGTCGTCATACTCATAATCCACAGCCACGGAATTCTCGTAATTTAAAGCCCTGACTTCACGGATCAAGCGCCTGCGGTTGTCATAGACATATGAGGCAGTCACCATATCTTCATCGGCACCGGCATAAGGCTGGCGAAGTTCTTTGTAGCGCACGACATTTCCCACAAGATCGTAATCGTAGGACGTACGGGAAATCCCGCCTTCGGGATTACGTTCGACGACCTGCATGAGCCTCTTTTTATAATCGTAGAAATAAGTGCGCTCCACATACCGGGGTTCCCCGGCATCGTCACCCAGCACGGCGAGTTTCTCATAGGTTTTCAACCCCTTCGGATCCTGAAGCGGCGTGCCGGGGAACCCGACGCCCCGGTATGCCATATCTACGGGGGCTGTCCATGCCGTTTCAACAAAACCCGTCGCGGTTTCGGAATATTCCACATTGCCGAAAACATAATGGGCCAATTTCCGGGACAATGTTGCCCCGCCATCGGAATCATACGGGATATCCATATCCGTCGTACCGCCTCGCTATGCTATAAAAATATATGACGAGTTACCTCACAAAAAATGGGAGGAATTACATGGGTTAAGGTTCTCAAAACAGGTCGGGCTTAAATTCTGACATCAGTTCATTCAAGGCAGCCCGGGGGTTGCCTTGAATTTTTTATTAGCACATTCAAATATCAGGGCTCTAAATTAGGAGCCCTGATATTTTTTGACATTCGCAATATTTTGTTATCTTTGGAATGGCGAGAAGATCGTCCCGGCTGACGTACGGGGAAGCGGATACTTGTATATCGGAAGCGTCCGTTACAGCTTAGACTCGGCAAAGCCCGCATTCGAGAGCGCTCCCTTTGCCATGGGACGCATCGGCAGACTGGGTGAAGAATACGATACCCGCTATTTCCTGAACGACCATCTGGGGAGCGTGAGGACGATCGTAAACCAGAACGGGGTCGTTACAGTTGAATACGACTACATGCCATACGGCATGCAGCATAAAAACAGTTCTTTGGCAACATCTGATACTAACGAATTCAGGTACAACGGAAAAGAGCTCCAGGCCAGGTTCTGCGTCGACCTATACGACTCGCAGGCCAGATTGCAGGGTATGAACGCACGGTTCAACTCGATAGACCCCCTTGCAGGGGATACGCCCCACGTAAGCCCGTATGTCTATTGTGCCGGGAATCCTATTTTTCGCATAGATCCCACTGGTTTGGCATCCGAAACGCCCTATCATTATAATTGGGAAACCGGCCAATATGAAGATGCAAACGGGCACGGTGTCGTTTGGGGCACAGTTTGGTATTACTTAAAATCTTCGGCAAATGAGTTTGTTGAAAAACAAGTACAAAAATTTGAATCTCGCTTGAACAATGCGGTCAATAACGGAAGTGTTGCGACTGCATCCGTAGCTATGACTGCCGAATTTATTTTTGGAATTGGCCCCGATAAAAGAAATTTCGACGAAGAGCATATCATGACCCAATCGCTAAAGAACTCATATATGACAAAAATAGCATTACGAAAATTCTGGGCAGCATATTCAACAGGTCATACTCCTACTCATTACAGAGTGGATTGGGGGCCAGTCGGGCTTTTTTATGAAACAGGCGTTATCAGTGAAACATGGCATGACAGGGGATTCTCAACCCCTCAGTTTACCGGAACAGCTACTTACTTTTTTAATATTAACGGAAATAACTTAAATATTACAGTCAAAGACGATAAAAACGAGCGTTCTCTATTATTTCACTTTCCAGGCACAGACCGTCACACACGGGATGAAAACAAATTCATGGGAAAAACATCTCAAAGTTACACTTTTTCAGTATCCTTATCGGAGATACCCCAATTAATAAACTAAATGATTAATATGAAAAAAATTATTTTTCTTTTTTTAATCTCCTGTTCTGTTGTATCATGTCAATACAATTGGCCTATTACAGCAGGATATATGATCACTGATGAAATCACGATGTCTGAAGCATATAATTCTAAATTCGGATTTCTGATTTATCATAAGGAATTTACGGAATACATTGCCGGCTCAATTAAACATGTCTATTACAACGATAAAATTATAGTGGCGCAGCAAGACTCCTTGGAACAGCCTACATGGTATATTATCCAACCCCGGGAATACGATTATTTGAACGGCGCATGGGATGACAGGATCATAGGCCCAGTCAGCACCGAACAACGCGACAGCGTGCTGAGAAAGGCGAACATCCGCATGCAAGACCTACGGCATAACGATTACACGACATGGCGCTTCCCCAAGGATTAAAATGGTCATCTCGACAAACGTCCGGGGTAACGGATACTTGTATATCGGAAGCGTCCGTTACAGCTTAGACTCGGCAAAGCCCGCATTCGAGAGCGCTCCCTTTGCCATGGGACGCATCGGCAGACTGGGTGAAGAATACGATACCCGCTATTTCCTGAACGACCATCTGGGGAGCGTGAGGACGATCGTAAACCAGAACGGGGTCGTTACAGTTGAATACGACTACATGCCATACGGCATGCAGCATAAAAACAGTTCTTTGGCAACATCTGATACTAACGAATTCAGGTACAACGGAAAAGAGCTCCAGGCCAGGTTCTGCGTCGACCTATACGACTCGCAGGCCAGATTGCAGGGTATGAACGCACGGTTCAACTCGATAGATCCGCGAGCGGAAGAGATGACTGACATAAGCCCCTACGCCTATTGTGCCGACAATCCAATAAATAGGATTGACTACGACGGGGAATATCCAATCTTGCTCCCCCTAATAAAGGGAGCAGTCGGCGCAGTTGTAGATGCCACAGCCCAAGTTTCCGTTGCTATGGCTGATGACCAAGGTTTCTTTGAAGCACTATCAAACATTGATTATACCAGTATCGGGGCGTCGTTCATGACATCTGCCTTATTGTCTCCCGGAATGTCTACAGCGGCTAAAGTTACTACCGCAAGTGTTATTGCTGTTGATGTGGCAGTTGATTACAGTGAAAATAAAGGCTTAGAATATATTGGAGAAGGTAAAACGCCAGGGAAGGCTGCTCTCGACGCTGCCGCTTCATTAGTACCGGGGAAAGTGGCAAGGGGAGTTACGTCTGGATTGGAAAAGGCAATAGTTTCAGATTTATCATCAAAAGCGTCGGCGACACTTTCTAAAGAGATAAAATCTTCGTTGATGCAGATGCAGACAATAGTTAATAGTGATGGTTTTCAGATCGGAACAAATGTTATTGCTAATTTCACGGCAGGATTAATCAATGGACAGCTTAGTGCTATTCCATTTGGAGGTATGAAGCAAACTTCCATGCCGCAAACACATGAAATAATACGGGCGGATGCTTTACAGGTATATAAACCAGAGTATAAAATAAAAGTAAAATGAAAAATAAAGTAAAAAATAGTTTAGCTGGTGTTCTCTCGGTTTCATGTATTCTTTTTATAGGCATTGTATATTATAATGGATGGAAAGAGTATAACTCCCTTAAAAAGAATGCGGAATATACAAAGGCTATAGTACTGAAAATAGAATCAGGCCCTAAAAGTAAATATTATGTTTATTTTGAATACTCTATAAATGGTCAATTATTTCAAAATAATATACTATATCAAAGACGAAAACCTACATTTTCAAGCAGACCCATAATCATTGGGGATACATGCACAATAGCCTATGATAGAAAAAATCCGGCAATCAGTACAATATATAGGGATTTCTCCCGATAAAGAAATTTTAGTTTCATGCTCATTATCCCGTTGATAGAGTATGTCAATGGAATAATGAGCAAATTATTGTTATCTTTGGAATGGCGAGAAGGTCGCCTCGGCTGACGTACGGGGAAGCGGATACTTGTATATCGGAAGCGTCCGTTACAGCTTAGACTCGGCAAAGCCCGCATTCGAGAGCGCTCCCTTTGCCATGGGACGCATCGGCAGACTGGGTGAAGAATACGATACCCGCTATTTCCTGAACGACCATCTGGGGAGCGTGAGGACGATCGTAAACCAGAACGGGGTCGTTACAGTTGAATACGACTACATGCCATACGGCATGCAGCATAAAAACAGTTCTTTGGCAACATCTGATACTAACGAATTCAGGTACAACGGAAAAGAGCTCCAGGCCAGGTTCTGCGTCGACCTATACGACTCGCAGGCCAGATTGCAGGGTATGAACGCACGGTTCAACTCGATAGACCCCCTTGCAGGGGATACGCCCCACGTAAGCCCGTATGTCTATTGTGCCGGGAATCCTATTTTTCGCATAGATCCCACTGGTTTGGCATCCGAAACGCCCTATCATTATAATTGGGAAACCGGCCAATATGAAGATGCAAACGGGCACGGTGTCGTTTGGGGCACAGTTTGGTATTACTTAAAATCTTCGGCAAATGAGTTTGTTGAAAAACAAGTACAAAAATTTGAATCTCGCTTGAACAATGCGGTCAATAACGGAAGTGTTGCGACTGCATCCGTAGCTATGACTGCCGAATTTATTTTTGGAATTGGCCCCGATAAAAGAAATTTCGACGAAGAGCATATCATGACCCAATCGCTAAAGAACTCATATATGACAAAAATAGCATTACGAAAATTCTGGGCAGCATATTCAACAGGTCATACTCCTACTCATTACAGAGTGGATTGGGGGCCAGTCGGGCTTTTTTATGAAACAGGCGTTATCAGTGAAACATGGCATGACAGGGGATTCTCAACCCCTCAGTTTACCGGAACAGCTACTTACTTTTTTAATATTAACGGAAATAACTTAAATATTACAGTCAAAGACGATAAAAACGAGCGTTCTCTATTATTTCACTTTCCAGGCACAGACCGTCACACACGGGATGAAAACAAATTCATGGGAAAAACATCTCAAAGTTACACTTTTTCAGTATCCTTATCGGAGATACCCCAATTAATAAACTAAATGATTAATATGAAAAAAATTATTTTTCTTTTTTTAATCTCCTGTTCTGTTGTATCATGTCAATACAATTGGCCTATTACAGCAGGATATATGATCACTGATGAAATCACGATGTCTGAAGCATATAATTCTAAATTCGGATTTCTGATTTATCATAAGGAATTTACGGAATACATTGCCGGCTCAATTAAACATGTCTATTACAACGATAAAATTATAGTGGCGCAGCAAGACTCCTTGGAACAGCCTACATGGTATATTATCCAACCCCGGGAATACGATTATTTGAACGGCGCATGGGATGACAGGATCATAGGCCCAGTCAGCACCGAACAACGCGACAGCGTGCTGAGAAAGGCGAACATCCGCATGCAAGACCTACGGCATAACGATTACACGACATGGCGCTTCCCCAAGGATTAAAATGGTCATCTCGACAAACGTCCGGGGTAACGGATACTTGTATATCGGAAGCGTCCGTTACAGCTTAGACTCGGCAAAGCCCGCATTCGAGAGCGCTCCCTTTGCCATGGGACGCATCGGCAGACTGGGTGAAGAATACGATACCCGCTATTTCCTGAACGACCATCTGGGGAGCGTGAGGACGATCGTAAACCAGAACGGGGTCGTTACAGTTGAATACGACTACATGCCATACGGCATGCAGCATAAAAACAGTTCTTTGGCAACATCTGATACTAACGAATTCAGGTACAACGGAAAAGAGCTCCAGGCCAGGTTCTGCGTCGACCTATACGACTCGCAGGCCAGATTGCAGGGTATGAACGCACGGTTCAACTCGATAGATCCGCGAGCGGAAGAGATGACTGACATAAGCCCCTACGCCTATTGTGCCGACAATCCAATAAATAGGATTGACTACGACGGGGAATATCCAATCTTGCTCCCCCTAATAAAGGGAGCAGTCGGCGCAGTTGTAGATGCCACAGCCCAAGTTTCCGTTGCTATGGCTGATGACCAAGGTTTCTTTGAAGCACTATCAAACATTGATTATACCAGTATCGGGGCGTCGTTCATGACATCTGCCTTATTGTCTCCCGGAATGTCTACAGCGGCTAAAGTTACTACCGCAAGTGTTATTGCTGTTGATGTGGCAGTTGATTACAGTGAAAATAAAGGCTTAGAATATATTGGAGAAGGTAAAACGCCAGGGAAGGCTGCTCTCGACGCTGCCGCTTCATTAGTACCGGGGAAAGTGGCAAGGGGAGTTACGTCTGGATTGGAAAAGGCAATAGTTTCAGATTTATCATCAAAAGCGTCGGCGACACTTTCTAAAGAGATAAAATCTTCGTTGATGCAGATGCAGACAATAGTTAATAGTGATGGTTTTCAGATCGGAACAAATGTTATTGCTAATTTCACGGCAGGATTAATCAATGGACAGCTTAGTGCTATTCCATTTGGAGGTATGAAGCAAACTTCCATGCCGCAAACACATGAAATAATACGGGCGGATGCTTTACAGGTATATAAACCAGAGTATAAAATAAAAGTAAAATGAAAAATAAAGTAAAAAATAGTTTAGCTGGTGTTCTCTCGGTTTCATGTATTCTTTTTATAGGCATTGTATATTATAATGGATGGAAAGAGTATAACTCCCTTAAAAAGAATGCGGAATATACAAAGGCTATAGTACTGAAAATAGAATCAGGCCCTAAAAGTAAATATTATGTTTATTTTGAATACTCTATAAATGGTCAATTATTTCAAAATAATATACTATATCAAAGACGAAAACCTACATTTTCAAGCAGACCCATAATCATTGGGGATACATGCACAATAGCCTATGATAGAAAAAATCCGGCAATCAGTACAATATATAGGGATTTCTCCCGATAAAGAAATTTTAGTTTCATGCTCATTATCCCGTTGATAGAGTATGTCAATGGAATAATGAGCAAATTATTGTTATCTTTGGAATGGCGAGAAGGTCGCCTCGGCTGACGTACGGGGAAGCGGATACTTGTATATCGGAAGCGTCCGTTACAGCTT
>OMEI01000958.1_pt1 | contig 12446 bp, 9 predicted proteins | sample 1645381 | NCBI WGS metagenome assembly OMEI01 (sample SAMEA103958119, study PRJEB25191) | human gut metagenome | biome: human-associated habitat [ENVO:00009003]; feature: intestine environment [ENVO:2100002]; material: feces | place: Germany | collected 2013/2015 | reverse complement strand
TCAGCTGGTGTTGTCCCAATTCCGGTTTCAGCCAAACACCGGGAACACTATCCCAATGCATGCCGTCTTCACTATATAGATATCTTAAACCTTCATTAGCCGGCTCATGGAATGAGGTGAACATATAGTAGTCTTTGTTTCCTCCACAAGAAGCTAAGAACAAAATGCTTATTGCAGCTAATGTATTTCTTAATTTTCTCATTTTCTAAATAATACTTTTGTTTTTATATCGTATTCTGTATACAGAGGAGACGGCAATAAGACAAATTTGTACTCAAAGATAATGGAAGATTCGCCATATTCCAAAAATCAGAACACAGAAAAGGGTGACTTCTCAGCCACCCTTCACATCACATAACTAACCAGTTTTTATCTATCCTAATTATCAGAGAGAGCCTCCACGTGCTTTCACACGCTTGTACCACTCTTCACGTTCTTTCTTCAAATCATATCCTCTTTTAGCCAGATAATTATTGATACGCCCCTTATATTTACCAAAAAAAGCATGCTTTCTATCTGAATTTTCTGCGTCAATCGCAAACTCACGAGCTTCCTTCAGCCAAGCATAAATCTGAGCTTTTTCTTCCTTTTTCAGAGATGGAATCATATCAAGATGTGAGTCATAGGTTATCTTCAAAACTCCATACGTCATTCCATCTTTCACAGCCTCAATCTGTTCTTCAGTTAGAAAAAGAGATAAATCAGCAGGAAATGCAAAATGAATACGATATAAAGCAGCGTCTTTTGCATCTTCCGCAGCTTTCAGTGCATTATTTTTTGCTTCACCAACCAGATCTGATTCTTTAATTTCCTTCACCTTTGCGTCACGCGTCTCATAAATATCATTCAAAGTAAAATAGCGATTAGCAATAACGTTGCGTACATCTTCAGCAACCTTTGCATCGTTTATACCAAGTTTATCTACTATTTTCTGTGAACGGCTAACTATAGATTCTACATATTTAGGATCACGATTCTCTTTATCCAAGTCAATGGCCTGAGCGGATACCCATCCCGTCCAAAGCAGGATTGAGAGTAATAGTATTTTTTTCATAATTACATCAATTTTCCTTTCTCTGCCAATGTATCATAATTGTTCTTCATATCAGTCCAATCAATTCTATTTTTTGTACTGATGCCATTAATATACTTCTCAATATTGGTATACCCATCACCGGTACAGTCTTTATTAGCATCACTCGGATCATTAGGATTCAAGCCATTGGCTGTTTCCCATGCATCTGGCATACCGTCACCGTCAGTATCTACATAAGAAGTACCTTTATATTCAGGATAGCCGCCAACCTGACGAATATCTGTAATAATACCTTTCTTATATGAATCTTTCGGCAAGCGGCGATATTTGAAATGACCGTCCTCATCCTGTGATTTCTCCGCCAATCCCCACATATCACCATAAGCATCTTTCGGAAGTTTCTTTTCGTAATAAACTTCTCCGGTTCTTACTTCATGTATAATACGCTGATCGACAATGTCACGGCAAGGAATATTTGCACCTACATTTTTCAATACAGATTCATAAGCATCACCGGCTGACATAATATTGATATAAGGCATTGCGAACGGCTCATAGGCACGCATATTTTCCGTATAGCCATCTGTATTTCTCTGATTTTCAATCTGGATACCGCCAGCCCAGTTATCTTTTGTAATTTCAGGGTACCCTTCCATAATATTACCATCAGCAAAAACACGACCATATACTTTATAGTCAAGTTTGCTACGTCCAGCTTCAGGCTTTAGAATACGATGTCCAACAGGAGAATCTTTCGGAGTTAACGGTCCCGGTTTATAATAGTTATTGACCACATTAAACATCGCACGATAATCACCGCCATCCATCGAACGGTGTACCCAGTTATACACAACGTTATTCACAAAATTGAAAATACCATACCAGCCCACAGATGGGTTACGCCCTGCATTGCTGGCCCAAAGGTTACGCATAAAAGCACAATTCTCACCACCCAAAGTGCTACCAAAAGCGTGATTATAAGTATCCAATGCTTGAGCTGAAATCGTATTCTGAATCGTAACATTCACGGTTGGAAGTTTCTCATCTTTATAACCCTCACCCGGGCTATACATATGGCGATAAAAAGATATATTCTCATCTAATCCCCAAGTACAGGAGCAATGGTCAATCATGATATTACCAATCGGATTACCACCAAAGGAATCATCACGACGGGTAACTTTGGTTTCTCCACGACGAAAACGCATGTGACGTACTACAACATCGTGTGTATCTACCCAAAAAGATTCTCCGGCAATACACACCCCATCACCAGGAGCTGTTTGCCCGGCAATAGTAATATAAGGAGCACGAACTATAATCGGTGTTTCCAAACGGATAATACCTGCTACATTAAAAACAATGATACGAGCTCCACCCACTTCACAAGCTTCGCGGAAAGAGCCCGGTCCACGATCATTCAGATTGGTTACAGTAATTACCTTACCACCACGACCACCATAACTAAACATACCGCCTCCTTCTGCACCCGGAAATGCCGGGATTTTAGCCTGAGGCAGATCGTCCGGACGGGAAGCCCAAGGTATATAAGGACGTCCTTCTTTGGCTTCTTTCTCGACAATAGGTAAAGCTTTCGCCCATGCCTCATCCGAGCGCTGACGCCCTTCAGACATTATTTTTCCACTGATTTCTCCAGCTTCTTTAGTTATCCCAGGGTACTGAGCTTTAACAGTAGCCGGCATCAACACTGTGACGGCACAGGCCGCCAAAAATACAAGTTTATTTTTCATTATCTTATTGGTTTTGTCCGATTGCTTTTCAAAAATACAATAATAAGACGATAAGAAAGAAGAATTGTAATCAGAAGGAACTATTTATTTTTCATCTTACGCGCCTCTTGCTCCTCTGTCGCTTTTCTTAAATCATATCCACGGCTGGACAGATAATTATTGATTCGTCCCCGATATTTTGTAAACATCTGGCGCATTTTCCGAGGAGTTTCGAAGTCCATACTGAACTCACGTGCCTCTACCAACCAATGATACACTCTATTCTTGTCCGACTCTGTCAGATTTGGTAACAAATCCATAAAATCGTCATAGCGTATATGGAATAAATTGTAGGTCATAGCATCCTTGATCGTTTCTACTTGTTTATCATTCAGGTAGAAAGAGAGCCAAGCCTCATAGCCAAAGCGGGAGCGATATAAATCAGAGTTATATTGATAGTACGAACGTTCCAGCTCTTCTGCTTCCACTTCCTTAGGTAATCCTCTCGCCTCAATCGTCTTGTTCCGTTTATCATAATTCAGATGAATTTCCCTTAATTCCAGATATCGGTTTGTTATAACGATTTGAATATTCTCACGGATGGAATCATTGGGCAATAAAAGTTTGTCCATTACCTTAGCTGTCTTTTGCTGAGCTTCAGTTACAACATTTGCCGGAAGATTTCTCGTATTTAATTTTATATCCGCGGCAGATACCACTACTGAAAAAAAGAATAAAGTAAGGAGAGATAAAATTCTATTCATCATGTTTTTATAGTTTACAATTATACATAAATTATTATCAATAATAGGACGAAAAAGATGAACCTTTGTAATCGGCAGTAAGGGACTTTATAATAAAAAAGATTGAACCTGACCTTTACATCAGATTCAATCTTCAGATCGTAAACAGAAAGAATTATTATTCCTCCGGAGTACAATAATAATATGTACCGTTTTGTTCGTCTACGGTAAGACAGGAAGGAGTTCTATTCTCTATCATCCAACCGGCAGTTTGTTCAATCCAGCTATTACCTTTTACCGGATCATACATATCATAATGAATCGGATAGATATAATACCAACCTCTCCAAGCAAACAAGAAATTCTGGTCTGTCTCCTTTGAACCGGATTCCATTCCATATTTATGCCCCATCTTCTCAATCGGATCATAAGTCTTTATACCAACACCTTCACAGAGTCGTTCCAACTTATCGAAAGCAAGATTACGGTCAGCCTCATTCATATCTTTCTTAATGGCGGGTACAGCATTTAATAATTCATTGCCAACTAACGGGTGATTTACTTCCGATTCGATATACTCAGGAACTGCATGAACATTATCCAAATCATACCCCCAGATTTTACTGGTATGCTTAGTACCTGACAGAGGTTTCATTCCCAACTTAGTCAGTACATTATTGACTCTTGAGTATTCCGGTCTTCCATCTTTACCATCATAGATTTTCCAACCTGCTCCCCATGATGCAACAGGATCATATTCACCGGTTGCACTATTATATCCACCACCGATATTGGGATCGAATCCGGCACCGCCTTCAAATAACAGCCAACGCTTCAAATCCCATGGGCGCTTGCCTTCGTAAGCCAATTCAACTTGACGTTCATTCAACACAGCTTTTATCAGTTGATAGCGGTCCGAAATATTTCCTAGACCATAGTTGTTTGTATTTGAAATACCTACACGACTACGAATTCTCCCTAAATATTGCAAACATTCGCTTGCTTTCCCCTGAGCCGCATAACATTCAGCCACATTCAACAATAATTCTCCATAACGATACTCCATGATGTCCGTTCCACTCGTCGCCTCTGCACCTTGTAGTATATTAGGATTAGTCATTTTCCATACAATAGCACGACTCTTTCCTTGTGCACCGCCATCACCTTTTTTCCCATCCGTATAGCGATACATATTTCCATCGCTATCGCTGAATTTATATGCAAACAACCAAAGTTGCTTATTTGCTATTCCCGGCCATTCGCAACCAGAGAAAGCAAATGTACGATAGAAACGTGGGTCGCGATTCCGGTAGAATTTATCATCATCATAACCATTTTCAGCAATGGCCGGTTTACCGTCTTTCATAGGAAAAGCTTTCAGTATTTCATCCGGAGCTGGAATCCCCGCACCGTCATTGTATGCAATTGCACTGGGACGGATTTTTTCTTCCCACTTATTGAATGTTCCGCTGATCATTGACTCATCATTCATTAAGACAGTTATAATAGCCTCCGGATTGAACGTTCCATTATAGTTATAAAAAGCCTTATCCCACGATTCAATATCCGTTACATTCGTACCATGTCCGGCAGCATCCGCTGCTGCCAAAGCAGTCAACGAAGCATCTAATGCTGCTTGCCAGCGCTTACTACTTGTATCATCCCAATTTGCATTGAAAATTGGACTTGCCATAAATACTCGCGCACGAGCTGCCATAGCCAACGCTGCAACCGAAGTGAAACGACCATAGTTATCTCCATCCCACTTTGCAGGAAGTAACTTCGCCGCGTTTTCAAAGTCTGCACAAATCTTATCGATGCATTCTTGTATAGGCATACGCAAAGAGCGGTCATTCATTCCAGGCATATCCACTTCTGTACAATAATATGGGAAACCACCCCACTCACGTGTAGCATCAAAATAAAGCCACGCACGAGCAAACATAGCCTGGCCTTTCAGGTGATTCCAAAATTCTTCATCAGCAATCAATGAACGCGAACGGTCTATTTCTATAATATAATTGTTTATCAAATAGACAGTGGGAAATAAAGTATAACGATTATAATTATTGAAATTATTAGTATTGTTACGCGGATCGTTCCAATAAGGAGGATTTCCTATATGATTTCCCGCTTTTACATTTTTCGTTATAGCACCTGAGTAATTACCGCCTTTCCAACCCGTCATCTCTTCAGAGAAAACATACTGCTTACCACCGGTAGGTTGGTCTTGTCTCATCAAAGGGTCGGAACCACAAAGAGGAGAATTATATCTTGACAATATTTGTTTGTATATGGTAGCGAATACGGCAGTAGCCTGCGTCTTGTCGCTAAACACATCGACGGTGGTCATTCTATTATAGTCCTTCTTTTCTTTTAGAAAATCATCACTGCACGCAGACATACCTATGAGCAGTCCTACCGCACCTATAAATATATTTCTAACACTTTTCATATTACATATTTTTTATATTACAAACTGCATCATTAGAACGTTAGGTTAAGTCCCAAACTCCAAGTTCTCAATGTTGGATAGCCAGTCTTTATTCCATCATATCTGTTTACGAAATGATCGGGATACGGATTATGGAAATCCCATAAATTATTACCTGTCAGATTGATGGAGAGAGCATCAATATTCACTTTCTTCAGCAAAGACTTCGGAACTGAATAAGCAAAAGTCATATTACGTACATACATACGGAATGAAGACACTTGCCAGAAGTCGGAGGTTTCACCATACGCATTACCGGCAGCCATAATCGGGTAACAACCGTTAGGGTTATCAATTACATCGAACATATCATTAACATACGAGAACTGGCTCCATATAAAGTTGTCCGCCTTAGCTTGTGTACCACGATAATCAAGGAATCCTCCCCACGAAGTTGCAATCTGAGCTGACCAGCTGAAGTTACCCCATTGCAGTCTCAATTTCGTATTGATACCATGCTGGCGATTATCCGCCAATTTCACATAGTCTTCACCATGATCTTTAGAGATAACCCCATTAGGTCCGGCAATCGTTTTGTTTTTCGTATCGATATCTCCAGCAATATCTTCGTATACCAACATACCGGGATACATCTTTTCTTTTGAAGTAATACCCAAGAAATTCGGAGAAACACCAGCCGCTTCAGCAAGTTCGGTCAGATAATTCCAGTAATTATCAATGTCGGCTTGATTGCGGAGTATACCGTCGCCACTACTTGTATGCTTCCATGTTCTGAAACCATATTCACTACCCATACCGCGATAACCAGTCAAATCCGTCATATTAGCCACATATCCCGGATAATCAAATATAGCATCCTTGCCCAATACTGTCTTATTCCACGAAATTCCATAATCCATTCCTACAGAATACTTAATTGATCCCCAGGATGGAAGCAATGACTGTTTAATTTCATCACTCCATCTTACGGAAAGTTCAAAGCCCCATGCATCCTTCTTACCATAATTTACAGAAGGCAATTTAGCACCAATGTAAATGGGTTCCTCTTCACTTGAAATAAACATAATCAAGTCTTTTGTTTTGTCATAATAAAAATCGGCAGTTACAGACGATTATTCAATACGTTCATATCCAAACCAACATTTTGTTTGATAGTTGTATCCCATTTGATGTCTCGATTGACTGTACCATTAATAACGGCACCACCGGTGAATTGTCCCCCTATGGAACCAAATCCCATACCACCAGTAGGATTAATATTATAAATTTGCATCCATTGCCATGCATCCACATTATCCTTACCAGTCTTTCCTAAGCTATAGCGCACCTTCATGAAATCAAATATTTTTCCCAATGCACTATTTTTAAAGAATTTTTCTTCAGATGCTACCCAACCGAGAGATCCTGTAGGAAAGAATCCCCAATAGTTTTCAGGAGCAAATTTTGTAGATGCGTCTGAACGGAATACAAACTGTGCCAAATAACGGTTATCATATTTATAGCTTGCTCTACCAATATAAGAGAGAGAGCCACTTTCATATTTTTTATAATGCGTACCCTCAGCATCTGTTATTAGCGTTCCAGCCGTAGCACTTGTTCCTCCGTATGACATACCAATACCTCCATACATTTGCAACAATTCATCTCCTTCACTCTCAGCACGTTCTACTACTGCTGTAGCTGAAACATCATGTTTTCCAAAAACACGACTATAAGAAATGGCAAAATTCAATTGTTCGCTTTTACTTGTATTCTTACCATATTTCACAGTTGGCTTATTTTTAAGAAGAGTTCCGTCCGGGTCTCCTAAATTAATAAAGTTCCATGTTGTATAATCGCCCAGCAAGTGCATCCCTACTTCATTAGTATTACCGGCACGAGCCAAATGCAAGTAATCGCCAACAATTTCAGAATGCGAATTATTGAAAGAAACAGCATAAGTACCCTTAAGACTTAAACCTTTTATAAACGGTACATCATACGTTAATGAGAAATTTGCATTATAACCATTAGCATCATTATAACTTCTTGATTTAGAAGCTTCTTCTGCAAAATAATTCCATACAGGATATCCACTAACTTTACTGTCAACTTGAGTATTCAGGAGTTTCGGACCGCCCCATGGAGATACAAAATAGTTTTTCGTCTCTCCACTAGCCTCATCGTAAATTGAAGTTTCCCAAGGAATATAATTAGGCATGTGATTCAACATTGCATAATCTCTGGATGCAATCTGATTTCCCCAAGGTCCTGCACCAACATTAGTCTGTATATTATTGCCTACCTTACTACTATTATAACCAGCTATTGAAGCAGATAAATTCAACCCGGATGCAACTTTGACATTACCACCTGCACGAAAAGTCCATTTGCTATAATCCTGCACATCGCCAAGGTTAGTATCTTGTTCCTGATAATTAATACCGGCAAAAAAAGTAACCTTTTCAGAACCGCCATTAACAGTCAGAGAGTGACGATGCGAAAGAGAAGAATGCCATGCCTCATCCAACCAATTATAATTCAATCCTTTTAAAGCTTTCAATTCCGCATCCGAATATTTATATATTAAGTTATCTTGATTACCCTTTACCATATCAGTTTGGTCAAACAGACGATTCGTAAATATGCCCAATTCATAAGCATTCATTGTCTTCGGATGACTTACTGCATCTGCGAAATCCAACTTACCAGAATAAGATATTTTAGGGGCTCCTACGCTTCCTCTTTTGGTTTTCACCAAAATTACGCCAGCAGAAGCCCGCGAACCATAAACAGCTGCAGAAGCATCTTTCAATACAGTCATACTTTCAATTTCCGATTGATTCAGCATATTAAAAGCAGTCATTGAAGGTTCACCGTTTTCATCCACCTGAACAATATCATCAATAACAATCAACGGTTGATTGAAATTACCTGCATCATCAAAACTCATAGGCTGGCGCACCTTAAACGAACCGGTAGATCCCGGGCGGCCATCACTCTGCGTAACCGAAAGTCCCACTACTTGACCGGATAATGCGTCAAGTATGGATGTACCAGGTAAATCGGGAATATCTTCCATCTTCACATTAGTTGCCGCACCAGTCAAGTCTTTCACGCGCTGTGTTCCGTATCCAACGACAACAACTTCATCCAGTAGTTCCGAATCCTCCTTTAATATTACTTTAAGGCTCCTACTTACCGGAACAGTCACCACTTGAGTTACATATCCTATAAATGATATCTCAAGTTTTGCCCCTACCGGCGCATTCACACTAAACATACCGTTTAGATCCGTAATAGCACCGACAGTAGTGCCTACTACTTTGATATTAGCACCAATAACCGTTTCGCCTTGTTCGTCAACCACCGTTCCCTTCACTATTCCCTGCTGTTGAACCACGCTTACCGCAGGCAGCAAATGCCGCTACAGGAATCGAAAACAAGAAAGAGAAACAAATAATCTTCGCTGCGCTCAGATATTTGCCTTGTGTTTTTCCAGAAAAGATTTCTTCTTTTTTCATCTGTTTACTAATTTTAATTCAAAAATATAAAAACCATTGATTGGACTCAATATGTATTTTCACATACAAAGGACGAACAACTAAAAAATATGTAATCACCTAAAAAGAACAAAAAAGAGAAATGCCTATTTAAAGCTTTATTCATCGGATATCCTGCATTTATAACTTGAACTCAGGGTTACTATTAGTTTACACACACTTTTACCTGCACGCTTGCACTCATATCTTGCATCTCCTTATTCATCGGGGCTAGAGCGGTGGTGGCAGCAAATAAAAAAAAGTGTAGGTAAATTTGCCTGCACCAACCTATCTCTCTCTATATATCACTCATAATCTGCCGGATACATCATGCAAGATGCTCAAAATGACTGTTTGGCAATCTGCTATTTTTATGCCTTTTTATGAAGAAAAGCATGGAAGGTATGCCGCTTTTTGCTTAATGTACGCCTTCGTCCGTTCAGTACACGTCATAATCTTGCGTCATCCGGCCTGTATTTCTTTCACTAACCACCCATGTTCCTTCTGCTTACACTCCATGTTTCTTCCGCTGACAAGCGATGTTTTAGCATGTCTACGTATGTGGTTCAAGTGCTTCACATAGGTGAAGTAGTATGCCTACAATTGTGAAGCACGTAAACCACAGATGTATGCACACAAAATTAAAGCATCTGAAGGTAAAGAAAACGCTATGTAAGAGCAAGTAAGAGGGGATGCAAAGCAGAAGGAGATGCAAAGCAGAAGGGACATGAAAAGCAGAAGGGGCACATAAAATACAGGGCAACTATAATTACAAAACAACTCTTTTAGGCCAATTCTTAACCTTTGATTATTAGAAAATTACAAGAAGTGCATTTTCTGTCAGCAAGAAGTTAAGAGCTTGTCGACAAGAAGTTAACTTCCTGTTTACAAACTCTTGACTTCCTGTCAGCAGAGAATATAAGGTTTTTCCATTGACTTTACAAAAATAGAGACGGATTCTAATACTTTTTCCCATCATGAATATCTTTTTTCAGGAATTAGAAGAGTTGTCATCCCGTATGAAGTGAAAAAGATATGCAAAAATATAATGATTAAATAATATACAATGAGCTAAATGATGAATAATACTATCTCAATTCTTCTCCTCCCGAGAGCTTAAAGTATTTATAGATAGACTGTTATTAAATTTGTGAAAATGAATAATACTACTTTTTTTATAACGAAAAATACTCTGATTCTTTTTTTTGCTTCACTTTTCATTCATTAAAAATTATGGCAGTTATATACGACCTGACACCTTTCAGGTCAGTGATAACAAAAAGTAATGGCTCGTAGAAATACGGGCTTTTTTTATTAACAATTTAATATTAAACATTATGGAAAAGAATGAAGAATTATTGGAAAGATTAGTGAACGAAATCGCAGCGCAAAATAAATTTATTGCGCTGCTAATAGCAAAAAACAATGTATCAACCTTTGATAAGTCAGATACAGAGATTTTGGAAGAAATGAAATCCGAAACAGAAAGTATAATTAAATGGAGCTATTTCTCATCTAAAGAAAGTTTTCCTCTTAACTCGCCAGAAAAATCAGTAATAACATTTGATGAAAAATTATTTAGCTAATATACTTGAATTGAATTTCATTATAAAACCGCAGGACTGACATTCCAAGGAGGCATATTCTATATTATTACATGTGTCTTCTATTAACAAGGGGTATGAGCCTGAGTATGTAAAAGTATTTCTACCGCAAAAAGGACATTTAAATCTTTGCAATTTAGTTCCTATTTTTTCTTTTTCTTTTTCTGTAAGCATGTCGTAGTATTTTAAAAGTTAATATTTCGACAAATGTACTGTTTATACTTGATAAACGGTAATAGATGCGTATGTTCTGTAAGGATGTTCTTTAGTACCCTTACAGAACTTTCTCTCAAAAATATGTTGCAATTTACTTGCATACATAACTGAAAATGACTATATTTAAGCGATTTAAAAGATTGACATTATGAACACTGAATTTACTCTTTTAACTCTATCTGATATTTTCCGAATGAAGAAAGTTGCATCAGGTATTTTGAAAAGATGAGATGGGGAGATAAGGTTATATCGCCCTATGATAAATCATCTAAAGTCTATAAGTGTGCCAATGGTAAGTATAAATGCAAGAATACCGGACGATATTTCGATGTAAAAACTGGCACTGCATTCGCCAATACTAAAATGCCTATGAGAACTTGGTTTTACGTAATTATGTTGTTCTTATCACATAAAAGGGGAGTTTCATCATGTCAAATCGCAAGAGATTTGGGTATAACTCAAAAAACAGCGTGGAAGATGCTCCACAAGATTAGGCAGTATATGGCAATGGAGAATAATCATACTTTATCCGATGAGGTCGAAATTGATGAAGCATTCGTGGGTGGGAAAAACAAGAATAGGCACAAAGATAAGAAAGTAGAGAAATGCCAAGGCAGGTCTTTCAAAGATAAAGTTCCTGTGTTTGGTATATTGGAAAGGGGTGGTAAATTAATAGCCAAGGTTGTTCCTAACACACAGGCTAAGACATTAGTTCCTATCATTAAAGAATGCGTTAAAGAAGAAAGTGTAGTTTACACCGATGGTTGGGAATACACCGGATTACATGGTCATTATGAACAAAGGTCTGTAGACCATGAAAAACATTTCTATGGTATGACTTACGCAACCGATGAAGGCGAAATCATTACTATTAGTACTAATGGAATAGAAAACGCTTGGTCGCATTTAAAGAGAATGATATTTGGAATCTATTATTGTGTAAGCAAGAAATACATGCAACGATACATTGATGAGTTCGTATTCCGATTTAATACTCGGAATTTTACCGATTCTCAAAGATTTAATTTACTTTTGCGTAATATTGCTTAATTATGGGAAAGAAGAAATCTAAAAAGATTAGTGATTCAGCATACTTGAAATTACAAGAAATGATAACTGATGGCTTGGACTCCGTTTTGGA
>OMEI01000953.1_pt1 | contig 12509 bp, 9 predicted proteins | sample 1645381 | NCBI WGS metagenome assembly OMEI01 (sample SAMEA103958119, study PRJEB25191) | human gut metagenome | biome: human-associated habitat [ENVO:00009003]; feature: intestine environment [ENVO:2100002]; material: feces | place: Germany | collected 2013/2015 | reverse complement strand
CATAGCATCTGCCTTGTGGGAAGAATAGAAATAATAACCTAAATTATTTATATTCTTCCCACAAGGCAGATGCTATGATTTCTTGAGTCTGATCAGCGAACGCTTGCATTCCTTTGTGGAAAGTGTCTATATTCTCGGTAGAAACCGCCGGATGGATCACCATCTCCATCCGATGACGATGGACATTCAACGACCCGATCGGCAAGACATCAAACGGCCCGTTTAAGGTGATCGGAATAATAGGCAAATGCTGATCCAGAGCCATTTGATAAGCCCCTTTCTTGAAACGGATCATTTTCCCGTCATACGTACGCGAACCTTCCGGAAAAACAACCACGGAAGCCCCGTTTCGAAGACAACGCTCCGCCTCCAAAACACTACGAGCGGCGGCCTTCGGCGTAGAATTATCGACAAAGATAAAACCGGCGGCACGGCAAGCAGCCCCGACAAACGGAATCTTAGCGATACCCGCCTTCATCACCCACTTAATGGGAACGCCTAAGAAACCATATATCAAGAAAATATCAAACGCGCCTTGATGATTAGCTACGAAAACATACGATTGTTTCCGGTCTATATGCTCACGCCCTTTTACCGTCACCGGACAAAGCGCCAGATAGCAAGTCAATCGAGACCAGATCATACCCGGATAATAAGCGAAGATTTTCTCTCCCCCCAATAGACAACCGATGATAACCGTCACAGCCGTAAGTATAGTCAGTACCAGAAATACAGGTACAAAAAACAGCCACAAATAAACTATGTAAAGTATTCTTCCCATACGTAACTATATTATAACACAAATATAGAAGCTAATTTCAATCGTTTCATTATTTTTCTCCGAAAATATTTTCACGATCGGGTTATTATTGCTTTATTTGCGGTAGAAAAGAAAATAATTATAAAATATCTATAACCATGAATGAGTTAATTAAAAATCTAGGAGTGATCGTACTCATTATTGGTGCGGCAGTTTTGGCTGTACCGTTTTTCACCGGAGGTATGACAAATAGTATTCTACTTACAGGTCTGGGATTGGTTCTCCTTGGCTATTTTGGTCATATCGTAATCAACAAACGAGTAGAATAATACACGCTACTTAGATTTAAAAGGAAATGAAAAAGGATGTGCCTCATTGTTACGCACATCCTTTTTTTGAATCATCACACAAATTGAGAGATATGCCCAAATCGTTATTGAGTTCCCCATTCCTTGTTTGGTTTATCGCCAAGCCATAATTCCAAAAGGCCACCTTGCTCAAATACGGTATGCGGCAATTGATATTTATGATACATCTCTCCGTTCAAAGAAGCTTTCTGGATATAACAATTCTCTGGGGAGTTATCATGTACTTTAATCTTAAACTCGTTCCCTTTATAATACCGAGAATCCAATCGAATCGTAATCTCATTGAAAACAGGGCTTGTAATATCATACATCGGATTATAGGCAGAGCCTCCATCCAAACTGAATAATCCCATAGCCATCAGTGCACTTATTCCAGCCATCTGTCCTTGATCTTCATCATTTTCGCCGTAGCCTCGCTCTGGCGTAATATCACCATAGGTCTGTTTAGCGACCTGACGCACCCAATATTGAGTCAGCCAAGGCTTTCCTACATGTGAGAAAACGTGCGCATTCGAGCAACCAGGTTGAGTGGCATAACTAACATAACTAGACAGGAATCTTGCATTTTTCGACATCTCAAACACATAATTCAATTGAGTAGCTAAGCTGTCATTACCTCCCATCAAACGAGCCAATGTTTCAATGTCATGAGATAATCCAAAAGTAGCCTGCCAAGCATTGGCTTGTACAAACCCACGCTCGGACAAAGGATCCAAATGGACCCACTCTCCTGTTTCTTTTCTAGGCATCATCAACCTCAAATCCGGATGCCAAGACGCAGGCCAGCCCAAGGAACGATTTCTATAATAATTATAATCCTTGAGTTTTCCCATAGCTTTCGCCATTTCTCCCAAAGCCCAATCCTCAAAGGCCCATTGAATAGTCAAGCCAGCCTCTTCTGGGCAATATCCATGTTTAATATAGAACTCCAACTCTTTATCCATATCAAAGGCAAGCATACCACCTTTCTCATGATTCCTTTTCATAGCCGCATATCCCTCCTTGGGCAACCATTTATGAAACACCCCCCGCTGATAAGCGGAAGTAATCAAGGAGGTAGCCGGACAGCCCGTCATAATATAAGTATAAGACCCTATGGACGGCCCACGAGGTAATAGACCTCCATTCTTGTCATATTCGATAAAAGAAGCGGAAAACTCGTCTAAAACAGAAGGATACGCCAGTCCCCACAACGTGTTTAAATTCCACTGTGTCAACCATATAGCATCTGAATTATACATATGAAACCTTGATTTTCCTGTTTTATCTTTAGGCAAAGTCCGTACTTGGAATTTAGGAGCAATCGTATGTATCCTTGTTTGTTTTCCAATACGTTCTCCTCCGGACAAATAATCCGGATACTCGCCATTGCTATCATCTATCTTATGACGCCCCAACAATACGTGCCACAAATCGGTATAAAACTTGGTCTTTTGCTGAAAAGAACCACCTTGCACATCAATTTTTCCCAACCACTCATTCCAAATACGCTCGGACGCACTCTTAACTTGATCAAAATCCCAATGTTTACATTCCCGCTCTATATTCTCACGGGCATTTTCCTCACTCACATAAGAGATAGCGGTCTTCAACAACAGCTCATCACCAGCCTTAAAAGATCCAAAACAAGCTTCTACGCCAGAAGAAGGAGATTGTTTAAAAGAAGACTTAGGCACGGTAATTAATTCTGGAGAACCTATCAAACTATTGATATCCGTTTCCTTTCTATCTCCAACCCAACCGTTCAAAGCATCCATAGGTTTATCAAATTGAACAACAAAATAAACTTTAGCCACATCGACACCTCCCCATACACGACCAGCCGTATCAAAATATCCGGAGATCTCTGTATCATTCACCTTTGTCACATGAGCGTTCAACAAAGTAGAAGTAGCTATATGACCTCCCAGATTTACCAAGACCTTCGCCAAACCATCTTGCGTATACGTAAAACGATAAAGTCCTACCCTATCCGTAACCGTCTGTTCTACCCATATTTTATAAGTATCCAAGAACAAACGGTGATAACCAGGTTGGACAATCTCATCATCATGAGAAAAAGAAGAACGCCAAACCTTATCTCCTCTGCAAACATCTACCTCATCTTTCACCGGCATCAAAGACAATCCTGAAATCATCCAATTATGAATTTGAGGGAAGCCTAAAACCTTAGTAGAATTATAATTATAACCTCCTCCTCCTTGATTGATATTGCGGGTTAATGGAGCGGAACTTATCATACCGAAAGGCAAACTTCCGGTCACAAAGAAAAAATATCGACCTTTAGCGGTCTCGACATAAGGATTCACCCAAGAGATATAATCCGGATAAGACTCAGGAGCAGGATACACCTCTATCTCAGACAGCCCTAAATCTTGTCCTTCTCCATCCGTCATTTGAAAACGAATCCATTCCGTCTTCCGAGTATCAAATTCAACCACCCTTGGCGCTCCATCATTGGGAATCAAATTAACCGTTACCGAACTACCGTCACTAAAGAACAAGGTACCCGCAGCACAATGGCTTCGCTCATCCACCCGATCGTATAAAATAACCTTATTCGTATAAATCGCATGATCCCAATCTAATTGTATCCAAGGATACGGATACACCCGACCACGCGCATCCAATTTTGTCTTGGCTACCCATTCTCCCTTTCCGGAAATACGAATCACCTGATCTATCACATACTTACCTTCCTGCTCTTGGCTCAAGGCAGACGAACAGGAAACTTTAGCTTGATAAGCGACATTATGAGGGGTTGCCCATAACTCATAACAGGTAGTCAAACACAATAGATATAAAATAACTCCTAGCTGCTTCATATTTTTTATTACATCGTGAAAAAGCGGTGCATCAAATGGATATTAAACTATTTGACACACCGCCTTTTCTTTCATTTAATTTATCAATAACCCGGATTCTGTTTCATTACTTCCGTACCACAAATATCAATCATAGACTGAGGTATCGGGAAATACTCATGCTTACCTTTTACGAAATGAGCATTTTGCAAGTGGGAACGGAACACTTTCTCTTTGGCGATATAAGCGTTGATAACTTCATCCGCGACACCCCAACGCACCAAATCAAAGAAACGAATTCCCTCATGCGCCATCTCCAAACGTCTCTCCATACGTAACGCTTGCACGGCTTCATTTTTTGATTTAAAAGGCTCATCATAAACCCCTACCTTATAATTAGCAGCATCTTGTGATTGATCCATTGTCTTGACATGCTGAGTATTTTTCGCACGCTCTCTAATCATATTGATATACTTACGCCCAGTCTCTAAATCACCTGTCTCAATAGCAGCCTCAGCTCTCCACAATAACAAATCCGCATAACGAATCACATAGAAATTCAAAGCATTCACATAAGGCCATATCGGCGAATAATAAGTAGAATTCAATGAAACCAAACGCTTCTTCGGGCTATACGGGCCATACACACTAGCCTCTCTAGGAGTCCAATCATACAATTGTACATCCATAAACGGTATATTTGGTCTAGCTAATGTATGATCCAAACGAACATCTACATAGTCATTCTCTGACACATCTTTACCATCATTATAAGGCAAGCCTTTAACATCCGTTTTATAAGCATTTACCAAATTTTGAGTCGGCCGCAAAAAGCCATATACAGGATAAGGACCTCCCGGAGGCAACAAGCGATCGCCATAACTTCCGTTCTCATTATTGGGAGAACCATCATTAATGGACAGCTGGATCGCAAAGATAATCTCCGAGCAATTATCATTTTCAGGCAAGAACACATTCCGGAAATCAGGGAATAGCTCATATTTTCCAGATTGAATCACCTCATCACAAGCTTCCAAACATTCTTTCCACTTGGACTGATATAAATAAACCTTTGCCATATAAGCTCTAGCTGCCATTTTAGTAGGCCGGCCATAATCCGCTTGGCTCTCCGGCAATACTTTATAAGCAGCAGAGAACTCTTCTAAAATCTTCTCCCACAATTGATCGGATGAAAACTCGATATTCGATTTCTTATTGTATTCATTTGGATCCACCAACGTTTCATCGATCCAAGGAATCTGATTATAAATGATTTTTAAGTTGAAATAATAATGCCCCCTCAAAAAGCGCATCTCAGCTAAACGCTGTTCCTTGTTTTTAACCTCACTACCATTCAATAAACGAATCGCTTGGTTACAACGTTTTATTCCCTCATAAAGAGCAGCCCATCGAGCTTCAAAGTCAATCCCTGTGGGATTCGCATTAAAGATCTCCATCAAATGGATTTGGTTCTGGTCACCGGTACCGCCGCCACCTTTATACGCATCGTCAGAGACAACATCCCCGAACTGCCAGTTTGAGCAACCGGAATTAATCGCATCAGAGGCATAATACCCATCCAACACAGCATATGCACCGGTCACGATACCCTCTATATTTTCCTCACTCTCTACCTGTCCGGGCAAGAACTCACCCACAGGCTCCTCAGAAAGGAATGAGTCCGCACAAGAACACATCATCAACGCTGATGCCGCAAAATAAAATATCTTTTTCATTGTATATATCTCTTTTTATGTTAAAAACTAACGTTAACCCCTAAAGTAAATGTTCTTGGTAATGGATACACTCCACGATCCACCCCCATATCCAAATTACGATTCTCAGAAGAATAACTCTGCAAACCAACCTCCGGATCAATACCTTCATATCCCGTTATGGTAAACAAGTTCTGTCCTTGCAAATAAATATACGTACGTTTCAACTTCAACTTAGATGCTACTTTATCCGGTAGTGTATACCCCACCTTTAAGTTCTTTAAACGGACAAAAGAGGCATTATGGATATAATAGGTAGAAGGACGAATATTATTATTCGGATCATCCAATGTGACACGAGGTATATCCGTATCCGTATTATCCGGACGCCAAGCATCCAAGATCGTAGAATTTTTATTATATTGAGCCTGGTTATAAAACTCACCCAAATAATTCGTCAAATTATAGACCTCATTACCAAATACACCTTGGAAGAAGGCACTAACATCAAAGTTTTTATAATTGAAACCCAACGTCAACCCCATGCTACAATCAGGCAACGGATTTCCCTTGAAATCGCGGTCATCACTATTGATAACGCCATCTCCATTCAAATCCTTGAAGCGAATATCACCCGGTTTCGCATTCGGTTGTAATAACTCACCTCTATCATTCTTATAGTTTTGGATCTCCGCATCGCTTTGGAACAGACCATCAGCCTCATACACGAAGAAGGATCCGATCGGTTGTCCTACCGCTGAACGAGAAGTCTCTTGATCGAAATTACGTCCGTGAAGTTCACTACTGGAAAGACCTATATAATCCACCCCATTCAGTTCGGTCATTTTATTCTTGATAACAGAGAAGTTATATGCGACAGAGAAACCAAAATCCTGATTGATTTGCTTTTGATAATTTATCTCCATCTCAAAACCTTTGTTGTTCATCTTACCTACATTATCCCAAACAGTCATATTTGTTCCCCCGATCGAGGCAGGTAAGGCTCTACGCCACAATAAGTCCTTGGTATCTTTATTAAAATAGTCCAAAGTCAAATTCAAGTCACCATTCAAAAAACCCAAATCCACACCGACATTCGTTTGTGTGGTTGTCTCCCATTTCAAATTAACGTTTCCGTTTCGAGTCTGCACCAATCCTAGATCTACACCACTTTGATTTCCATCAATCGGGTAATTCGAGTTCGTAGAATTACTCTTATATGAGTCAATCGTCGCATACGACGGAACATCCGAGTTTCCATTCTGTCCCCAACCAACGCGTACTTTCAAATTACTAATTGCCTCAACATCAAAAAACGGCTCATTACTAATGCGCCATCCAACTGATGCCGCAGGGAAATTACCCCATTTGTTATTACCTAAACGAGATGAACCATCCCGACGCAAAGTAAACGCCACCAAATACCGATCATGATAATTATAATCGAGCTTACCGAAATAAGAGACCATACTATACTCCGTAGCAGCACCCGAGTTCTTCTGGGTTCCTACATCTCCCGCATCTAAAAAACGGAAGTTAGGATCGTCTGACGGAAAACCGTCTCTTGAAGCTGTAAAATACTCATATCTATTTCTCAAAGACTCCATACCTAATAAGGCATTGATCGTATGGTCGCCAAATGTCTTATTATAAGTCAAGGTATTCGTGAATACCCAGTTAAAATTCCAAGCATTTCGGTTGGATAAACTACTTAATTTCTCCGAGGCATTCAACTCATCATATTTTGGACTGAAAGAACGTCTATACAGATTATTGTAATCAACACCAAAAGAGGTCTTAAACATAAGCCCATCGAACAAATGCAACTCGGCATACAAATTACCTACCAAACGGCTCTTCTTATCTTGATTATCCTTGTTCCTATACAATTTACCCATAGGATTCGGAATATCCGAGAATACATTTCCGGCATACTCATCTTCCAGATTTTTCACGGGCGTGATAGACTGGAATTTATAAGCCTCATACAAAGTTCCTCCCAAGGCGGCATTGTTAGAGACACTAGTTCCCCAAGAATGAGAAAGAGAGATATTTTCTCCTATACGGAAATGATCATCAAACAATTTATACTCGGAATTAAAACGACCACTCACACGCTTAAAATCGCTAAACTTAACCAATCCCTGCTGATCATAGTATCCCAACGAGAATAATTGATTAGATTTTTTATCCGCTTTCGTAAAAGAGAGATTATAAGACTGTACTACGGCCGCACGTAAAATCTCATCGACCCAATCCACGTCATCGGAAGGGATTAAATGATCACTATCCAAATATTCAGGAACAACTGCCTGATCACCATTTCCGTAGATATCATGCGAAGGAGTTTTTCCATCATTTTTCATTGCCTGCCACAACATATCGCCAAACTGTTGCGCATTCAACATCCTCAATTGTTTCGCCGCTTTTTGTACACCAAAGTAAGCATCTAAATTGACATTAAATTCACCCTCTTTTCCTCTTTTTGTATTGATGATAACGACACCATTAGCGGCACGAGCTCCATAGATAGAGGCAGAGGAAGCATCCTTCAACACCTGCATAGATTCGATATCGTTTGGATTCAAGAAATTGATACCACCATCCACAGGAATACCATCAATGATATAAAGCGGATCATTGTTACGGATCGTACTGAAACCGCGAATACGCACCGCAACTCCTCCACCCGGCATATTATCCGGCATCACGTTCACTCCTGAGAGCTTGCCCTGCATCATTTGGTCTACGCTAGAAACCGGTGTATCTTTCAAATCATCGATCTTCAAGACCGAAACCGCGCCTGTAAGATCTTTTTTACGGGATACACCATAACCTACGACCACAACCTCATCCAACTTCTGGGTATCCTCGGACAGGCTAACCATTACTTTCGAAGAATTACCGACCTCGACCGTACGATCCGTATAACCGATATAAGAAACTACCAAGATCGCATTGTCCGGTACTTCCAGACTGAAGTTTCCATCGATATCCGTAATCGTTCCGTTCGTAGTGCCTTTAACGACAACATTCGCCCCGATAATGGGTTCTCCCAACGCATCTTTTACTTGTCCGGTAATCTTTCGTGGCGAAGACTGGAATAAGGCATTCGGATGTGAGACACTTGAAACACTCTTTGACTTAATTATAATCTGCCGGTCTACAATCTCATATTGGTATCCCGTATTTTTCAAGGCTTGCTCTAAGACCTCCTCTAACGAGGCATTATTTGCTTTTACACTCGTTTTCCTATTTACATTTACTTGATTATCATTCAAGAAGAACGTGTACTCACTATTTTTCTCTATTTCTTTTAGCACTTCCGATATACTGCAATCCTGTTTATTCATGGAAAGCTTATAATTCTGTCCATAGGTAGAAGCGGATACAGTACATGCGAAAGCCAAGGATAACAACGTACTTATCTTCATGACTCGGTTTACTTTTCTGATTTTTTTCATAACTTTGTAATGTTTCTGATGAATAAATTAGCAGGTGTGTCGGCCTCTCAACTCCTAACGCCTGCCGTCAAGAACATTTGATCAGGAGGAGAAACCTAGTTTGTCCTCCTGTTTTTTTATTAGACTTAAGAACTGTTAACAAGCATATCTTTTAGAATTTAACGTTAGACACTCATTTATCTCCCTTTATATATAGTTCATATTCATTGTCTTTCTCTCTGTATTTAATGGGCGATGTATTGCTCAGCATAAACAGGATTCGCTCCAAGGATTCATCCCGTACCTTAAACGTAAACCGATATTTCTCCGCTATCTCCTTCGGGCACTTTATCTTCCGCCCGAACCAAGGCTCCAGACGGGTAAGGATCATGCTCAAGCGTTCGTTCTCAAAACTGAGGACACCGTTACGCCAACCCGAATACTCTTCGGCATTAACCGTCTTAACTCTAACGGTATTCGCTTGTTTGTCGAAAACCAACATCTCGTTCGGATTCAATATCACCTCACGCCTGTTCTTCACATTGGGACCTCCCAAGCCAATCTTCACCTTACCGTTTAACAGGATCGTCTCCAACTTGCTCTCGGAATCATAGTTAAAAACCTCGAAGGCCGTGCCCAAGGCCGTTACATCCATGTTCTTGGTATGCACGGTAAATGGTCTTTCCCGATCTTTCGCTACGTCGAAGAAGGCTTGCCCTTTTAATTCCACATCACGGGTCTTGCCATCGAAACTCTTTGGGTAGATCAATTGGCTATTAGGCCCCATTCTCACGGTCGTACCGTCCGATAAGGAAACCGACTCTATGCAACGGACACCGGAGGCCATTACATATATATATTGATCTTCTTTCGTATGAGACCAATAAACTACGCTTCCTACACCTAAAAGTAGCAATATGGAGGCGGCTATCGCCGTAATCTTATAGACCCAGAGTTTACGGACACCGTTTGTCGCCATTGTCCGGGCTATGATTCGTTCCCACATGCGATTCCCCACCACGGGATTCACGCGATCCGCAGCCTCGTCCCATTGGGAACGCATACGCTCTTCCACTTTTGGGTCACACAGCAAACGTTGCCGATCTTTCTCATCCAGAGCATCCCGCATCAACTTCTTCAATATCGTTCTCGTATCTTCGCTCATGTTTATTATTCTTGTTCTATTTATAAATACACGCCATGTTTTCCTTCCCCCTATTGGGTGATAAAAAAATTTCACTTAGGTATACAAGAAATATAACGGATCTTCCTTGCTTTCCATCCTTATATTTCCGTCCTTTGTATTTAATGAAATTGGTTGCCGACGGTGTCGGCAGTATTTCCGACGCCGTCAGCAATATTTCCGACAGCGTCAGCAGCATTGCCGAGGGCGTCGGCAACCGATTTCATCAAATAGAAACGCCAAAGAGATAAACGTTAAATCTCCGAGGCATCCTATACATTATCCATTTAAATAACGAGAAAATCATGGGAAAACCAAGAAGTGGCATCCAAGTCAGTATTTATAATACACCGGGCAATGAACAATGCGGGCCAACATCCTGCGCACGAGTCATCACCAGAGATACCAAACGCATGAACGATATATGTGAGTATATTTCCGAATGCTCATCCGTCACCTCCGCCGACATAAAAGGTGTATTGGAGGCGCTTACTTCCTATATCGGCAGGGAATTATCCTATGGGTACAGCGTGGAACTGGAAGGATTGGGACATTTCTCGCCATCGGTAAAAAGCAAAGAAGTAACGGACCAGAAAGGAAATACTAAATCAAGCGCTAGCATACACGGCGTTAACTTCCGCTGCTCTCCCCGACTGAAGGAGATGGTAAAAAAGAACGCCCCCATCTTGGTTAAACGGGAAAATCTGCCCAAAACGGGAATCGAGGGAAGGAAGGCTAAGATGTTATCTTATCTAGAAAGAAACTCATATATAAATCTCACCGATTACGCCGGCTTGAACAATTGTACCCGCTACCGTGCGAGCGAGGATATCAAGCAATTTATCAAGGATAACGTAATAGCCAGCGTAGGATATCGAACACACCGGATTTATGTGCTGCCTGAAAAAGAAGACGGGCAAAACTAAAACTTAAGACGCAGTGGCACTTCCGGACTCTACAAATACGTGACCTAGGAAAGCGCTAGATAAACCAGATAAGTAACATGATATTTTTCTTCAAGAACTTCAAGGCTTCGCTGATTTGGTTCTCAACGGTCTTCTCGGAAATATTGAGTTGGAAGGCTATCTCTTTATAGCTTTTATGCTCCTTCCGGCTTAGATTAAAGATAACCCGGCGTCTTTCCGGCAATTCCTCTATCAAATGATCGATATACTCCCCCAAGTTATAGGCGGTGATCTCTTCCTCTAAATCGTAAGAGGTATCCATAGCGGACAAGACCGTCATTTTATAAAAGTCCTCGTTCACGTTCTTCCGGTGATGATTAAAGATCAAGTTGCGGGTGATGATAAACAGAAGCCCCTTGAAGTTATCATCCTCCCGGATGAATTCCCTCGACTCCCAGACCTTGATAAACACCTCTTGTACCACATCCTCGGCTACATCCCGATTATTCAAATAAAGCCCACAGAAATGATAAACCTTTTCCCAATATTGTTTATACAACATCGAAAAAGCCTCCCTATCTCCTTCTTTCAACGACTTTATAATTTGTCTCTCTTCCATTTAGCATCACATATCGTTTCGCAAAGATAGTGAAATCATATACTAATAAAAGTTAATGATATCCCAGTTCTCCCGGACTTCTTTGTACTATTAATATAGCACGAGAAATAATGGAAGAACAAAACAAATATATAAGCGATTTATTAATCCGATATGTAAATGGACTCTATACACGGAACGATATAGAGACCTTGCGGAAGTTAGCCTCATCCATAACCGAGCGAGCAGAATTAGAAAGCGAAATGGACCGGGTCTGGAACGAGGCGCAAGACTTACCTCAATCCGATTCCCATAATCATCTGCTTTATAAGAAGGAGGCGCAAGACCTGTTGGATAAGACACGTAAAAGAGAAAGAAGAATCTCCCTATCCACTTTCATCAAGTATGCGGCGAGCATAGCGATTATCGTTTCCATCGGATTCGGAGCGAAACTATACCTAAATCATTCAGCGAAGCAGCATACATCTGCCAGCGACCATCTCCTAACGGAAATAAGCGTCAATCATGGCGAACATAAGCAAGTCACCCTTCCCGATGGCACGGTCGTTCATCTAAACGCCGGTACCGTCATGCGATACCCAACGGAATTTACCTCTGACATCCGTTTGGTAGAAATGGAAGGAGAAGCTTTTTTCCCATTTACGAGCGGGTCAGTGGAAAAATTCTATTTGCATCCTGTAGCAGCGGCTGGGGAGAATTACGATTATTCCGG
>OMEI01000952.1_pt1 | contig 12512 bp, 7 predicted proteins | sample 1645381 | NCBI WGS metagenome assembly OMEI01 (sample SAMEA103958119, study PRJEB25191) | human gut metagenome | biome: human-associated habitat [ENVO:00009003]; feature: intestine environment [ENVO:2100002]; material: feces | place: Germany | collected 2013/2015 | reverse complement strand
CCCCTGCTACGGGTGAACCTGTATCCTTGACCGGCTCCGGTCTTGATAACGGCAACAACGTCATCAGCAATGTTGCTACCGGTGTTAAGGGTACAGATGCTGTTAACGTGGATCAGTTGACAAAGGCAATTGAAGGCGTAAGTGCCGGTGAAGGCAGCAAGACGAACCTTACTGTCGAAGGCGGCACAACTGCCGGTACTAGTGGTAACTATACTGGCAGCAACTTGCAGATTACCGAAAAAACAGAAACGACCGGTGCCACGACTTATGACGTGAAACTGGCTGATAACATTACTTTAGGTAGTAAAGCCGACACTGCAGCGGGGACAGAAGGGACGGACAGCTCCATTACCGTCAACGGTAAAGACGGTTCCGCCGTTGCTATCAACGGTGCTGACGGCTCTATCGCCCTGAACACGGCTGACGGCTCGCCGGTTACGATTAAAGCCGGTACGGCTGCTAACGACGTCAACGGTAACTCTATTAACCGTATCACCGTAGGCGGCGCGACCGTAGCTACTCTTGATGACGGCATGGTATATACCGGTGACACCGGTTCTGCCGCTGTCAAACTGAATAAGACCGTCAATATCGTCGGTGGGGAAACGGATGCTTCCAAGTTATCTACGGACAACAACATTGGCATCGTTGCCGCTCAAGACGGCGACAATGGCAAGTTGACCGTTCGCTTGGCCAAAGACATTACCGGTTTGAATACCGTAACGGCCGGCGATGCTACTATCGGTACGCAGACAGAAACGACAGCTGGCGGCATTACTCAAACGGGCAGCTATGTAACCGGTTTGGACAACACGACGTGGAATGTATCCAATCCGGATATCGTAACCGGTCGTGCAGCTACGGAAGATCAGTTGAAGACCGTAAGCGACGCAGTCGTTGCTGTTACTGATGGTACCAGTGAAAATGCAACCGGTGGCTTCGGCCTCGCTGACGGCAGCGGTACCACGGTTAAGCAGGACCTCGGCAAGACGATTACCGTTAAAGGCGGCGTCACCGACGGAACGGCTACGACCGAAAATCCGGATGGCGTTTCTAACATCACGACAGCCGTGAAAGACGGGGCTCTTGAAGTCAGCCTGAATAAGGATCTCGACTTAGGCTCGACCGGTTCTGTAACCACCGGCAATACGGTCATCAACAACGACGGTGTGAAAGTCGGCGATACGGCTCTCACGACGGGTGGCTTGACCATCACCAATGGTCCGTCTGTCACGACGACGGGCATTGATGCCGGTAGCAAACAGATTACTAACGTAGCCAGCGGTTCCGATGGTGTCGATGATGACGGCAACCCGACGTACAATAACCTTACCAATGGTGCCAATATCGGTGACATTAAGAATATTACCGATGCGGCTAAGACAGAATTAACCAATGATGGCCTGAATTTCACGGCCGACAGCGGTGATGCTGTACACCGTAACTTAGGTGAAACCTTAAATATTGCCGGTGACGGCAACATCACGACTACGTCTGATGCCACCAATGGCAAGATCACCGTAGGCTTGAGCAACACTGTGGCTGTTGGTGAATCCGGCAGTGAAGACGGTTCCCTTACTGTGAATGGTGCAGACGGTTCGGCCGTAGCTATCGATGGCTCCAACGGCTCTATCGCCTTGAATACCGGTTCCGGTTCGCCTGTAACTATCCAGGCCGGCATCAGCGTCAATGACGTAACCGGCTCGCCGATTAACCGTATCACCGTAGGCGGAGCCACTGTGGCTACCCTGAATGACGGCATGAAATACGGCGGTGACTTCGGTACCGTTTCCAACGTCAAATTGAATAATCAAGTTGATGTAAAAGGGGAAGCGACGACAGAAGCTAACCTTACTTCCGGCAACATCGGTGTCGTTTCCAGCCAGAATGGCGACAACGGTCTGTTAGTCGTGAAATTGAATAAAGACCTCAACTTAGGTGAAAACGGTTCTGTTACTACAGGTAACACTGTAATTAATAACAGCGGTGTAACCATTGGCAGCGGGGATACGGCTGTAAGCCTCACTGACGGTGGCCTCAACAATGGCGGCAATAAGATTACCAATGTTGCTACCGGTACAGATGGTACTGATGCGGTGAACGTAGCTCAGTTAGAAGATAGACTCAGCCAGATAACGATTGGCGAATCGAAAACGACTGAGGTTACGGTTGAAGGCGGCACCGAGGCTCCGACTGATGGAACCTATGCGGGGGACAACCTGCAGGTGAAAGCAGGGACGACAGCCAATGGTTCACCGACCTATGATGTGAAACTTGCCGATAACATCACCTTAGGCAGTGCTGCCGACAGTGCAGCCGGCACAACCGGTACCGACGGCTCTATTACGCTGAACGGTGCCAACGGCTCCTCCGTAGCCGTTAACGGTGCTAATGGTTCTGTTACGGCAAAAGGTACAGATGGCTCGGCCGTAGCTATCAACGGCTCCAACGGATCTATCGAACTTAATACCGAATCCGGTTCGCCGGTAACTATCCAGGCCGGCACTAGTGCCAATAACTTGGCAGGAACTTCCGTTGACCGCATCTCTGTAGGCGGCCAGACGGTTGCTACCATGAGTGACGGTTTGAAATATGCCGGTGATGACGGCCAGTCCGATACGACGAAAGTCATTGCTAAGACCCTCAACGAACAGCTTGATATCGTTGGCGGTGCTGACGCAACAAAATTGACGGACAATAACATCGGCGTCAACAACGTTAACGGCCAGTTAAAAGTCCAGTTAGTGAAAGACATCAACTTAGGCGATACCGGTTCTGTAACCGTCGGTACAGCCGTCTTGGGCAACCAGACTGTAACCACGACTAATGGCGTATCTCAGACAGGTACCTACTTAACCGGGTTAGGCAATACCGCTTGGGATACGTCGAATCCGGATGCCGTAACCGGTCGTGCTGCCACGGAAGATCAGCTCAAAGCTATCAACGATAAAGTGAATGCCATTTCGACCGGTACCGGTGCCTTCGGCTTGACTGATGATGATGGAAACAAAGTTACACAAAGCCTTGGCGAAACGATTCAAGTCGCCGGCGATGGTCAGAATATCACGACGACAGCCGATGCTGAAAACGGTAAGATTACCGTAGCCTTGAGCAACGATATCTCCATCGGTGCGAAAGACGGAGATGATGGTACAGACGGTGTCGATGGTAAGATCGGCGTCAACGGTAAAGATGGTTCGTCCGTCGTTATCAACGGCAAAGATGGCTCCATCGGCTTGACCGGCCCTGCCGGAGCTGACGGAACACCGGGAACGACTGTAAATATTAAAGTTGGTCCTAGCGTCAATGACGTAACCGGTACGCCGGTTGACCGTATTACCGTAGGTGATCAGACCGTTGCTACCTTGAGTGACGGCATGAAGTACGGCGGTGATTTTGGCACGGCTTCGGCTGTAAAACTGAATAACCAGGTCAATGTCAAAGGTAATGCAACCACTGAAGCTGATCTCACTGATGGCAACATCGGTGTCGTATCCAGCCAGGATGGCGACAATGGTCTGTTGACGGTTAAGCTCAATAAAGACCTCAACCTCGGCTCCACCGGCTCCGTCACCATGGGCAACACCGTAGTCAATAACGGCGGTGTCACCATTACGCCTGAAACCGGCAATCCGGTATCCTTGACGGGCACGGGTCTCAACAACGGCGGCAACCAGATCACTAATGTGGCCAGCGGCACGACTGGTGAGACTTATGATACAAGCGTAGCCGGTCAGGAAAACTACAACAACGCAGCCAATATCGGTGATTTGACCACCGCTATCAATGACGTTAAAGGTGCGGACAAGGGCGGCGGCTTCGGCTTAACTGCTGACGACGGCAAGTCTGTCAAACAAGACTTGGGCAGCACTATCACTGTAACTGGTGACACCAACATCGAAACGAAAGTTACCGATGATGGTAAGCTGCAGGTCGGCCTGAAAGACAATGTCGACCTCGGTCAGGATGGTTCTCTTACAGCTGGTAACACGACCATCGATAAAGATGGCGTTTCTACGGATAAGATTGCGATTAAAGATTCTGGTATCTCCATCGATAAAGATGGTATCAATGCTGGGAATAAGCAAATCAAGGACGTAGGCAGCGGTCTTGGTAATAACTATGACACGTCTGTAGAAGGTCAGGAAAACTACAACAACGGTGCCAATATTGGTGACGTTTACAACATTGCGAAAGGTCAAGCCGACGCAGTGAAAGCACAATCCGGTAAGAACATCACCGTAGATGCTGATAACAAGGTTAACCTGAATGATAACATTACTCTTGGTGACAATAGTGATGCATCCAAGCAGGTCAATATCGACGGCAACGGTGCCACCGTTACGGCCGGCAGCGGCGATAACCAGGTCAAACTGGACGGCTCTAAAGGCCAGATTTCTGCAGGCGGTGCCGTTCTGGGCAACCAAGCAAACACGGCAAACGACGGCAATCCGGCAACGGGCAACTACCTCACTGGGTTGGACAACACCACCTGGGATGGCACGAACATCCAGTCCGGCCGTGCAGCTACCGAAGATCAGCTGAAAGTCGTAGATGACAAGGTCAGCAAAGGCCGTGTCTTCCAAGGCGACGACGGCGCAGACAACAGCGTCACCGTTGGCCTCGGCGATACGCTGAAACTCAACGGCGGTGCCGATACGTCTAAACTGTCTAGCGGCAACATCGGTGTTGTAAGAAACAGCAGCGGTGATGGCCTCGACATCAAACTGTCTAAGGACTTGAAAGACCTCGACAGTGTCACAACGGGCAATACGACGATTAATAACAACGGTGTCACCATCAAGACCGTAGACAGCGATCGTACAATCACCATTCAGGACAGCAATGTCAACATGGGCAACAACGTCGTAAGCGGTGTTGCTGACGGAACCGTAGCTCCGGGCTCGACGGAAGCCGTCAATGGCGGCCAGCTGGCCCTGCGCGACCAGGCTATCAACAACCTGGGCGGAGAAGTCAATAAACTGGATAACCGCATCAACCGCGTCGGTGCCGGTGCAGCTGCTTTGGCAGCCCTCCATCCGCAGGACTTCGATCCTGATGATAAGTGGGATTTCGCCTTCGGCTATGGCCACTACCGCGGCGCTAACGCCGGTGCTTTCGGTGCCTTCTACAAACCGAACGAAGATACTACCTTCTCGGTCGGCGGCACTATCGGCGGCGGTGAAAACATGATTAACGCCGGTGTTTCCTTCAAGTTAGGCCAGGGCAACAACGTATCTAACTCTCGCGTTGGCATGGCTAAGGAAATCAAACACCTCCGTGATGACGTAGCGAAACTCGAAGACATCGTCAATCGTCAGAGTCAAATGATTAATCAGTTGACTGGCCAGAATCCTGGTACGATTGAGTCCAAAGGCAGCGAGCTCTTCCCGGATGTTCCGGCTAACCACTGGGCTTACGAATACGTTACTAAGCTTCATCAGCTCGGCATTATCGAAGGCTATCCGGATGGAAACTTCGATGGTAACCGCATGATGACGCGTTATGAATTCGCTGCGGTTGTCTATCGTGCCATCATGGCAGGCGCTGCCTCGAATGCAGCCCTCCAGGGCGACGATACGTTGGATCGCTTGGCCAACGAATTCTCTGCAGAACTCAAGTACATCCGCATCGATACGATCGCTAAGGATAAGGACGGGAAACCGACCATCCAGCGTGTCCGCATCGTTCCGGAAAACAAGCAAAACTAATCCTGTTTCTAAGGGTTTCTCTGGAGGATCTTCTGATTCTCATATAAAGTTGCGGCTGTCTTTTGGCAGCCGCAATTTTTTTGTATAAAGAGCGTATTCTCTTTTCGGCAAAACTGCTGTACGGATTGTCAGAAACCTAAAAAGAGCCCTGTAAGCTCTTCCGTCCCGATGTGGGGGAGGAGAGCTTACAGGGCTCTTTGGGTTATATAATGAGTTGATTTTCGTCATTCGAGCAGGGATGTATTTGTTGATTTAGTCGATGGAAATCAACTGATATTTGTCATTGCCCATCTTTAATTTTCGCATGGCCGTCAATTGGTGCAGGCCGTGGCGGGATTCGATTCGTTCTACCAAATCATGCTTATCTCTTTCCGGCTGATCATAGACCATGTCGACACTGGCCTGATCGATGGCCAAGATATCCGTCGAAGCCATCATGCCTAAATCGGGGATGACCGGTTTGGCTGCCGAGGTACCGGCGCAGTCACAGTCGACGGACATGGCGCGCAGGACGTTGAGGAAGACGATGTGTTTTCCGAAGTAGTCGCAAATGGCCTTGCCGCAGTCGGCCATGTTTTCCATAAAACCTTCTTCGAGAACCATATTGTCTGACCAGTCAGAACCGACGGGAGTCCGCGATTCATGGAAGGCGTGGACCTGGCGTTTTCCGACCTGACCGTCCGCGCAGCCGATGGCGATATTTTTCAGTGATCCGCCGTAGCCGCCCATGGCGTGGCCTTTGAAATGGGTCAGGACGATCATGGAGTCGTAATTAGTGATGTTGCGGCCTAAGGATACTTCCGAGAAATGGAGGCCCTTGCGGACGGGCATCATGACGTTGCCTTTTTCATCCATGATGTCGACGGGGCAGAAATTCCAGCCGTTGACTTCTAAGGTCCGGCGGTGTTTTTCTGTCGTGTCGCGGTCGCCGGGGTAGAGGGTATTCGTTTCGACGATATTACTGTCAGGCACCTGAGCTTGGAAGGCCTTGACCATGTCCCGCGGCAGGATGTACGGGCCGTGCTGTTCGCCCGTGTGGACTTTGATGGCCGTCTTGCCGTAAATGCCTTCATTGACCTTCTGATACAATTTAATCAAGTGTTCGGCGTCGATGTGCTTGGTGTAATAGACCTTGGCATAGGAGCCGGATTGACCGGACTGGGCCGTCGTTTCCTGACTGCCTACGACCGGTGCCTGGGCCATGGCAGGCAGAATGTTGGCTTTGCCTAAAGCAAGGCCGAGGGCCGCACTGCCGGCTAGTTTTAAAAAGCCGCGCCGCGTTATATTTTCCATAAGTACCTCCTGTGTGAATGATGGAACCGGCGTCAAAATTTGCGGCGATAAAGAGAAATAAGCTTTCCTGCAAAATGGTTGCAAAAATACTAGAACTTTCCTTCGTCGTATAATTTGATTTTCCAGTCTAAGTGGCTTAAGGCATCTTGGATGTCCTGCAAGTTGCTCTGTAGTTGGTTTCGTTCATTGACTAAAATTTGCCGCCGTTCCTTACGAGTGGCGTCGCCTTTCTCGAAAAGCTCCATATAGCGCGTCAGGCCAGAGATAGAAACGTTGGCTGCCCGCATGCACTTGATAAAGGCAATGCTTTTGCAGTTTTCTTCGCTGTAGTCGCGGATGCCGTTTTTATCGCGGGGCACATTGCGGATGAGCCCGATTTTTTCGTAGTAACGAAGCGTGTCCGGCGAAATATGTAATTGTTCACTTACATCTTTTATTTTCAAGGTAGTCCCTCCTTTTGATTTACATTATAGCTATTGGAGTCGTCTCTAAGTCAAGGCGAAAAAATAAAATATGATTAATTTTTACTGTGAATACCGTTTTTGATGGTGAAACCATGGTATGGTTAGATAGAAAATAGAGGCCTCATCTTTTTATTAATAAAGCTATATATTTTTTGACGAAGAGATTCATACGAATGCGGTCAATCCGAAGGGACGTGGTTATGATGAATTATATTTTCGCTATTTACCTAAGAGGTAAATAAAAATTGTTGATTAAACTTGATAACTATGGTAGAATAAAATTAACCTTATAGGTAAATGAGGTGAAACGTTGAAGGTCAGTTATAGAAACCGAAAAATAGAAAAAGTATGTACCAATGCTCAGGCTGCACGAAAAACATACGGGGATATAATGGCTAGAAAAATTCATCAACGGATTGATGAACTTAACACTGCTGATTCAGTGGAGATGATGGTTCAATATCGTATTGGGAGCTGTCATCTCTTAACGGGGGATAGAGAAAATCAGTATGCGCTGGATTTAGAACATCCCTATCGTTTAATATTTACCCAAATAGGTAGTGAAATACAAATTGCAGAAGTACAGGAAATTATAGATTATCATTAAGAATTTGGGAGGAGTGAGATTCATGTTGGAAAGCAAGAGCTATATTGCGACGCCGCCCGGTGCTACCATTAAAGAACTGCTTGAAGATCGAGGCATGACCCAAAAAGAATTTTCTAAACGGATGGGGATGTCCGAAAAACATACCAGCAAACTGATCAATGGAGAAGTGCATTTGACTCCGGATATGGCTGAAAAACTCGAGTTAGTATTAGGGGTACCGGCTGGTTTTTGGAATAATCTGGAAGCCATTTATCAGGAAAAATTAGTAAAAGTAAAACGGGAAAATGAATTGGAAGAAGAGAAAGAACTCGCCCAAAAATATCCCTACAACAAAATTGTGCAGTGGGGGATGGCTCCTCCTGCTCGTAAGTGGATAGAGAAAATTGTTAATTTATGTAAGTTCTTTGAAGTGAGCCGCTTAGAACTACTTCAAAATAGAGAACTTATGCCCATTGCTTGCAGAAAGCTGTCTGATACGGAAACGAGTACATATATTATGCGTACCTTGGCTCAATATGCCAAACTTAAAGCTCGGGACATGGAAACAGCGGTGTTTTCAGCAGATGCTTTGAGACAGAACTTAAGAAAAGTCAGAAACTTACTGGTACATCAGCCGGATGATGTCAGTGAAAGATTGACTGCACTTCTAAAGTCCTGTGGCATCGCCCTAGTGTACCTTCCTCAACTCAAGGGAGCGTTTTTACATGGTATTACCTTTTATGATCCTGGCGCCAATAAAGTGGTACTGGGAATTACTATGGATGGAAAATATGCGGATCAATTCTGTTTTAGCCTTTTTCATGAGATTTCGCATATTCTGGAAGGGCACATCTACCAAAAAGACGGTACGTCGGAAGAAGATGAAAAAAGGGCCGATAGAACAGCTGCTGACATCTTGATTCCTTCGGAGAAATTGAAAGCGTTTTACTTAGAGGCTGATTATTCGCTTCATTCTATCGAGGTTTTTGCGGATTCGATTCAAGTAAGTCCTGATATTATTATTGGCAGACTTCAGCATGATAAGAAAATTAAGCATAATCAATTGAATCAATATAGGCGCAAATATGAGGAAGTTGCGGGATAAATATAGATATAGAATTATATTTGTTAGATACGAGCGGCCCCGTAAGGTCAGATTTTTCGTCTGATCTTACGGGGCCGTTTACTCTATCAAGGATGAATTTGTGATACCTGCAAAGATTTCTTATGCGTCGTAGGTGAAGGTCAAATCTTTTTTGATGTCGGGATGGAGGCTGCGGCCGACGATGCACATGTCACGCGTTGAGGCTTCGATGGCGCTGCGCTGGCTTTCATCGAGGGATTTGGGCATATGGAAATGGACGCCGATGTGTTCGATCCGGAAGTCTTTCTCGTTGACGGACGTTTCCATTAGGCAGATCGGAAGAGCGTCGTGTAGGGAAAGAGCCGTGACTCTTCGGACCGTCGGTGATGATAGTCTGTTTCTGTTTGGCGTCGTGCAATTCGTTTCTCAGGTTACCTTTGAATGTTACATGAGACATGGTAGTTCCTCCTTTTAGACGATACTTAAATTAATGTTATATATAGGGCGTTCTTGACGGATTGCCCTTTCCTTGATTATACCACAGATTTGAAGAGAACTTCCCGGATTTTACGGCTTCTTTTCATGGCAAATTTATGGGGAAAAGAGGAGTTTATGCGGTCTTTGTCTATTTTGATATTTATTTTGACTTTTTGACTATAAACGCTTGACAAAAGAATGGGGTCATGCTATCTTATATATAGTCTTAGAGGTCAAATAGTCAGAATGCTAAGAAAAGTCAAATGAGCAGAGGTGATATCGTTATGAACTTAGATGCACGCAAACAGAAGATACTGCAAGTCATCGTTCAGGACTATATCGCATCTGCCGAACCTGTCGGGTCGCGGACGATTGCCCGTAAGTATGATTTGGGCATAAGCCCGGCGACGATCCGCAACGAAATGTTCGATCTGGAAATGATGGGATATTTGGAACAGCCCCACACGTCGGCCGGCCGTGTCCCGTCCTTGAAAGGCTATCGGCTCTATGTCGACTGCCTCCTCAAGCCGACGAAGATTACGGAAGCGGAAAAGCAATTCGTCCAGTCCTGGTTTCAGGATAAGCTGAGCAGCGTCGATGAAATCTTTCAGTCGACGGCCAAGCTCTTGGCCCGGATTACACACAACGTCACCTTGATCATGGCGTCGGAGCGGCTTAACTCGAAGTTGAAGTACATCCGCTTTTTGCCCCTTGATGATAGGCGGGCTATCATGATCGTCGTCACCGACACGGGACAAGTTGAAAATTGTATTTACCCGAAACCCAGTGGGGCCAGCATGGACGATTTGAACATCATCGCCCAGAAGCTGACTAACTATTTGACCGGTACGGCCATGGACCGCATCGATGAAAAGGCTATCGAAACATTTCATGAAACCATCGTCGACGACGTCGAATTATATCGGTTGGCCTTCCGGGCCATGGAGCAGACTCGCCGCCAAGGTGAGCATTTCTACAAAGGCGGTACGACGGAACTGCTCAACAAACCGGAATTTAAGGACGTCGACAAGGCCAAGAGCCTCTTTACCATGCTGGAAGAACAGGACATCGTCGCCAACATCCTCCACGATGAAGGCGAAGGGCAGTCCGTTACCGTCCGCATCGGCGAGGAAACGAAGCTGTCGCCAATTAACGACTGCAGCATCATTGAAGCGACCTTCACCGATCACGATGTCGTTCTCGGCAAGCTGGCCGTCTTAGGGCCGGCACGAATGGAATATGCTAAAATCATCGGCCTGTTGGATTTCATGAAACAGCATATGACTCAGATGCTGTCCCATTACCAGGACGAGACGTAAGGAGGAGTACCGAACGAGATGAGTAACGAAGAGAAGAAAGATACTGTATTACAGGAAGAAGCGAATAAAGTGGCGGAAGACGCTGCCAAGGAAAAAGCCGAAGCCGTAGACGCGCAGGCGGCAGATGAGGGCTCTGAAACGACGGAACCGGATGCCAAAGAAGCTGCTGATAAGGCCGATGCGGAAAAAGCCGCGAAGTTTGAACAGCAGTTCGTTCGCCTGCAGGCTGATTTTGCCAACTATAAGAAGCGTACTGCTTCCGAAAAGCTTCAGATTTCGGAAGTCGTCAAAATGGATGTCCTCGGCCGGATCCTGCCGGTCATCGACAATTTTGAACGGGCCCTCAAGGCTCCGACAGATGCCGTTTCCGATGATGTACACTCCTTTATCGAAGGCTATGAAATGATTTACAAACAGCTGATGGCCGTCCTTGAAAAGGAAGGGGTCACCAAAATCGAAGCTGTCGGTAAACCTTTCGATCCTAACTACCATCAGGCTGTCATGCGTGTGCCCAGTGACGAATACGATGACGACATCGTCGTAGAGGTCCTCCAGGAAGGTTATCTCCTGGGCGAAAAGACCTTGCGTCCGGCCATGGTAAAAGTTGCATTTAACGGTTAATTATCGTTTAGTATAAGAATGGAGGAATCTTTTATGAGCAAAGTTATTGGTATTGACTTAGGTACGACAAACTCCGTAGTCGCTGTTATGGAAGGCGGCGAACCTACGGTCATCACGAATACGGAAGGTTCTCGTCTCACCCCGTCGGTTGTCGGTTTCTCGAAGACCGGCGAACGCCTCGTCGGCCAGTTGGCAAAACGCCAGGCCGTTTCTAACCCGGAAAACACCATTGCCTCGATTAAACGTCACATGGGTGAAAACTACACCGTTGACGTTCAGGGCAAAAATTATACGCCTCAGGAAATTTCGGCTATGGTCCTTCAGAAATTGAAGGAAGACGCTGAAAGCTACTTGGGCGAAAAAGTAACCCAGGCCGTTATCACCGTTCCGGCTTACTTCAACGACAGCCAGCGTCAGGCTACGAAAGACGCCGGCAAGATCGCCGGTCTCGACGTTCTCCGTATCGTCAACGAACCGACGGCAGCAGCTCTCGCTTACGGCCTCGATAAAGGCGGCGACGGCAAGATCCTCGTATTCGACCTCGGCGGCGGCACCTTCGACGTCTCGATCCTGGAACTGGGCGACGGCGTCTTTGAAGTAAAGGCTACCAACGGCAACACGAAACTCGGCGGCGACGACTTCGACAACAAGATTATGGACTGGATGGTTGACGAATTCAAGAAACAGACCGGCATCGACCTCTCTCAGGATAAGATGGCTGACCAGCGCTTGAAAGAAGCTGCTGAAAAAGCAAAAATCGAATTGTCGACGGTCCTTTCGACCAACATCAACCTGCCTTTCATCACGGCTGACGCTTCGGGCCCGAAACATCTCGACCTGACGTTGACCCGTGCTAAATTCAACGAACTGACGGAAGACCTCGTTCATGCTACGATGGAACCGACCAAGAAAGCTATTGCTGACTCCGGTCTCAGCATCGACGAAATCGACAAGATC
>OMEI01000943.1_pt1 | contig 12606 bp, 10 predicted proteins | sample 1645381 | NCBI WGS metagenome assembly OMEI01 (sample SAMEA103958119, study PRJEB25191) | human gut metagenome | biome: human-associated habitat [ENVO:00009003]; feature: intestine environment [ENVO:2100002]; material: feces | place: Germany | collected 2013/2015 | reverse complement strand
CTTCTTCGAGATACAAGAGGAATATGCCAAGAATATCATTATCGGTTATATCCGTTTGAATGGAAAGACGATCGGTGTCGTGGCGAATCAACCTGCTGCGTTGGCCGGTACGCTGGATATCAACGCGTCCGTAAAGGCCGCCCGTTTCGTCCGTTTCTGCGATGCGTTTAATATACCGTTGTTGACGCTGGTGGATGTACCGGGTTTCTTGCCGGGCGTGAACCAAGAGTACGAGGGAATTATCCGTCATGGCGCTAAGTTATTGTATGCGTATTGCGAGGCTACCGTGCCGAAAGTGACCGTCATTACCCGAAAGGCTTACGGTGGCGCTTACGACGTGATGAGCTCCAAGCATATCCGGGGCGATATCAACTTCGCTTATCCAACCGCCGAGATCGCTGTCATGGGACCGGATGGTGCCGTGAATATCTTGTTCCGTAAGGATTTGAAGACCGCGGAAGATCCCGAAGGCAAACGGAAGGAATTGCAAGCCGATTACCGGGAGAAGTTCGCTAACCCGTACCGGGCCGCTGAGTTAGGCTATGTAGACGAGATCATCGAGCCGTCTATCACACGCAGCCGCTTGATCCGTAGTTTTGAGTTGCTGGCCAACAAACGGCAATCCAATCCTCCGAAGAAGCATTCCAATATTCCTCTTTAAAAACGAATCCTTATGATAAAGAAAGTATTAGTAGCCAATCGTGGCGAGATAGCGATGCGGATATTCCGCACCTGCCGGGTGATGAACATCCCGACCGTAGCGATCTATACGCATGTGGATCGCGGAGCATTACATGTACGTTATGCGGAGGAAGCCTACTGCATCTCGGAAGATGAAGCGGATACCTCTTACTTGAAGCCGGACTTGATCCTTGAGATCGCCAAGAAGACAGGAGCCGCCATTCATCCGGGTTACGGCTTTTTGTCGGAGAACGCCGACTTCGCCCGTCGTTGCGAGGAGGAGGGCGTGATCTTTATCGGCCCGAGCGCCGACGTGATCGCGAAGATGGGTATCAAGACCGAGGCCCGTAAGATCATGAAAGAAGCCGGTGTGCCGGTTGTACCCGGAACGGAAAAGCCGGTGACGGACATAGAGGATGCCAAGAAAGTAGCCGCCGAGGTGGGTTATCCGATTATGCTAAAGGCGCTTGCCGGAGGCGGTGGAAAGGGTATGCGTTTGGTACATAGCGAGGATGAGATAGAAGCGGCTTTCCGTATGTCTCGTTCCGAGGCTGCCAACTCATTCGGAAACGACGCCATCTATATCGAGAAGTATATCGAGAACCCCCATCATATCGAGGTGCAGGTACTCGGGGATAAATATGGGAACGTGATCCATCTGTATGAGCGTGAGTGCTCCATCCAGCGCCGTAACCAGAAAGTGATCGAGGAAGCGCCCTCTCCATTCGTGAAGGAGGCCGCTCGCCAGAAGATGTTGGCCGTAGCGGTGGAGGCTTGCAAGAAAATCGGTTACTACAGTGCCGGGACGTTGGAGTTCATGATGGATAAGGACCAGAACTTCTATTTCCTCGAGATGAATACCCGCCTTCAAGTGGAGCATCTGGTGACGGAGGAGACAACGGGCGTGGACTTGGTTCGCGATATGATCTTGGTGGCCGCAGGAAATCGTCTGCCTTATAAGCAGGAAGATGTGGCTTGCCGGGGGCATGCCTTGGAATGCCGTATCTATGCGGAGGACCCGGAAAATAACTTTATGCCCTCTCCGGGCGTGATCAAGGTGCGTGAGGCTCCCGAGGGACGTAACGTACGTCTGGATAGCGCCGCTTACGCCGGTTTCGAGGTGTCCTTGCATTACGATCCGATGATCGCCAAGCTTTGCACATGGGGCCGGACCCGTGAGTCCGCCATCTCGAATATGATACGTGCCTTGCGGGAATACAAGATCTTGGGAATCAAGACAACGATTCCCTTCCACCTGCGTGTGTTGCATAATGCGACTTTCTTGAAGAGGAATTACGATACGACCTTTATCGACACTAAGTTCGATAAGGAAGACTTGAAGCGTCGCCAGAACAGCGACCCGACCGTCGCCGTGATCGCCGCCGCCTTGAAGCATTACGAGGAGGAGAAAGAGGCGGCCGCCCGTGCGACGACCGTTCCGCTGGTAGGGGAGTCCCTGTGGAAACACTACGGGAAGTTACAAATGTTGGCCAATAACTTTTAATGAGAGGAGGAATGATTATGTCAAAGGCTTTAGCGACTTATTTTGCCACGGTTAACGATATTCCCGACACAGAGTTCAAGGTAGAGATTCTGGAAGACGGGCCTATCAAGAAAGTATCCGTAAACGGTACCGTTTATGATGTAGATTACAATCTGGGCGGAGATACGATCCACTCGATCATCATGAACCATAAATCTCATGGCGTACAAATATCCAGTGTTGGAGATTCCACCTATGAGGTAAAGAATAAAGGTGATTATTTCCAAGTACAGGTGATTGACGAGTTGAAGAAATTACGCCTGTCGAGAACCAGTTCCAAGACGGTCGGCCGTCAGGTCATACAGGCCCAGATGCCGGGCGTGATCCAGAAGGTATATGTCAAGGTAGGCGATGAGGTCAAGGCGGGAGACCCGCTTTGCGTATTGGTTGCCATGAAGATGGAGAACGAGATTCGTACGCCGATCGATGGGGTGGTGAAAGAGGTGTATGTCAATGAGACGGACAAGGTCTCCGTGGGTGATAAGATGTTGGTTGTAGAGTGAGTTGTCTCGGGGTTATAGTTTTCCCTCGAGAGAATAGGAAAGGAATCGGAGCAGTCCGGTTCCTTTCGCATGTTTGGTAAAATTATCTTAAAAAACATTCCGTCTTTCTATCGTGTTACAGAGTTATTATTTCTACATTTGTAGCGTTTAAACCTAAATCATGAAGTTATGTTGACAGCAATGGTCATTGTGTTCCTTGTCGGTTATTTGATGATCGCATTGGAACATCCTCTAAAGATAAACAAGGCGGGAACGGCTTTGCTTATCGGTACGGTCTTATGGGTTATGTACACGTACGCGGCCCCGTTTTTCATCCCGAGGGCCTCGGCAGAGGAATTCAGCTTGTTCTTGGAATCGTTCCCCTCTTTGGGTTCTTTAACGTTTAAGGAACAATGTACCCGGTTCGTCGTGGAGCATCAGGTTCTGGATAGTATCGGAGAGATCGCCGAGACACTTATATTCCTGATCGGGGCGATGATAACCGTGGAGCTGATCGATGCCCATGGCGGTTTCATGTTTATCACGAATCATATTACCACGAAGAAAAAGAAGAAACTGCTGGCGTTGATCGCCGTGATCACGTTCTTTATGTCGGCCGTGTTGGACAACCTTACCACCTCGATCGTCATGATCATGTTGATCCGTAAGTTGCTCGGGAATTATAAAGAGCGGTGGGTGTTCGGCAGTATCATTATTATAGCGGCGAATAGCGGTGGCGCTTGGTCACCGATCGGCGACGTGACTACGATCATGCTTTGGGTAAGGGGAAATATCTCCACCTCATCCACGATCCCCCATTTGATCCTGCCGAGTATCGTATCGGCGTTGATCCCGGTCTTGATCGCCATGCGTTTCTTGCATGGCAACGTGACGCCCCCTAACGCATTCTCGCAAATGGAGGCGGACAATGAGTTGCTGAAGAAATTGAAGGATAAGGAGAAGTTATCGATCTTGATCATCGGTGTGTTGTGTTTATTGTTCGTGCCTGTATTCAAGACGGTTACTCATCTTCCCCCGTTTATGGGTATCTTGATGGGAGTGGGTATTCTTTGGTTCTATACGGAGATGCTATACGCCCGTAAACCGATCGACGAGGACTTGAAATTGCGCTTGTCCAAGGTGGTTCACCGTATAGACGGGGCGACCTTGTTATTCTTCCTCGGAATCCTTTTGGCGGTGGATGCCTTGCGTTGCAGCGGCGTATTGTCGGATTTCGCTTTCTGGCTGGACGATACGGTAGGCAATGTGTATGCGGTGAACCTGATTATCGGCGCCTTATCGTCTATCGTGGATAATGTTCCGTTGGTAGCGGGTGCTATCGGTATGTACCCGGTGGCTACGGACGCTATGGTGGCTGCGGCGACTGATCCGGCTTATCTGGCGAACTTCATGCAAGACGGCGTGTTCTGGCAGTTCTTGGCTTATTGCGCAGGAGTAGGTGGAAGTATGTTGATCATCGGTTCCGCCGCCGGAGTCGTCGTGATGGGCCTGGAGCGGATCAATTTCATTTGGTACTTGAAGAATATCTCGCTGCTGGCCTTGGCGGGATATTTGTCTGGTGCGGTGGTATATATTCTCCAGAATTTGATATTATAATAAGTGTATGATATTAATTGCGGATAGCGGATCTACAAAGACGGAGTGGTGCCTGGCGGATCAAGGCAGACCGGTGCGTACGGTCGTGACGGCGGGTATCAATCCCTTCTTCCAGACACGGGAGGAGATCGCCGGAGAAATCCGGGATGCCTTATTGCCCGCCTTGAAGGGTGAGCGGATCGATGCCATTTACTTCTATGGCGCCGGTTGCGCCTTCCCGGAGAAGAACCGGATCGTGGAAGAGGCGATTACGCCTTATATCCCGGCTCCCATAGAGGTGTATAGTGACTTGATGGCGGCTGCTCGTGCCTTATGCGGGAGCCGTCCGGGAATCGCCTGTATATTGGGGACGGGATCGAATTCTTGTCTGTATGACGGGACGGAGATAACGGAGCATATCTCTCCCTTGGGATTCATTCTGGGGGATGAGGGTAGTGGCGCCGTGCTCGGGAAGTTATTGGTAGGGGATTGCTTGAAGCGTCAGTTACCGGCGCCTTTGGTTCGGAAGTTTATGGATCAATATGAGTTGACGCCCGCCTTATTGTTGGAGCGGGTATACAAACAACCTTTCCCGAATCGTTTCTTGGCTACCTTGTCCCGTTTCTTGTTGGAGAATATCACCGAGCAACCGATTTATAATTTGGTCTATACGAGTTTCCGTAGCTTTTTCCTCCGTAACGTGGCGTTATATCCGGGAGCTGATACGTACCCGATTCATTTTGTAGGCTCTATCGCCTATTATTATCAGGAGGTATTGAAAGCGGCGGCCTTATCCTTAGGCTTGAAGGTCGGTACGGTCGTACAGGCTCCCATGGACGGATTGATCCGGTATCATTTTACGAACGAAGAAAAAAATGAATGAGTTATGGCATTTCAAAAGATAACCGAGTCGGAATCGTTGTATGATAATCTGGATCAGATGTCTGTCCGGGAGTTGCTGGAAGGCATCAATAACGAGGACCGGAAAGTGGCGATCGCCGTTGGCCGGGAGATCCCGAAGATCGAGAAACTGGTAACCCGTATCGTAGAGCGGATGCGGAGAGGCGGTAGGCTCTTCTATATCGGGGCGGGTACGAGTGGTCGCTTGGGTGTCTTGGACGCCTCCGAGATCCCTCCCACGTACGGTATGCCGAATACCTTGGTGATCGGTTTGATCGCCGGCGGCGACCGGGCGCTCCGGAATCCCGTGGAGTCGGCGGAAGACGATCTGGATAAGGCTTGGGAGGAACTTCAACAATATCATATCAATACGAACGACACCTTGGTGGGGATAGCCGCCTCGGGTACGACTCCTTACGTGATTGGCGCCCTGCGTAAGGCACGCTCCGAGGGAATCCTGACGGCCTCTATCTCCTGCAACCCGGACTCCCCGATGGCGGCGGAGGCGGAGATCGCCATCGAGCCGGTAGTAGGTCCGGAGTTCGTCACCGGAAGTACGCGGATGAAGAGCGGTACGGCCCAGAAGATGGTGCTGAATATGATCACGACCTCCACGATGATCAAGCTTGGCCGGGTGAAGGGGAACCGGATGGTGAACATGCAACTGACCAACCAAAAATTGGTGGACCGTGGCACCCGTATGATCATGGAAGAGCTTCGTCTGGATTACGAGCAGAGCAAGAATCTCCTGCTCCTACATGGCTCCGTCCGGGAGGCGATCGATTCTTATCACCGTGAATGGCGGCTGAATCAATAAATAATTCCTATCTTTCGGGGTAAAACCTAAAAGATCGTTGATTATGATGTGGGATTTCATACTAAGACTTTTCGTGGCAGGTATTCTGGGCGCCGTTGTCGGGCTAGACCGTGAGTACCGTGCGAAGGAGGCGGGTTACCGGACTCACTTCCTTGTTTCGTTGGGTAGCGCGTTGATCATGGTTGTCTCCCAATATGGCTTCCAAGATGTCATCCTAGAGAATAGCGTAAGTCTCGATCCGAGCCGTGTGGCCGCCCAAGTGGTGAGTGGCATCGGTTTCATCGGGGCGGGTACGATCATCATCCAGAAACAATTCGTGCGGGGATTGACTACCGCCGCCGGTATCTGGGCGACCGCCGGTATCGGTCTGGCCGGGCTGGAGCTGTTGAGCGTTATTTTTAAAAGCATTGGGATGCGAAGTTCCTTGGTGGTATTCTCTACCTCCGACAAGGAGGCGATCAACCGGATCGCCCGTGTTATCTACGAGAAAGGTTTCCTGCTGGTAAGCTATGACATGAAAAGACTGGGGCATCAGGAGAAGGACGAGTACGTCGTCAGCATCGTGTTGAAGGCCCGTAAAAACACGGAGGAAAGTCCACTGTTGCTATTGATGGAGCAATTTCCGGAGGTTACGGTGGAGAGAATTGAATAGTTATTCTGCATTGGCGGTAAGTTTTCGTATATTTGCGGCTCGAAACTATTTAATAATCGTACGATGAATTTTATTTCTAAGCTATTCAAGAAGAACGTATCTGAGGCGGAAGAGGCCGGCAAAGGTTCCGTGGAGGAGTTCGTATCTTTAATCCGTGTATATTATCAAGCCGTTATGGCCGTGAACTTGGGTATCACCAACTTGAACATGCTCGCCGATATGGCTTTGTTCAAACGCATGTTGAAGATACCGACCCAGAATAACAAATTGGGTGTCGCCGAGAAATCCCGTGTGCGCAAGGTGTTGATGGAGGATTACGGCCTAAGCGAGGCTTTCTTCAAGGAGATCGACAGCTCGGTGAAGAAGAACTGCAAGAACCAGAACGATATCAAGACGTATTTCTTCATGTTCCAAGGTTTCTGCAATGACTTGTTCAACTTGCTTGGTAATCTGATGCAGTGGAAGTTCCGCTTTTCCATGCTGGTGAAGAAGTTGCTGTATAATATGACGACGAAGACGGTTCACGATATCTTGACCAAGTCCGAGTGGAAGGATATCAGCGTGCAGAAGGCTGCGTGGAGCGTGCGTAAGTATGCCGAGAAACTAGGCTACTCCGAGCAATGGATCACGGACTTCGTGTATAACGTCGTGCTTCTGGCGAAAGAGGATCAGAAGAAGGAATTCAAAAAGAACAAGGAAGCATGACCACCGAGCTGCATCCGCTAGGTTTCTTCCTCCCGGAGAATACGAGATTGCTGATGCTGGGGAGTTTCCCGCCTCCAAGAGCTCGTTGGAGCATGGATTTTTATTACCCGAATATTCAGAATGATATGTGGCGTATCCTTGGCTTGATTTTCTATGGGAACAAGGATGCGTTCCTGCGAGACAAGAAGGCGTTCAGCGAGGAGAAGGCGAAGGCTTTCTGCCGGGAGAAGGGGATCGGGATCGGTGATACCGCCATGGAGGTGATCCGCTTGAAAGCGAACGCCTCCGATAAGTTCCTTGAGGTGGTACGGCCGATCGATCCGGAAAAGGTCTTGTCCCAGATACCGGAATGCGTGGCGATCGTGGTAACCGGGCAGAAAGCGATGGATACCCTCCTCTCCGTATTGCCCGGCACGGAGGAGCCTAAAGTGGGCTTCTCGTCGGAATTTTCTTGTATGGGAAGGACGATGAGGCTGTTCCGTATGCCTTCATCCTCTAGAGCTTATCCGAGGCCGTTGGAGGAGAAGGCCGCCGTTTACCGGGGGATGTTTGAGACGTTGGGGATGGTGTGAGGCAAGTCTGCCATACAGCATTCCTCGTTTACGCCCCATCTCTTCAAGGAGTGCGGTAAGCTCGGAAACGTCCTATCTGAATGATGTCCAATTATCTCTTTCGTGTATATACATATTTTAAGTACTTGATGCGACATTAGAACAGGAGAAACGCTGCGATATTTGCGACGTTATTCAGTTTAAAACGTTCGATTATGGAGTTTAATGCACGAACTTATTTTCAGTAAGGTACAGTTGTAGCATCTTATCGCCGTAAGATGTATGATCTTACTGTTGTAGGATGTATGATCTTACCGTTGTAAGATGTATCATCTTTCACGGATACTTGACATCTCCTTGTCTTGCGTCTTTTAGCAAAGTGACAGTTTGTAAATTTAAGTCATGGAGAATCGATTCTTTCGGGTAAAGGTAAGGTATGCTCCCGAAAACGAAAGAAAAAAACGACAATCGATTGGTTGATAGGCTAATGTTGAATAACGGCCTTTTATTCTAGCGGAATTTATTCATCGTATTTCATGTTTTGGGGGCAGGAAGGGAAGAAAAACGGTGCTACAATAGGGTTATAACAGGGTAAGAATGCCCATTCGCGACTACTCATAACCCTATTCTTGACTACTTACGATGCCCAACGGCAGTATCGGCGTTGCCTAATACGACTAGTTACGCAGGCTTCCGGCACCTATTGTGTGTGGAAAACGCTGTATTTTAACAAAAAGGGGTGCTTATTGCTACTGCTTTCTCGCTATTTCGCTAGGTTCGGAAAATAGGTGTGTCAAGGTAAATGCTCTATGGAAATCAAAAAGATGGCCGGAGAGCGGTTTGGTTGACGGAAGGATATTTGCAGGGCGAGTACCGTGTAAGATAAAAAGAGAGGAGACGGAACGATAAACGCTCCGCCCCTCTTATATAACAAGAATGAATGAATTATTGGGATAATCTCATCATAAAATATTGCTAGTGAGATACATCTTCTTCATTTATCCGATCAGAGATACTCAATGTCACGGAGAACATTGAGTATCGTGATATTCATTTTTAGATCAATTATTTACGTAAAATCCAATATGCCCAGTTGCGCCGCTAAAAGTTATGACAGATCCTACTTGAACTGTAGATCCATTACAAGAGACTCTATATCCCTTATCTATGGAAACAACTTTATACTTTCCATGTTCAACAAAGTAAACCCATGGACCTCCACTATAAAAACCACTGGTGATAGTATATTCCATGAAATTTTGATCTTCAATAACCATTGATATATGGGCGTCCTGATTTTGAGCTGTAACGTACATTTTTGAATACCCTTCTCTTTCTGCGGCATAGGAAGGTGATGGACCATTTACGTCAGCATTGATATTAATAACAGTTGTTGTTAATAGTGCAATATAGAATGAATAATACTTTCTTCATGATATATTTTCTTTATTTTCTTGTTTTAAAATTCCAGAACCAAGCCTCTCCCCAATCACCTGCGCCGGGTTTCGGAGCCGCTAGTTTAAGATGCTCACCATCCGCTTCCAAGATGTGATATTCATATTGAGGAGCGAAGGTATCATCAGTGTCTCCCATTTTCACCAGTCCTAATAAAGGAATGGTTCCGGTGAACGTTAATGTACCTTGATCCCAACCTTCTTTGGCTACAGCGGATAAGTCCCATGCGATTGTTCCGGATTGACCGCGGCTGGTTTCTACTTTCTTGCCAGCCAAGGTAAAAGTCATCCAACCTTCTAACCCATCTTTGGCATATCCTTTCTCAGTACATTGTTGGTCGATGTCTGTGGCTTGAACTTGCCACCATTCCGGACCTGTGCTTTCCATATAAGCACCATTTCCCCAAAGGCCGTTGCTGGCATCTGTATCCCAAACCCAAGTTACAGAATTATACTCCGGTCCGAATAATCCTTCATAAATAGAAGGCACATCCACATACTCGGAGATCGTCACATCGTTAGAGAAAGAGGTGATGGAGCCGTCTTGGTTCATAGCCCGGACGGTCAAGCTCGTGAGGGGAGGAGTGCCAATGATGGAACCCTCGGTTCCGGTGGCTAGGATGGCCCCGTCTTGATCCAATACCTGTACCGTCAGTGTGGTGAACTTGTTTTGTCCGGCCGTCGTTTGCGTAAGCGCTACACGGGCTTGCAGATCCGCCTCGGTTAAGTTGGCGGATATGCCCGGATCACTTTCTGTGATTGGGTCGCAGGAAACCATCATTCCTGCGATCAATGCCATTGCTATATAATATATATTCTTTATCATGATTGTATATTCTGAATTAAAAGGTTATTAATTAGTCCAGCCATTGTACTCGGCGTCCGCTCCCCAACCTTCGTTCTGCTGGAGTTCACTGGAGAGTGAGATCTGGCTCTCAGGTATCTTCATGAAACCGGCGGAGGTGTTGTAGCGGGAGGCGTAACCACCATTTTGCGCCTTGTTCGTGGCAGGATTACCTGCGATGTAGATAGGCGTACCTATCTGTTTCTGCAAGGCAGCGGCGGCAATGTGCCAGCGGCGGATGTCGTTCCAACGGGTACCCTCCAAAGGCGCTCGTTTTGCAGAGCTTGGAGCGAGTAGCCGATAGCCGGAAGGCCGGCACGCTCCCGCACCTTATTCATACCGGTGGCATCTCCCTTGAGCTCGGATTGCATCAAGAGAACGTCAGCGAAGCGGATCAATACCAAGTCGTGGATGTTGTCCAAGGCTTGGTTATTCGCGCCTTGCGTCCAGCCATCGATTCCGTACATCTCGTTCTCGAAGGTCTTGAAGTAGCCACTCTCGTCATTGGATGTCTTGCATGCGACAGGAGACCATTTCATGGCATAGTAGTCCGTTTCCTGTACGAAGTCCGCCCAACCGCCTTTGTTATAAGCGGGTAATTTGTCTGTACGATATACGGAAGCGTCGCGACGCATGTCATTTGGTTCTGCGCTTGCCCAATCGTTCACGAAATTCGGTGCTACAGGCCCGGCTCCCCAACCTTGTCCGAAGGGGAAGGTATTTGCTACGTCTTGATCTCCGCGAAGACCGAAATGAAGCGCGTAACCATTGGCGAAAGCGATGGTAGTATTCCAACTGGCCAGCTTATTGAACTTGATGGCGAACATAGATTCCGGGTTGACGGCGTTATCATCCTCTACCCATTTCAATCCTTTTCCGGCGGTGTATTCGAAATCGTTCACCGTGCAACGGTTCGTGTAAGCCCAAAGGCTACGGAAGTCGGATGCTAAGGAATATCCGGAATTGTTCACGCAATCATCGATATAAGAGATCACTTGATCCTTCGTTAGGGTAGAGCCGTCGGCCAAGGTGACGGAGGTCAGCGGGTTGTAAGTGGCGCTGGTCAAGGCGGCTATATCTTCGCCATTCCCGTACATGCCGGTGTAGAACAACCAAGCACGGCCTAACATGGCCTCGGCGGTGTACTTGTCGACGTGTCCTGCCTCAAGGGATGACGTACCTCCACGCCATGCGGGCATGATGTCGGCGGCTGTCTTAAGGTCTAGCAAGATCTGTCCCCAGATCTCGGCGGGGCTTGCCTGTGGCACGTCGCTTGTCTGGGATGTAGTGATTAGGGGTACACGATTGTACATCGAGGCTAGCTCGTAGTAGAAATAGGCACGCATGAAGAGAGCCTCGCCCATCAATTGGTTACGTGCTTCCGTGGAAGGAAAGTCCGGACAGTTATCTAAGGTCTCTATGGCGCTGTTGGCACGGAATACGCCGGCATAACGGTCTTTCCAGAACTGGCGGGTCATGTCGGACTGATAGTTGCAGAGCAGGTCCATGGCCTGCATCAGCTTGTCGTTCGAGCCGCCCCCGCCTAGTGCGTCATCGCTGGCTAGTTGGGCGTAATAAAGGAACGATCTCTCGGGGTTGGCGCAAACGGATGCCATGCTGGCGTAAACGCCTGCTATCATTTGCTGGGCATCGTCGTACGACTCCGGGAATGTAGCGGTTGTCTTCTCTGTGTAATTGGTCGTGTCGAGCATGTCCTCACAACTTGAGAAGGCTACGGCAGCGCCCATACATATTGCATATATTAACTTTTTCATGTTGCTTTTCTCTTAAAATTTAATGTTAACACCTACCATATAAGTTCTGGGTGAAGGATAAGAACCTAAGTCGATACCTCTTGCCCAAGGATTGTCCTCGCGATAACTATCGTTCGTACCGATTTCGGGGTCCATACCCTTGTATCCCGTGAAGGTGAAGAGGTTCTGGGCGCTTACGTACAGACGTAATTGCGGCAGTGGGCAGTTCTTCCATAGGTTCTTGAAGTCGTAGCCCAAAGTAACGTTCTGGATGCGGAAATAGCTAGCGTCTTCCACGAAGATATCGGATATCTGTTGGAAGTTGACACCTGTGTTACCCGGAACCAGACGAGGATAACGATTGGAGGTTCCCTCACCGTGCCAGTACTCAAATACCTCGGAGGTGTAATTCTCCACGTTGCCGTCGGTAAACTTACGATAAGAGCGCATATTTTGTTGTCCGAAGGCCCCATAGGTGGTTACCGCTAAATCGAATCCTTTGTAACCAACGTTGAAGCTTAGACCCATCGTGATATCCGGGTGCGGGTTGCCGACTTCGGTCTTGTCGTCCTCGTTGATCACGCCGTCGCCATTCACGTCTACGAATTTCAAGTCACCCGGTTGGAT
>OMEI01000938.1_pt1 | contig 12703 bp, 6 predicted proteins | sample 1645381 | NCBI WGS metagenome assembly OMEI01 (sample SAMEA103958119, study PRJEB25191) | human gut metagenome | biome: human-associated habitat [ENVO:00009003]; feature: intestine environment [ENVO:2100002]; material: feces | place: Germany | collected 2013/2015 | reverse complement strand
TCTCCTTGCGCTGTTTACCGTATGCGACTACGGTTACCGCCTCCAGTTCGGAAACCTTGCGCACCAGCTCGGTCACGATGTTGGTCTTCGTTCCGACGGGAATGCTCTGGGTTTCATAACCCAGGTACGAAATCTCGATTACATCGGTCGGCTTTACGTCGATCGAGAAGGTACCGTCATTACCCGTGATGACACCGCGGGTACTGCCCTTGACGATCACGGTGGCTCCCGGTACACCCGCCTTGGTCTCGTCCAGGACGCGTCCGGTCATCTTGACGTTCCCCCCCCTTGCGGGGCGGTAACAGACGATTCCAGGCTGCTTGCGGAATACACAAATTCGGGATTTGCGCTCAATTCCGTAACCGATATAAGCCCCAGTATCAACACGAATGACCGGAGCATTATTTTACAAAAGAGCTTTTGTATAGTCATTGTCATATTTCCTCATTTATAATTACTTAATGTAGATTTGTACGGTTCGGGCGTCGGTCGGGCGCCGCGGGCCCGTACGTGTTGGATTGATCCTTGCTTGGCTAGAAGCACTTTGGATTAGTGTTTTTCAGGAAGTCAATAGTTCGGGTCTCGTCTGTTTTACCATAGGCACGTTTTAGTTTTTAGGTATGGTGAATAATTAGTCGGTTGTATAATTCGTCTGCCGATATGGCCGTCAATGCCGAAAGAACTTGATATACGACAACATACGGCCTGTGTGGTACTTTTTTTTTGTGAAATTCAGTTAAAAGTATTCATTATCCGGTAACAAATATAACAATAAAATTATTATCATTACTATTTTTGATAAGTTTTTTTACTTTAAAGGGGCGCGGTGCGATTTGCATGTCCTTGGATTTGTGTGTATAATATGTTGATTTTCAATATGTTGTTGATGTTTTTAGGGCTGTGAAATATTTGTGAAAAAGTAATGTCCTTTTTATCAGCTACTTGGCTTTGGGCTAACGGATTAAGATGGTCTTGGCTGTTAAAATTTTGTAATACAATATCTTATATTTTTATGTTTCATCTCTTCTCGAATCATTCCTGCCGGGAAATAGTTGCCTCCCCTGATTTTTGCCGCTTCAATGATTCGAAAAGTTTTTTACTGTTTTTGGGTTTGTAAGTAAAATATTTTTGCTTATTTTTGCCCTGTAAACTTTCGGGCTTACCGGCTAACAGGGTATACCTATGTATATTATATTTGCCGTTTATGCCCGCATCCGGCTACGCCGGCCGCACCGCATGGAACTGCGCTGAGTTGAAAATTCAATAAAATACCCGGAATAAATGATGATTAGAAATTGTTGTATGCTGGTGGCGGGCCTCCTGCTACACACGCAAATATTCGCACAGGATAAAACGGCCGCAAGCCGTACCGGCGAAGACTACACCCTGTCGAACGGTGCGGTCGAGGCCGTTTTCAGCGGGAGCGGAAGCTTCGACATCGAGAAACTGGTGCTCAACGGGAAACAGGTCGTCGGAGCAGGCAAGAACGAAACGCCGTGGATCCTGATATACAAAGGTTCCCAGGGAGAAAATCCGGAGTTGAAACCCGAACATGCCGTTTACCGCGGGGTGCAAGTCCGCGATGACGCCCAGGCCAAAACTTTGGTGTTCACGTGGGAGCTGACGTTGGACTACTCGCCGGTGAAATATCCCGTGCGGATGTACGTGACGCTTCCCGACGGCGGCGAGCTGCTGCAATGGAACATAGAGGCCGACCTACCCGCCGGGTGGCTGGTCACGGATCTGAAATTCCCCAATGTCGTGATCGAACGCCCCGAAGACGGCAGGATCATCACCACCGAAGGCTGGGGCGTCGAGAAGCCGCTCGACATCGCTACGTTCGAAGCCCGTTACCCGTCGCATGCCTCCGCCATGCAGTTCCTCGTGGTACACAATGCCGAGGGTGCCTTCTATTACGGGACGGAAGACCGCCGCGGCTGCGGAAAGACCTATTCGGCGCAGTGTACGCCGACGACGGTTGCATTGAGCGATGCCATTCCCGCTTCGGCCGGATGGATCGCGGACGGGACGTTCCGCCTGCCGTGGGTCTCGGTCACGGGTTTCACGCCGAAGGGTTGGGAAGATGCCGTTGTCAGGTGGTACCGTCCGTTTACCTTCACGACCGAATGGGGCAGCAAGCCGCTCGCCTCGCGCAATATCCCGCAGTGGTGTTACGATGCCGACGCGTGGGTGCGTGCCAAGCATGTGACCGACCAGACGTACGATGCCGTCCGGCGTGCCGCCCGGTATTTCGGGCAAGGGCTGGGTGTGCACTGGTATTTCTGGCATCATTACCCCTACGATACCCATTATCCCGATTACCTGCCCGCACAGGAGCGTTTTGCAGGGATGGTGCGTGACGCCCAGCTTCTGGGGGCGCGTGTGACGCCCTATATCAACGGCCGGCTCTGGGATCCGGCGGCCGACAGCTATAAGCGCGACCGCGGTTACGACGCGTCGTGCCGTAAACCCGACGGTTCGCTCTATACCGAGATTTACCCCACGTCGAAAGTCCTCAATACGGTGACCTGCCCCTCGACGGATATCTGGCACCGGAAGATCATCGGGCTGGTGGACAGCCTGCAACACGCGATCGGGGTGATTTCTGGTACGACGGCTACCGCAGGCTTATCGGCGAGATCCGCGCACACCACCTGCTCGAGGACAGGATCCTGACCAGCGAGGAGAATGCCGAGTGCTATATCGACCTGTTCGACATGCTGCTGGTCGTCAATACGCCCCATGAGGAGGACAACTGCATCATCCGGCCGGTGTTCCCGATGGTCTATTCCGACCGTGCCGTCACCAGCGCCTTCACCTATACGCCGAGCGAGGCGGATAAGATGTCGCTGGGCGACTTCCGTTACGAACTGGCGAAGGCGTTGTTGTGGGGTTCGCAGATCGGGTGGGTCGACCCCATCCCGCTGATGTCGGAACAGGCCGTCAGCGAGGCGCGTTTCATGAAGACGCTCATGGATTTCCGCCGCAGCCTGCACGATGTCGTGTACGGCGGCCTCTTCATCCGCGAGCTCACCCCGACGGGCGACAACCCCATCGTGAAGATTCCGGGGTTCGGCGATGACGCGTCGGTGCTGGCTGCCGAGTGGCGGAAGCCGGACGGCCGCAAGGTCTATATCGTTGTCAATATGGATGAAAAAAAACATAAGGTTTCGTTACCCGGCGTGGACAAGCCCTTCGATGTGGCGGGTGCGTCCTGCAAGCGTATCGATTTGTAACGGGTAACGATGTCCGGGCAGGGCCCGGACAGGTTGGGTAGGAGAGGGTGCCCGGCGTAATGCACGCCGGGCACCCTTGTTTTGCGAGGGGGACTTGCCCGCCGGAATCCGCGTGATCGGCCGCAACCGCATCGTCTTCGCAAGGAGTATATCCCTGTCTGCGGGAATTACAGGCAGCCGTTCTGCGATTTCCTCTCCGCCCGTTCTCCGATGCCCCAAGGCGAGAAATAATGAACCGCGGGTTTATTCCATGTAAGTCATGACGTTGCCGCTGATCTGCTGCAACGATATTTCGCAAACCTTCGTATTGTATTTCGCCGTGAGGATGCGCTCTTCGGCATCGAGCAGGCTCTTCTGCGCTTCGCGCATCTCGATGCCCGGCAGGTCGCCCAGCAGGTAACGCTCCATGGCGATCTCGTAGTTCTCCTTGGCGGCGATCAGGTTCTCTTTTTCCAATTGGATCACCTCGAGGTTATTGCGGTAGGCCTGCCAGAAGTTCGACAGGTTGGCACGCAGCGACTGCTCGAGCCTTTCGCGCGTGAGCTGCGCATTTTCCACGTCGATGCGAGCGTTGCGCTGCTCCCGGCGGCGGTTGCCGTCGAAGATCGTGAAGCCCACCTTCACCCCGGCGTTCAGTCCCAGCGTCCCGCGCGACCGGGTCGTCCCGTTCCCGAAACCGTTGTAGGTGTAGCCGTATCCCGTCGTCAGGTTCAGATAGGGGTAGTTGCGCGCCTGCACGGTTTTCAGGTCGAGTTCGGCCAGCACATTGTCATGCCCTGCCAGCAGCAGAGAGGCATTCGTGTCGAGCGTCTGTGCCAGCAGCTCCTCCCATTTGAGCTCGCCGTTGACCTCGATCACCGAGTCGCGGATGCAGAGCATTTCGTTGACGTCCTTGTTGGCCAGCAGTTCGTTGATGCGGATGCGCGAAGCCGAAACCAGCTCCTGCTGGGACATATATTTCGAACTGTCGGCATTGAAGTCCACGCGTGCCTGCAACAGGTCGAGGCGCGAGAAATTGCCGACGCTGACCCGCGCTTCGGTGATGCGCAGCCGCTCGCGCGAAAGCGCCACGGCATAGCGGAAATTCTGCAGGCGCAGCGTCTGCTGGACGTAATTGTAGTATTCGGCCGTCAGGCTGGCTACGAAGTCCTCGATCGTGATGCGGGTGCGGACAGTGCCCATCTCCTGCATTTCTTTGAGCTTTTTGTAGTTGGTGCGGATGCGGAATCCGTCGAAAATCGTCCAGTTGAGGTTGATCCCGGCGTTGAACGTCTGGTCGTAGATGCCGTTGTCCGACCATGCGTCCCCTTCGCGCGGTGTGGTGCGCTCGTTGTCCAGCGCCCCCGAATAACCCGCCTCGAAGTCGATCGTCGGCACCATGCCGGCATTTGCCGCCGTGGCATTGTTGTCGCTGATGCGCTCCTCATTGCGCACGATGCGTATGTCGTAGTTGTTTTCCAACCCTATTTCCAGGCACTTGCGGAGGGTCAGCTCCTCCTGTGCCGCCGCCGTTGCGAAAATCCCCGCGGCCAGGGCCGATAAAATCACTCGTTTCATTGGGCTTCCTTATTTCTGTTTCTTACTCCGGTCTGTCGATACGTAGCTGTATATTGCCGGGACGATGTAGAGCGTCAGCAGGGTGGATACCACCATACCGCCCACTACGGCGATACCCATGGCGATACGCCCGTTGGCACCTTCGCCCGTGGCGACGGTCAGCGGCAGCAGGCCGAGTATGGTCGAGGCGCTCGTCATCAGGATCGGGCGCAGGCGTTGCAGCGAGGCTTCCTCGATGGCTTGCATCTTGTCCTCGCCGGTTTCCTGCTTCTGGTTGGCGAACTCCACGATGAGGATGCCGTTCTTGGCCACCAGGCCGATGAGCATGATGATGCCGATCTGGCTGAAGATGTTCATCGTCTGCCCGTTGGCGGCCATGAATACCAGTGCCCCCGCAATGGCCAGCGGCACGGTGAGCATGATGACCAGCGGGTCTTTGAAGCTCTCGAACTGCGCCGCGAGGATCAGGTAGATCAGCAGGATGGCCAGCAGGAAGGCGAACATCAGGCTCGACGAACTTTCACGGAACTCCTTCGAGTCGCCGGCCAGCGCCGTGCGGAAATCGTCGCCGAGCGTTTCGGCGGCGATGCGATCCATCTCGTCGAGCCCCTGCCCGATGGTCTTGCCCTTCGCCAGCCCGGCCGATACGGTCGCCGAGAGGAACCGGTTGTAGTGGTACAATTGCGGCGGGGCGACGTTCTCTTCCAGTGCGATCAGGTTGTCCAGCTGGATCATCTCGCCCTTGTCGCTGCGTACGTAGATCGACCGCAGGTCGGCGGGCTTGTTGCGTTGCTGGCGGTTGATTTCGGCCAGTATCTCGTACTGCTTGCCGTTCATGTAGAAGTAGCCCATACGCTGGCCGCTGAGCCCGTACTGGAGCGTCTGGGCGATGTCGCGCGTCGAGACGCCCAGCAGGTTCGACTTGTCGCGGTTGATGATGATGCGCGCCTCGGGCTTGCTGAATTTCAGGTCGACGTCGGCCATCTGGAACACGGGGCTTTCGTAGACCTTGCGCATGAATTCGGGCAGCACCTCCTGCAACCGTTCGATGCCGGTGGCCTGCAGGACGTACTGCACGGGCATGTTGCCGCGGCGGCCGCCGAAGGTGCTCTGCTGCTGCACGAAGGCGCGGGCCTTGGTCTTGGTACGTACGGCCGCCGAAAGCTCCTCGGCGATCTCCATCTGCGAGCGTTTGCGGGTCGAGATGTCGGTCAGGGCGATCCGGACGTTACCCCAGCCGCTCGATACGCGCGCCGTGACCGACTGGGCCTCGGGTACGAGCGAATCGACCAGGCGGTTGATGTCCTCGGTGTAGTCGCGGACGTATTCGTAGGTCGCGCCCTCCGAGCCGCGGGTGTTGATCGAAATCTGCGAGCGGTCTTCGAGCGGCGCCATTTCCGCCGGGATGGCCCGCCACAGCCAGCCGATCAGTCCGATCATCAGGGCAATGAGCGGCAATGCCAGCCAGCGCCGCCGCAGGAACCCGGCCAGCGTGCGCTGGTAAAAGTTGTTCATTCCCACGAAGAAGGGTTCGGTCTTGCTGTAAAACCAGCTTTTGCGCTCCTGCCGCACCAACAGTTTGGTCGCCAGCATCGGGGTGATGGTCAGCGCAGCGAAGGTCGAGATGACCACCGCGCCCGAGATCACCATGCTGAATTCGCGGAACAGGCGGCCGGTCATGCCTTCCATGAAGACGATCGGGAAGAACACGGCGATCAGCGTGACCGACGTCGAGATGACGGCGAAGAAGATCTCCTTGGCGCCTTCGATGCCGGCCTCCTTGGGCGTCATGCCGCGTTCGATGCGGATGTAGATGTTCTCGGTCATCACGATGGCATCGTCGACCACCAGCCCGACCGAGAGCACCACGGCCAGCATCGACAGCACGTTGATCGAGAACCCGGCGACGTACATCAGGAAGAACGTGCCGATGAGCGAGACCGGGATCACGATGCACGGGATGAGCGTCACGCGCCAGTTGCGCAGGAAGAGGAAGATGATGATGATGACCAGGATGAAGGCCTCGTAGACGGTCTGTCGCACCTCGTCGATCGAGGCGCGGATGAAGCGCGTGTTGTCGAACCCGTAGGAGGTCACCACGTCGTCCGGCAGGTCTTTCTTCATCGTCTCCATGCGCTGGTAAACCGCATCGGCGATGTCGATGTGGTTGGCTCCCGGCTGGGGGATCACCACGACGCCCACCATCGGGATGCCGTTCATCTTCATGTAGCTGCGCGTATCCTGGGGGCCCAGTTCGGCGCGTCCCACGTCGCTCAGGCGGATGATGCGGTTGGAGGCTTCGCGTACGACCAGGTCGTTGAACTCCTGCGTGGTGTGCATCAGCCCCATCGTGCGGATCGTCAGCTCGGTGGTGTTGCCTTCGATGCTGCCCGAGGGAAGCTCTACGTTTTCGCGGTCGAGGGCGTTCTTGATGTCCACGGGCGTAATGCCGTATCCGGCCATCTTGGCCGGGTCGAGCCACAGGCGCATCGAGTAGCGTTTCTCACCCCATATCTGCACGCCGCTGACGTTGTTGATCGTCTGCAGCTGCTCCTTGACCGTCAGGTCGGCGATCTCGCTCAGCTCCAGCAGCGAACGTTTGTCGCTCTGAATGGTTACCATCAGGATCGGTGTGGCGTCGGCATCGGCTTTGGTGACCGTCGGAGGGTCGCAGTCGCGGGGCAGGTAGCGCTGGGCGCGCGACACTTTGTCGCGCACGTCGTTGGCCGCGGTTTCCAGGTCTACCGAGAGTTCGAATTCGACCGTGATGCGGCTCTGTCCCTGGCTGCTGACGCTCGACATCGAGCGGATGCCCGGGATGCCGTTTATGTTCTGTTCGAGCGGCTCGGTGATCTGGTTCTCGATCACATCGGCATTGGCTCCCGGATAGGAGCACGTCACCGAGATGATGGGGTTGTCGACACTCGGGTATTCGCGTACGCCGAGGTAGCTGTACCCGATGAAACCGAATAGCAGGATGATGATCGTCAGCACCGATGCCATTACCGGCCGCCGGATGCTCAGTTCGGAAATATTCATGCGGCGGCGGTTTTATTCGACGGTGTCGAGTTTTACGGGGAGCCCTTCACGCAGCTGGAGCGTGCCGGAGACGATCAGCGTGTCGCCCGGGGCCAACCCCTCGACGACCTGTATCCGCGATTCCGTCCTCAGCCCGGTTTTTATGGCTACGGCGTGGGCTTTGCCGCCCTTGTAGAGGAATACCTTGTCCACGCCCATCTCGGGGACGACGGCCTGCGTCGGGATGGCGATGGCGTCGGGAATGTCATGCATCCGGATCTTTACGCTTACGAAGCGTCCGGGCAGCAGCCTGCCCCGCGTATTGGGGTAGTGCGCACGCACCGAGAAATAGTGAGTATTCGGGTCGATCTTCGACTCGGTGGCATATACCTCGGCGTGGAACGTCTCGTTGTACCCCTCGACCGTGAACGTGAGGCGCGTCCCGGGTTTTATCTGGCTGGCGTAGCGCTCCGGGACGGAAAGGTCGATCTTCAGCGGTTTGATTTTGGTCAGCTTGGCCACCACGACGCTCGGCGAGGCATAGGCGCCTTCGCTGACGTTGCGCAGGCCGATCACGCCGTCGAACGGGGCGTGCAGCTCCGTGAGCGCGATGTTCGAACGCACGATGTCGATGTCGGCGTTGAGCATCGCCAGTTCGGTGCGGGCCTGTTCGTAGGCTTCCTGGCTGACGGCGTCCTTTTCGAGCAGGGCGCTCTGGCGGTAAACACGGTCTTCGGCCAGTTTGAGCTGCGCTTCGTAGCGCGACAGCTGTGCCAGCAGCGGTTTGTCGTTGACTTTGGCCAGCAATTCGCCCTTGCGGACGGTCGAGCCTTCCTGGAAGTTGATCGAGACGATCTTGCCCGAGGTCTCGAACGAGAGGTCTACCTCCTCGTCGGGGAGCAGGCTGCCCACCGAGGTGATTCCGTCCGTGAGGGTTTGCGGCCGCACGACGAGCCCGTTGACGTTCAGTACGCTGCTTTTCCGGGGTATGCTGATTTCCGACGGGTCGGCGTCGGCGGCTGACGAACTGCCGCGGTAGTGGTTGTAAACGACCAGCCCTGTACAGAATACTACGAGGATGACGGACGTGATGATCCATTTCTTTTTTTTCATACCGGAGAGGTTGTCTTTAATGAGGGATATGCAAAGATACGAAAAAACCCGCTATGCCTCCGTTGCCGGAAGGTATAATTGCACCCGTTCGTGGTAAAAACGGGGCCGGTTGCGGGTTCGTGTATGCCCGTTTCCGGCGAAACGGCAAAAAACGCCGGCGAAACGACCGGCACCCGCCGCATTCCCCTACCGTCGGGAGCAATACCTACATGTTATTATTCTGTCCCGAAAATTACCTAAAACAGGGAATTGCCCGGGCTCGGCGGGCACCTTAACTTTGCCACCGCAAACAAAATAAACGGAGAGCCTATGCGTCTTGGAATTTTACTGTTTACCCCTATTTTATTACTGGCGGGTGTTACCCTGCATGCGCAGGAAGCCGTGAACGCCCCCGAACCTGCGGCCGCGGCCGATTCGGCTGCCAATGCCGAGCTGAAGGCACAGCTGAAAGCCGAACTCCTGTCGGAGATCCGGGCCGAGCTCTCTTCCGAAGTGAAGACCGCCGTCAGCAAAGAGGCCGACAAACCCTCACGGCTGACCGTAGGCGGGTACGGCGAGGCCGTCATGACGCGCAATTTCTTCAGCGACAACTACCTGCGTTATATCAGCCCTGACAAGTACAAGAATGACAAAAGCCACGGTCGCTTCGACCTCCCGCACGTGGTCATCTACCTGGGCTACGATTTCGGGCGCGGCTGGTCGATGGGCACCGAGATCGAATTCGAGCACGGCGGCACGGAGAGCGCCTTCGAAACCGAATTCGAGGAGGGCGGCGAGTATGAGTCGGAGATCGAACGCGGCGGCGAGGTCGCCCTCGAACAGTTCTGGCTCCAGAAAAGCTTCAGCCCGGCCTTCAACCTGCGGCTGGGGCATATGATCGTGCCCGTCGGCGGAACCAACCAGCACCACATGCCCACCGAGTTCTTCGGGGTCTACCGTCCCGAGGGCGAGAATACGATCCTGCCCTGCACATGGCACGAAACGGGCATCAGCCTCTGGGGACGTGCCGGTGACTGGCGTTACGAGGTGATGTTCCTGCCGGGACTGGATTCCGACCGGTTCGGCGACAACGGTTGGGTCAGCGGCGGTGCCGGAAGCCCCTACGAATTCAAGATCGCCAATGCCTATGCCGGGGCGTTCCGCATCGACAACTACTCCGTCCCGGGCTTGCGCCTGAGCCTGAGCGGCTATGCGGGCAACAGTTTCAGCAATACCCTGAGTGCCAACCGTACCGGTGCGGACAGATACAAGGACGTGAAGGGTACGGTGATGATCGGCGCCTTCGATTTCCTCTACGATGCCCATAACTGGATCGTTCGCGGTAACTTCGACTACGGGCACCTGACCAATTCGGACAAGATTTCCCAGTTCAACCGCGATATGCCCAACGCATCGCCCTCGCCCAAGCAATATGTGGGTTCGGACGCCATCGCCACGGGGGTGGAAGCCGGTTACGACATCTTCTCGCAGATACGCAAGCTCAAGGAGAGGGGACACCGCTTCTACGTCTTCGGCCGCTATGAGTTCTACGATTCGATGTTCGATACCGCCAAGTCGGTGATCCGCCAGGACTGGTGCGGCCGCCAGCGGGTAGCCGTCGGGTTCAACTATTACCCGATCAAGAACATTGTCATCAAGGCCGAGTACGGCATCGGCCTGCTCCGGTCGTACGACTACACCGACTCCGCCACCGGGGAGACCCGCACGGGGCGTTTCAACAACGAGCCCTCCCTTTCGCTGGGGATCGCCTATTCCGGCTTTTTCAGACGTTAACCAAATCATAATGAGAATATGAAAAATCTGTTCAAAAATTCCGTTTATGCAGCCGCGGCACTCGTCCTGGCGCTCGGGGCCGCATCGTGCAGCGACAGCGACGGCGATTGCACGTTTGCCGACGAGCGTGAAGAGGCGCTCAAGGATGCTGCCGTAGATTTCGTCGACAATAACGTGATTCCGACCTATAAGGCCCTGGCCGACGGGAGCATCGCCTTGCAGGAGGATTGCGAGGCCATGCTGGAGGCTTTCGACGCGGGAACCCTTACGACCCCGCTGGTGCAGGCCGCCTGCAACGACTGGATCACCACGCGCAAGCACTGGGAGCTCAGCGAGGCCTACCTTTACGGCGCTGCGGCCGATTACGACATCGACCCGCATATCGACTCCTGGCCGCTGGACGGCACGGCGCTTCAGAACCTGCTGAACAACAACAGTATGATGGCCGAGATCGAGAGGAATCCCGATTATGTCAGCGCCAATCTGGGTTACGGCCTGCTCGGGTTCCATGCGTTGGAATACATGCTTTTCGAGAATGCGGGCCCCCGCGCCCTCGGCAAATACACCCGTCCTCAGCTGGTATACCTGGTCGGTGTGGCCAACGATCTGTGCAACATGTGCGTACGCCTCGAAGCTTCGTGGGCGGGGCTGGACAATGTCACCGAAGAGAAGCAGACGATCCTGGGCGATGCCGAACTGGAGCCGACCTTCGACTACGGCGCTTCGATGCGCAATTCGGGGAAGGGCGGCAGCAAGTACCGCAACTATAAGGATGCCGCCGAGGAGATCATCCAGGGCTGCATCGACATCGCTACGGAGGTCGGCTCGCAGAAGATCGGCCGTCCGGCCAACGGAACCAGCTCCGAGGATATCAATTACATCGAGTCGCCTTACAGCCAGAATTCGAAGACCGATTTCATCGACAACATCATCAGCATCCGGAACACCTACCAGGGCATGACCTCCGGCGACGCTTCGGTGAGCGACTGGATCGAGGTGGTCGACCCCGTCCTCGATACGGAGGTTCGCAATGCGATTTCCACGGCGATCGAAAAGATCCAGGCCTGCCCGGCCCCGTTCGTCGACAACCGTACGGCACAGGCATGGAAGGATGCCGCCACCTATTGCAATAACGACCTTGTGAACGCGCTTACGAAGGCGCTGACGGCACTGTCGGTCGAAAAATAACCATTTTCAGCAATGAAAAAGCACTTGATTTACAGCCTGTGCATGTCGGCAGCCCTGATGGCTGCCGCGTGCGCTGATGACAAGGGGACGGATCCCGCCCCCGATCCGAATCCCGACCCCGTTCCCGAGGAGTATTACGCCGGCGGCAAGCTCGGCACGGCTTTCAACACCACGTCGGTGGCCTACGAGCAGCCTACGCCGGTCGTCGATGACGACGCCGCGATGACGCAGCGTTTCCTGAACGGCGAGGCGCTGTTCGAAAAACCCTTCACGGCCAACTCGTCGGGTGTGCGCTACGGCCTCGGGCCGCTCTATATCCGCACCTCGTGCCTGCACTGCCACCCGGGCTACGGCCACGGCAAGCGTATCGAAGGCGCGTTCAACACCAACCAGATCGGCAACGGCTATCTGCTGGTCATCACCGACGAGGACGACAATTACCTGACATCGCTCACCGGTATGCCGCAAACGCGGGCCGTGGCGCCGTTCAAAGCCCCGATCGACGAATCGAAGATCATGATCGGCTGGCAGGAGTATACCGACGAGTGGGGCAATAAGTTTCCCGACGGCGAGTCTTACAGCCTGATCTATCCCGAAGTGACGATCCCCGAGGACGCCTATTACGTACCGCTGATCGGCGCCAAGGGCGAGGTGCCCTATGCCAAGGTGCGCGTGCGCCTCGAATCGACCATCGGCATCTACGGTACGGGTTTGCTGGATGCCATTTCGGACAGCGACCTGAAAGCCGAGTACGTTCGCCAGGAGCAGAACGGCGTGCCGCTCAATCCCGCGATCTTCAAGAACGGCGAGTGGGTCAA
>OMEI01000903.1_pt1 | contig 13141 bp, 7 predicted proteins | sample 1645381 | NCBI WGS metagenome assembly OMEI01 (sample SAMEA103958119, study PRJEB25191) | human gut metagenome | biome: human-associated habitat [ENVO:00009003]; feature: intestine environment [ENVO:2100002]; material: feces | place: Germany | collected 2013/2015 | reverse complement strand
CGAGTGCGCGTTTATGCTGGTACTTGTTGACCTCTTTGAATTTGAGGTCATAGTAACGCCGGAACTCGGAGTCGCATCTTCTCACGGAGTTGGCGGCTTCCAGCAGGTAGTAGCGGAGATAGCGGTTGCCGGATTTAATCATTCTGGAGTGTTCGGCCTCGAAGTCGCCAGACTGGCTCCTGTTCCAGACAAGGCCGGCGTATTTGGCAACCGAGGCTTGGGAATCAAAACGGTGGATATCACCAATCTCAGCAATGATACCGGCGGAGTAGACCTTGCCAATACCGGGGATGGAGGTCAAAGTGTTCGGAATGATTTCAAACTGCTGTTCAATGGCCTTATCTAATACTTTGACCTGCCCTTTCAAGGCGCGCATGGAGGCAATAGAAACAGCCATTGCTTGGTTTACAGTGTCGTTTACTGTTTTGGGCAGCCGATAGGAGCCTTTGGCTGCAGCCCGAACTGCCTTGGCGGTAGCATCCGGGTCAGCAAATTTGCCACGGCCTGTTTCAGTAATAAAGGCAGTCAGTTCCTCCAGGTCGGCATTCGCCAAGTCATCCACGGTTTCAAAGTGTTCCATGAGTGCGATGGTGGTGGCGCTGGTGTTCTGAATGTCTTTGTCCTGGGCCATGCCGGAGCATTTGAGGAATAAGTAGTTGGCGAACCGCTGCTTCTCCCGGGTCAAGTTTTGGATGACATCAAATCTGGCTCTGGTAAGGGTTTGCAGGGCTTTGTAGCGGTAATCGTCCATGTAGACCTCCCTGTTGATTCTGCCGAAACGGAGATGGTCGGCAATCACAAAGGCGTCCACCCAGTCGTTCTTTGGCAGGTCAGAATAGGCTTCCTTGAATTTCCGCACCTGCTTTGGATTTAGAACATGGATTTTCCTCTGAAACCGCCCCAAGCGGCCATCCTCACGAAGAGCATAGACTAGGCTGTCCCCGTAGATGGAGGTGGCCTCCAGGCCAATCACCACACGCTCAAGCTGCATGGAGCCAAGTGCCGATACGATTCTCTCTGATAACAGTTTAGCACCGCCAAGGTTATTCTGCACGGAGAAGCTGGAGTGTTTGCTGCCGTCCGGTTTCATCAGGTAGGCCACATTGTTCTTGCTGCTCACATCAATGCCAACGAATAGTGGATTCACAATTTTCACCTCCCCGCATGGAGATTTCAGGCCAGCAGGCTTTGAGATACCCATGATAACCGGAGCATCTGGCACCCTCGCTTATCAGAATCATTCCTGGGCAGACCAATGCGATAGCCCTCACTGCTGAAAGGGCGGTCTTGTCCCAGGCAAACAGCCAATGAGTTTGCAGCTAACTTCCGGTTCAGGGGAACAGACTTTCAGTGAAGTAGCCTTACGGCTCAACCGGAGGACTCAGAACTTGACCCTGCTGTCCTACAGCTATTGTATCACGGGCACCTCAAAGCCTGCTGATACCTGAAACTATTAACTTTGAAACTTATTATACGAGGAGGAATGACAGTGGCAAAACAAAAGGCGGGTGTCTATGACAAGGTGCTGGAGTGTGCCAAGGAGGAGTTTTTGTCCAAGGGGTTTCTGGACGCTTCTCTGCGCACCATAGCTCAGGCGGCGGAAACCAGCACCGGCTCTATCTATACCCGCTTCGGGGATAAGGAGGGGCTGTTCCGGGCCATTGCGGAGCCGGTGGTGGATCAGTTCAAGGCTATGTTCCGCAGGGTGCAGGAGGATTTTCACCAGCTCAGTGAGGAGGAACAGCGTGCGGATATGGGACAGTACACCGCCCGCCACCAGGAGGAGATGCTGGACTACATCTACGACCACTTTGATGTATTCCGCCTGCTGCTGGACGGGGCCCATGGTACCCGGTTTTCGCGCTTCCTGGACGAACTGGTGGACATCGAGGTGGAGTACACCTACAAGTACATGGAGGTCATCGGTTGCGAGAGCGTCAAATCCGGCCTGGTGACGGAGGAGTTCATCCATATCATCGTCACCGCCTACTTCAACGGCATGTTCGAGGTGGTGCGGCACAACATGGACCGCGCCGCCGCCCACCGCTATGTCAAGATGCTCAACCGCTACCACATGGCAGGTTTCGGCACCGTGTTTGACCCTCAGCCCTGACAAAAGAGGCTGTGCCCTTGGGTGCAGCCCTCCTGTTTGCACAAAAGTTAGCACTTACTAACCAAAAGGAGGAATTTATATCATGAAACAACAAAGCCCCATGCTCCGTTTGTGGGAGCTGGGAGAGGGACAGCAGGGCGGCCTGAAGCGGGCGGTCCTGTCCGCTGTGGTGGGGGTACTGTTTGGGATGCTCCCTTACTTCGCTGCGGCGCAGATCATCCTGGGCCTGCTGAAAGGGGAGCAGAGTATGCAATACTACCTGATATGGTGTGTTGTGGCGCTCGTGGGCTTCCTGCTCCGGGCCACCCTGTATTCCCTGGCCCTGTCCCAATCCCACAAGGCCACCTTTGCCATCCTGAAATCCATCCGGGAGCGGGTGCTGGAGAAGCTGCCAAAGATGCCTCTGGGTACGATTCTGGACACCTCCAGCGGCCAGATGAAGCAGATCATTGTGGACCAGGTGGAGAGCATGGAACGGCCCCTGGCCCATCTTCTGCCGGAGATGACCGCCAATGTGCTGGGGCCAGTGTGCATCCTGATCTACCTGTTCGTACTGGACTGGCGGATGGCCCTTTTAAGCCTGGTGTCCATCCCGGTGGGCATGGCTTTCATGATGGCGGTGATGGCTGGCTACGGCAAGCAGTATGAGGGCTCGGTCAAGACCACCCAGGCCATGAACAGCGCCATTGTGGAGTACATCGGCGGCATTGAGGTCATCAAGGCGTTCAACCAGGGCAAGCAGTCCTATGCCCGCTTCTCCGACAGCGTAAAGGCCAACGCCTCCTACTTCTACCACTGGATGAAGAGCTGCCAGATGCCGGTCTCTCTGGCCCGTGCCATCTCACCTACCACCATGATTACTATTCTGCCGGTGGGCTGGCTTCTCTACACCGGAGGGAGTCTGCCCATCGAGACCTTTATCACCACCATCGTCCTGTCCCTGGGCATTGCCGGGCCTCTGCTGGCCGCTATGGACTTTGTGGACAGCCTTGCCAAAGTGGGCACCATCGTGGGCTCGGTGGACGCCATCCTGAACGGGGCGGAGCAGGATCACGGGGAAGCGTCGGTGGAGTTCCGGGGCCGGGACATCAAGCTCTCCCATGTGTCTTTCGGCTACCACGCGGACAAGGAGGTGCTCCACGATGTGTCCCTCACCATTCCCGCCGGGAGCATGACCGCCTTTGTGGGGCCCTCTGGCTCGGGCAAGTCCACCATCGCCAAGCTGATCGCCGGCTTTTGGGATGTAACCTCCGGCTCCATCACCTTGGGCGGACAAGACTTGAAGCGGGTCCCACTGAAGCAGCTCTATGACCAGGTGGCCTTTGTCTCCCAGGACAACTACCTCTTTGACGAGAGCATCCGGGAAAATATCCGCATGGGTCGCCCGGCGGCCACCGACGCCGAGGTGGAGGCCGTGGCAAAGGCCGCCGGGTGCGACGCCTTTATCCGGGGCCTGGAACGCGGCTACGACACTGTGGTGGGCGGAGGCGGCGCCCATCTGTCCGGCGGCGAGCGCCAGCGTATCGCCATCGCCCGGGCCATGCTCAAGGACGCGCCCATTGTGGTGCTGGACGAGGCGACCGCCTACATAGACCCCGAGAACGAAGCTGTTGTTCAGCAGGCCGTGGGTAAGCTGGTGGCGGGAAAGACCGTTCTGGTCATCGCCCACCGCCTCAGCACCATCACCGGCGCGGATCAGATCGTGGTAGTCAATGGCGGCCGCAGCCAGGATGTGGGCACCCACGGGGAACTTTTGAAGAACTGCCCGCTGTATCAGGAGATGTGGCGGGCGCATATGGGCGCAAAGGAGGGAGAGCAGGCATGATCGGTGTTTTGAAAAAAATCTGGGACTTTGCCGGAGAGGAGCAGGACAATATCCGGAAGTCCATGATTTTAGGTTTCTTTTACGCGGTGTTCCACATGTTCCAGATCGCGGCCATCTATGTGGTGGTGCTGGCCCTGGTGGGCGGCTCCACAGACCCCGCCCCGGCATGGCAGGCGCTGGGGCTTCTGCTGGCCAGCATTCTGGGCCGGGCGGTCCTCAACCGCTTCAGCCAGCTCCAACAGACCCACGCCGGCTACTTCATGGTGGCGAATAAGCGTATCTCCATCGGCGACAAACTCAAGCGGGTCCCCATGGGCTATTTCAACGACCAGAGTTTGGGAGAGCTCACCGGCATCACCACCACCGTTCTGGACGAGGTGGAGAGCACCGGCCCTATGGTACTGGTTGGTATCCTGGGCGGCCTGATCAATTCTGCCGTCATGCTGCTGTGCATCCTGTTCTGGGACTGGCGGATCGGTCTGCTGGCCCTGGCGGGAATGCTGGTGTATCTGGCCCTCCTCTCCGGGATGGAGAAGCAGTCCGCCAAGATCGCCCCCAAGCGTCAGCGGGACGAGGCCCGGCTGGTGGAGGCGGTGCTGGAACAGCTCCAGGGCATGAGCGTCATCAAGTCCTTTAACCTGACCGGAAAGGGCGACAAGCGGGTGCGGCAGGCGCTGGAGGACAGCCGGGCGAACAATCTGGCGGTAGAGAAGCTGTTCACTCCCTATATCTGGGGCCAGGAGATGGTTCTCCACCTGTTCAGCGTTCTGATCCTGGCCGCGTCGGTGGGGCTGTGCCTGACAGGAGCCATGTCCCTCGCCAATGCGCTGATGGCGGTCATCGTCTCCTTCCTGATTTTCTCCCAGATCCAGTCCGCGGGCAGCGGCGTGTCCGCCCTGCGTCTGGTGGGCAGCTCCATCGACCATGCAAACCAGGTGGACGACATCCCGGAGATGGATCAGCGCGGCACGGTAATCCGTCCAGAGGACCACGAGATTGTATTCGACCATGTGAACTTCTCCTATGGAAGCCGCCCCATCCTCAAGGATGTGTCTCTGACCATCCCAGATCGAACGACCACCGCCATTGTAGGACCCTCCGGCTCGGGCAAGACCACTCTCTGCAACCTGATCGCCCGGTTTTGGGATGTGGACGGCGGCCGTGTGACCATCGGCGGCCGGGATGTGCGGGAGTACACGCTGGAGTCCCTGATGGAACAGGTGAGCATGGTGTTCCAGCGGGTGTACCTTTTTGCCGACACGGTGGAGAACAACATCAAGTTCGGCTGCCCGGACGCCACCCATGAGCAGGTGGTGGAGGCTGCAAAAAAGGCGTGCTGCCACGACTTTATCTCCGCCCTGCCGGATGGATATAATACGGTAATTGGCGAGGGAGGAGCCACGCTCTCCGGCGGAGAGAAGCAGCGCATCTCCATCGCCCGGTGTCTCTTGAAGGACGCGCCCATCGTCATCTTCGACGAGGCCACGGCCAATGTGGACCCCGAGAATGAGGATCAGCTCCAAAGGGCTATGGAAGCCCTGACGAGGGAGAAGACCGTGCTGATGATCGCCCACCGGCTCAAGACCGTGCGGGGTGCGGATCAGATTCTGGTGCTGGACCAGGGCAGCGTCGTCCAAAAGGGTACCCACGACGAACTGATCCAGCAGGCGGGCATCTACCGGGATTTCGTGTCCGAGCGCACGGAGTCCAGCCGATGGACACTTTGATTGATCGAAAAAGACAAAACTGCAGTACAGATATTTGCACTGTGATTTTTGGGTGGCTATGGCATTTGCAGCAAAAAAATCGCCATGCGCAGATATGGGGAACGCTATAAAGAAAGCGTGCAGTTCCAAAACTAAAGTGGAGCTGCACGCTTTCTATTCTACTTCTTTCCTACCTTCCTAAACTCTCCCGGTAACAGTCCAGTGCTCTTTCGGAACAGCTCCGCAAAGCGGCTGGAGGTAGAATAGCCCACAGTCTGCGCAATCTGTCCAATGGACAAATCAGTATTGGTGAGAAGGTACTCCGCTTGGCTCATGCGGCGCTGCTGGATGTACTCGGTGATGGTGCAGTCATAGACTTTTTTGAAACTGCTCTTGAGTTTTGTTGTCCCCATGCAGGCAATCTGGGTCAGACGCTCCATGGGAACTTCCGCGGCGTAATGGTCGCTCAGGTAGGTAGCGACTGTCTGAATATTCTCAATATCCTGGGTTGCCAGCCGCCCAGTGGCCGCCGGACGCTTTTTCTGATACTCCACCACCAGCGACAACGCTTCGGCTACCTTGCCCTCATAAAACAGTTTGGCGGCGATCCCATCTCCGCGGTAATTTTGAAGCTCTGTAAGGAGCCTGGACATTTCCGGGAAGTCTGTTGTCTGGTCGATCTTTCGGAATGCCTCCACCGGGTTGTGGTATTCGTCCGGATACTGCTTTTTGAGATAATCCTCATAGTAGGCGGGCATGATCTCAACGCCGATGGAGCGAATGGGAATATTTTTGTGGATCAGCACCCGGTAGGGCGAATAGCCGCCGATATAGGTTTTGATACACCCGGCGGACAGCCGGCGGTACGGAGCCAATTCATCGCCGGAGATGGAATCATAGCGGGTGATGCTCAAACACTCTGGCAGGGAGAATTCCAGCAGAGAGTCCTCGTGAAAGGAAAAGTTATGGATCTTGATGTCGTACAGATCCTTTTGCCCGTAGGTCCAGTAGGACCCCTCTCCGATTTCGGGCGATAACTTCCACGAGATGCCTAAAGAACCATACTGCTGATTATCCGGGTCGGGGATAAAACCGTGCCCTTTCAACAGCGGCGCATAGTATTGCTCAATGATTTCGGGCATGACAAAAGACTCGCCTCCTCTTTACAACGATTGGACGAACTTTTGAAACGAAAAGACGAACCTCGTTTCAAATCATTGAAAGCCGCCCCAATCGAGTGTATGTTATAGGTGACGGTTAGCGAACTCTAACCAAAGAGTAGCATATCACAAAGAAAAAGTCAACATGACGCAAAAACAGGAGGAGCAAAATGAGCAATCAAGTCAATTCACTGAAGAAGGGCCTTACGGTCAAGGACCTTGTGACAACGGGTATTTTCAGTGCCATCTTTTTTGTGTTTACCCTGGTCGGCGGACTTCCGTTCGCCCCGAATCCAGTCCTGACCTTCTATATGCCGATGGGGGCGGCGCTGCTGTGCGGCCCTATTTATCTGCTGATGGTGGCTAAAGTGCAGAAGCGGTGGAGCGTCACAATTCTCGGCATCATCATGGGGATCATCTGGTTTGCCACCGGAATGCACTGGGCATTTTCCCTGGGCTATATCGGGATGGGACTTATTGCGGACTTGGTAGCCGGCGCCGGTCACTACCGCAACAAGGCCATCAATCTGCTGTCCTATATGCTGATTTCCCTGGGAGGCATCTATACTTATGTGGTGTTCTTTCTTGACCCGGACGGCTGGGCCAGCACCATGCTGAAAAATGGTACGGAACAGTCCTACATCGACACCATGAACGCCTCCGCACCCTCCTGGCTCCTCGTGGTCATTATCGCCGGCACATTGGCGGTGGCGGCTTTCAGCGGCTGGGTCGGCGGCAAGATGCTGAAAAAGCAGTTTGAAAAGGCTGGGATCACCGCATGATGGGCGGAGCGTCATCCCGACGCGGGCTGTGGCTGGACCCCAGGACGAAGATATTGCTGCTGTTGTTCTGCATCCTTTCCGCTATGATGGCCCCATCCCTTTTCTATGAACTGGGCCTTGTGGTGCTGATCGGGCTGCTCGGCGTCTGCTTCGGGAAGTGGAAATATGCCTGGAAGGGTGTACTGTTCTATGCGCTGATTGTTCTGCTCACCCTCTGGATTATGGACACCATGACGGGCACCTGGCGCACCATGTTTATCGCCTTTTTGGGGCTGTTCCATAAGGTCTATCCCTGTGGGATGCTGTCCGGCATTGTCCTCTCTACCACGAAGGTCAGCGAATTCTTATCCGCCATGAACCGCATCCACGCACCGAAAAAGCTGGTGATCCCGCTGGCCGTCATGCTCCGCTATGTCCCCACCATCCAGGAGGACTGGCGGTTTATCAAGGACGCCATGCGGATGCGGGATGTGTCGCCGTCTCCCAAGGGACTGCTGACGCACCCGGCCATGACGGTGGAGTGCATTTATGTCCCGCTGATGATGGCGGCATCCAAGGCGGCGGATGAACTGTCCATTGCCTCCATTACCCGCGGGATCGAAAACCCGAAGCCCCGGACCTGTCTGGTGCAGATTCACATAGGGCCCGCAGATCTTCTGGCGGGCATCTGCTTCGCGGCGTACCTCGCTGTGGGGCTGTACTGGAAGGGGGTGTTCGGATGATTGAATTAAAGCATGTGTCGTTTGCCTACCAGGGGCAGGAGCATGACGGCCTGCACGACATCAATCTGACGATTGCGGACGGAGAGTGCGTCCTGTTCTGCGGCCGGAGCGGATGCGGCAAGACCACCATCACAAGGCTGGTCAACGGCCTGATCCCACAATTCTATGCGGGAGAATTGACGGGCAGCGTACTGGTGGATGGACAGGAGATCAGCAAGCTGCCCATGTACCAGATCGCTGCTAAAGTCGGCTCTGTGTTCCAAAACCCCAGGACGCAGTTTTTCAATGTGGACACGGACAGCGAAATCGCCTTTGGGATTGAAAACGAGACCCGGCCGCCCGTGGAGCTGGCGGAACGGGTGGAGCAGGCCACCGACGACCTGCATATCCGCCCGCTCCGAAACCGCAATATCTTTGAATTGTCCGGGGGCGAAAAGCAGAAGATCGCCTTCGCCTCGGTCTATGCCATGAATCCGGAGATTTACCTGCTGGATGAGCCGTCCTCCAATCTGGATATGACATCTATCCAGGAGTTAAAAGGCCATTTGCGGCTGCTTCAAAAGCAGGGCAAGACCATTCTGATCGCGGAGCACCGGCTCTATTATCTGATGGGTCTGGCGGACCGGATCGTGTACTTGGAGCAGGGCCGGATTGAGAAGATTTTTACGCCGGAAGAGTTCCGCGGATTACCAAGGGAGACCCGGGAACGCATGGGATTGCGGGCGGCGGATTTAGCGGAGGTGCGGCCTCCGCAAGTCCACCCGCCGGTATCTTCCCCTGTCCTGGAACTTCGGGATGTCACACTCCGGTATAAAAAGCGGACGGTCCTGCACCGCATCAGCCTTGCCGCCGCAAAGGGTGAGGTAATCGGCGTGGTGGGCCACAACGGGGCCGGGAAAACGACCTTTTCCCGCGCCCTGTGCGGGCTCCACAAGGACTGCGAGGGGCAGTTTCTGTGGGATGGACAGGCGATGGAGCGGAAGAACAGGCTGAAACGCTCCTACATGGTGATGCAGGATGTGAACTACGAATTATTTGCCGAGAGCGTGGAGGCGGAGTGCTCTTTCGGCATCCGCAATCCGGACTTGACCCTGGCCGCCTCAACTCTGGAGGAATTGGGGCTGGCTCCCTATCGGGAGCGCCACCCCAACACGCTGTCCGGTGGGCAGAAGCAGCGGGTGGCCGTAGCGGTCAGCATGATCTGCGGAAAAGACCTGCTGGTGTTTGACGAGCCTACCAGCGGTCTGGACTTTGACAGCATGACCCAGGTGGCGGGGCTGATCCGGCGGCTGTCTGAGCTGGGAAAGGTCATTTTCATTGTCACCCATGATTTTGAATTTGTCTGCCGTACCTGCTCCCGTGTCCTGCATTTTGACGAGGGCGAGATGCCCGGTGATATACCCGTTGTGATGGACGCCCTCCCGAAACTGAGAGAGCTGTTCTCTGTCAAGGTGAATGGCTCCGAAGGAGACAGAGAAGGTGGCCTGGGCCATTCAGATGGAAAGGAGAGGTAGTCTATGAAACAGAAAAAAACCAATCGTGTGGCCTTGCTGCTCCACTGGGCCGGAGAGCAAAAGGTATGGCTGTTCCTGGCCGTGCTTCTGGCGATGACCGGGGGCCTGTGCATTGTGGTGCCCTATATTGAAATTTACCGGCTGATGGACGCCGCCTTTGGCGGGACCTGTACCGAAGAACTGGTGGTGCGGGTCGTGGCTGCTGTGGCCGCGGCGGTGGTGCTCCGCTTTGTGCTGTTCGGGGCGTCTGGAGTGGTATCCCACAAGGGAGCCTACGGCGCGCTGTTCAAGGTGCGCTGCATGGTAGCGGAACACATGGCTAAGGTGCCGCTGGGGGCGCTGAACGAGCGGCGGACCGGAGACATCAAAACCGTACTGAATGAGGACATCGAGAAGCTGGAACTGTTTCTGGCCCACAACCTGCCGGATCTGGTGTGCTATCTGGTGGGGCCGGTGGTGGTTTTTGCCTACCTGATGACCGTCAATATCCCGCTGGCTCTGATTTCCTTGGTGCCGCTGGTGCTTGCGGTTGTGGTGATGGCGGTCATGTTCCGCAACACGGACGACCTGATGGACCGGGCCAACCGTTCCATCACCGCACTGAACTCGGTCATGATCGAGTATATCAGCGGCATGAAACTCATCAAGGCATATAACATGGGGAGCAAATCCTTCCAGAAATTCTCCTCCGCCATTCATGAGGAAAACGCCATGTGGAACGAGACCTCCCGCCGCATGGGACCACCCTACGCGGCCTTCGTGGTCATCATTGAGTGCGGAATGCTGCTCATGGTGCCGCTGGGCGGGATGTTTTTCCTGAAAGGCTCCCTGACGGCCAGCGCGTTCCTGCTGTTCATCTATGTGGGGTCCATGTACCTGACGGAGATCCGTCCGCTGCAGGAGCTGGGGACCAATTTCGCCAATGTGCTGAACGCGGTCACCAAAGCGAAGGAGATCCTGGATGTCCCCATCTATGAGGGCGGCACGGATTTCCCCCAATGCCATGATATTGAATTGCGGAATGTACGGTTTTCCTACGATGGCAAAACCGATGTGCTGCAAGGCGTCAATCTCAAGATCAGGGACGGAGAGAGGCTGGCCCTGGTGGGGCAGTCCGGCGCCGGCAAGAGCACCATAATCGAACTGATCTCCCGCTTCTATGATGTGCAGGAGGGCGAGGTGCTGATCGGCGGAAAAAATGTCAAGGAGTTGGACTACGACACCATCTTGAGCAATGTGGCTATCGTATTTCAAAAGACCTTCCTCACCCGTGACAGTGTACTGGAGAACATCCTCATGGGGAGCAGCGCCAGTCTGGAGCAAGTGAGGGCCGCCGCAAAGGAAGCCCAGATCGACGACTTCATCATGTCTCTGCCGGATGGCTACGATACCAAGGTGGGGAGCTTCGGCTCCCGGTTTTCAGGCGGAGAGAAGCAGCGGATCGCCATTGCCCGCGCCATTTTGAAAAATGCCCCGATCCTGATTTTAGATGAGGCCACCAGCGCCTCCGACCCGGAAAACCAGATGGAGATTGACAGGGCCATCCAAAATCTTTGTAAAGGCAAGACCGTCATTGTGGTTGCCCACCGCCTGAGCGCCCTGAAGATGTGTGAGCGGGTCGCAGTGGTGGAGGACCACACCATCACCTGTGTCGGCACCCATGAGGAAGTCCGCAGGGATAACGCTTACTACCGGAAAGCCTGGGAGGACTACGAAAAGGCCCGGAACATCACCTATCAGTTGGAAGGGGGGCGAGTAGAATGAGAGAACACGATGTCTTGAAAAAGAACAAAAATTTTTACATTGGCGTTGGGGGAACTGTTTTGGAGGGCCTGCTCTCCGGCAGCCTGTTCCTGTTGCTTTACTCGGTCATGCAGTTTTTGTGGGCGGGGCAGTTTGACCTGAACCGGGTGCTGATGCTGACCGGGGCGATTGCCGGCATCTTCCTGCTCCGTATCCTGATTTACAGCTATGGCTACACCAAAGCCCAGATCGGCGGCGCGGAAGTCAGCCAAAATATCCGGCTGTTTATGGGTGATCATCTCAAGCGTATCCCCCTATCCCGGTTTACCCAGGGGCAGACCGGCGACTACATCAACACCATCACCAGCGATGTCAATAACTATGAAAAGATCCTGACCCACAAAATCGGGGACCTGGCGAAAAACTTTGCCTTGTCCATCATGCTGATTGTGTTTGTCATGACGATCTATGTCCCCGCCGGGCTGATTCTGCTGGCGGCGGATCTGCTGCTGATTCCCGGTTTGTGGCTTTCTTTCCGTATGGTGAAGAAGTACGGCAAAGAAAAGAATGACATCTGTGCGGAGAATGTCAGCAGCATCGTGGAGTATGTATCCGGCATCCAGACCTTCCGGGCTTATGGCGTGGGCGGCTTGAAAAACAAGACGGTCATCAGCGCCATGCGGGACTTCTGCCGCATCAGCTTTGTATATGAGGCCAAGGTGCTCCCTGTGGGAGCCGGGCTGGGTATCCTGATCTGGCTGTCCTGCCCGCTGGTCATCTTAATCGCCTACGCACCGTGGGCAGCCGGGGCCATCGACACGGTTTCCTATCTGTTGGTCTGCATGTTGCCGCTGTTCTGTTCCAAACTTGCCAACGCCATTTTTGTGGACCTCACCAGTTACAAAAACCTGATGATCTCCAAAGGGAAGATCTTGGGCGTGATGGATGAGCCGGAGGAAAGCGGCAGTATGGAGGCGCTGCGGCCCGCTACCCATGAGATCATCTTTGACCATGTGGACTTTGCCTATGTTCCCGGAGAGCCGGTGCTGAAGCAGGCGTCCTTTACGGTGCCGGATCAGAAGCTGACCGCCATTGTGGGCGATTCCGGCTCCGGAAAATCCACCATCCTGAATTTGATTGCAAAATATTATGAGCCAGCCAGTGGCGTCATCTCCATCGGAGGGAAGCCCATCAATCATGTGGCGGCGGAGCGCGTGCTGGAGCAGGTTTCCATGGTAGATCAGGATGTGTTCCTCTTTGACGACACCATCCGGGACAACATCCGTCACGCCCGCCCCGGCGCATCAGACGCGGAGATTGAGGCAGCCTGCCGGGAGGCCAACTGTGACGGATTTATCCGCAGGATGGAAAAGGGCTATGATACCCCTACCGGCGAGAACGGCAATCTGCTCTCCGGAGGAGAGCGGCAGCGGCTTTCTATCGCTCGGGCCATTCTGAAAAACAGTCCCATCCTATTGCTGGACGAGGCTACCGCATCCCTGGACATTGAGAACGAGCTGGCGGTCAAGCAGGCCATCGCCAATCTGCTCAAGGAGAAAAAGACCGTGGTGATGAT
>OMEI01000881.1_pt1 | contig 13371 bp, 10 predicted proteins | sample 1645381 | NCBI WGS metagenome assembly OMEI01 (sample SAMEA103958119, study PRJEB25191) | human gut metagenome | biome: human-associated habitat [ENVO:00009003]; feature: intestine environment [ENVO:2100002]; material: feces | place: Germany | collected 2013/2015 | reverse complement strand
CCAACGCCTCTATATCAGCGATAGCGATCTTCTTCTCCGGGAAAATACTACAATGCGCTATCAACATATCATCTTCCGTTATCCGGTAATACGTATTAAAGAAAACATGAAGCACCCCCAACGCAGCGACCATCATACCCACTATAGCCGATATATTGGTACGCAAAAACGCAGCCACACAACCAATTACCACCATGATAATCACCAGATGATACCACCATCCCACTTTTGATTTATATTCTCTTTCCATTTTCCGAAATTTGCCGCAAGTTAACGAAAAACGTCAAACAAAAAGAAAATTGCCCAATCTTTCCCATAAAAGAAAATACGCTGTCACTTCTCAGCAACAGCGTATCCACTTAAACCGGTTAATACAAATCATAAGATTGTAGTCGCCTTTTTATTTTAATTCTTCCAATACCGTATAGGATTGTAATACGTTATTCTTATCATATTGTTCTGTACGCACTAAGCCTACATTCGGGCTGTACCACTCATAGCCATACCCAGTGATTGTCTCCTTTGATTTAGGGGAACGTGTAGCGATATTATATTTTACCTTAGCGCAATCGAACGTACCGGCAGGAGTTGTTATGCTTTCCGTTTTAATAAACTCACGGTCCTTAATGGCCATATCCTTACGATTCTTCCGGTTCTTCTTATCGTAGATCTTTACGGAAGCCTCGTCGAAATACACGTTATTCTTATCGAAATTAGCCGCATACGGATTTGGGTAATTTATAAAGTTCTCCGTGATATCCACATTCGTATTCATTTCCGATACCACTCCCGGATAAGAGAGCGTCTCTTTCGAGTCGAGGAAAAATTCTCCATTCTGGCAGTATGCCTTGATATCTCCTTTGTTCACGATCGTACCGGAGGGATTAGTATATACGTAGTCCGCTTCCACCTCTTGGCCGGAAGGCAATGTTTCCACCTCATCCACTTGATAACTCATAACAGATTGTAAGTTTCCCTTCGCGTCATATCCTTTACGGACCCATACCGTTCCCTCTGTTTGCGGAAAGAAGAACGTACAATCTTGCGCCATCGCTCCTCCCGCGATCAATGAGATTAAAGCCGTGTATAATATTTTCACCTTCATAATTTTGACGTTTAATTAATTCACTACTAAATACATGCCGGATATCCAATGCTTTGTTAGAACAGAGTGAACCACTAAATGTTCAGAAGGTAAAAATTAAAAATAGCCAAAATATCGTAAGGCAGCGGTATATCATCCACTATCAATGGATACCGAATATAGCATCTTTTACGACGATAGAATCATTTACATCGTACCTATTATATAAAGTCCCTTCCATCTTTCCCTCAATATATGGCATCATGGACGATTCATGGTAACGAACACTATCCACATAGACCTTAAACGGTTTTTTTAAAGGACAATATTCCACCTTATTTAGTGAATCCGTTATCCGGATATAAGACGTTATCTCCTCTTGTGTCCGAATCCCCTTCTCTATATTATATTCTCCTTCTTGTAATGGGAGCAATACCACCTTCATCGCATAACGGCTTGAATGTTCGCGATCCAGTGGAATCGTCCAATGCGAACATCTCAAGACCTCCCATTCTCCCCTCCTTACTTCCGAATAAAATCCAGCATCTATATATCTCCATGAAGCCGACTTATTCCTAATAGAAATATCCTGTCCGTTTACCGCCCCCTCAAAATATCCCAGATAATAGGGTGTTTCTTTAGGTGTATCCTCTATTATCTCTTCTTTCTCGCAAGAGATAAACGCCAACTGCAAAAGAAATAGTGAAAAATAAATTAGGTATCTCATAACGCATATATTTTAGAAGTAAGACACTTATATTCAGAGCTATTTCCAAAGATACAAACTTTATCCGGATTTCAAACTAAAAAGACGTAGAATTGAAGTTCTATAAACCAAATACACACAAATCACTTCCTACATATGTACGAACCTCTTTACTATACAAGTTTCCATATATTATATTATCAGTTACATTTTTCTTAGATAAATTCAATCCCCAATGATATCTAAACATTAACCTATTCTCGCCTTCCTTAAACAATGGGGATGATACAATTACGGGGTAGTTAATCTCATAGACTAAACCGGACGGTATATTTTGTAACTGATCCGATTTTCCCTTCGACAATATGAAACTAGGAGGCATTATACTAGAACTCATTCGCATAGATTTTTCGTATATCATAATCACTCCTCCCGGATAAAACAGCTTATCCTTATCCGATATATTCTTAAATCGCAAGCTTACCCTTACAGTATCACCCATCAAAACAGTGTCTCGATCAGTTGCAATCACAAGGCTCATATTTTCTACGATATTCCCATCCGGCAATAATTTATCTTGTTCTTTCTCAAACATCAATGACTCCGAATAATGCCATTGTCCACTGTCCTTGCTTCTTTTAAGAACAAAATTATAGAAACTTTTAGCGGCCAAATCTCCATTTTTTGCTGAGATGAACCTAAATGATTTTGACAATTCCTGTATAGTATTCCTATCCTCTCCATCCATACCTTTCTCCCAAGAAGACGAGCTACAATAAGGTATCCCATTCTCATCTATCAAAAATGTTATAAAAAAATGGGTATCCTCATAATTAATCTCCGATAACTTCTCACAAATCAAATCCGCATATTTACCGGACGATCTCATCAAAACTGGTGGGACACCCCACCATGTCACTAGATGATTTTCCATCCATCTTCCATACCTATCGTAATATTCTTTATCACAATCAGAAGAAGTGTCTTGAGCAAATGCAGTTACACTGATAGACAACATCATCCATAAACATCCTATTTTCAACATCTTGATAACATTTTTTCGTCAATACTAGAAATGGAATCGTACCCCCGCATCAAAAGTCAAACGAAATAAGCCAGAGTAATCTCCTTTATCGTAAGAGACATTCTCTTGCTTGGGTAAGGAACCTCCTACATAACCGATATTCAAGCCCACTCCCACATGCTTTGACAAAAGATATTCTGCGCCTAATGAGAAATTATATCCTACACCGGATAAGGACTCGCTTATCCCCCTCGCCGATTCCCGGTAACTAAAATATCCTATACCTATTTTCTCTTCCACGATCCATCGGTTTATGATTTGTTTCATCACAAATTGAGGAGCGACATAAGTAAGCCCCACGTTAATATCTATTCCCGAATAAGTATAAGACGATTTATATCCCGAATACAATAAGCCAGCACCGAAACCGCTCCTTGATATCCAATCATACCCAACTTGCCAATCCAATCCGTTTTTAGGATGGCCAGACCCACCCGGTGGCAAATAAAATTTACTGGTCACAAAAGCGTAACCTATATTCGCATAAATCGTGTTATGCTCAAATGAAGACTTCTCCACGACAGCCTCTTCCTCCAAATCCAAAGCTTTCGATAGAGGAGCGGCCCGAAACGCCGCCGTGTCCGACACTAAAAGCATACTACCGGCTATCTGATGGCAACTACTACCCAATAATGAAGGTTTCCGATGGTCTGTCAACGCCAATGCGTTACCTCCCGCTTTTGCCGTTTCTTGTTTCGCCAACCAAACAACCTGATCATAATTACATTTAGTAGACACTCCGTTATCCACTACAGAAACATTGCCGATCCTCTCTGCCGAGGCAGGAACAGCCTCCCCCAGCTCATACAAACGAACCTTATCCGCAGTTACGCTTGCCGGGTAACTTTTAGAGATATTTGTAATGACTTTGGGCGCACATCCCGTCATTAAAAACAGAAAAGAGACTAATAAGACAGACAAACATTTAATCATTTTCATTTTTCATTTATAAGTTCAACATCCACTTTTTGAAAATATTACATCTCCCAAATATCCGAAGGTAAACATATAACGAGTTTAGCGATGAAAAATTATCCACTATGTACCAAACATACTATTTGCTTAACGATCTCCATCTATTTAACATATAAAATGATATTACTCCTATTTATCACCTTCAATAAAGAATAATATAAATTCATTTCCTTAAAGCACATATTTTAAAAAGAAATAAAGATGCATTTCACAATACACCTTTAACAATTCTATTTGATTAGATAAAATACTTATACACCTTACCATACTATAAATGGATAAGCTTCATCACTTACTAAGTGATAATCCCATTTTAAATTCAGTTCATTTGGAAAACGAGTCATTCTCAAGCCATCAGATTGAACAAAACCCTTAAATGAATACTCTAAAACCGGATCATATAAAAATAGTTCATTATTCTCTTTTGACCATTTCCCCTCAGATAATAAACAAGAATATCCATCTAATAAATAATATATTTTATAACAAAAATACAAATCTAAAAATAGAGATACAAGTCCATTTCTATATGTCCCTAATGGCAAAGGTTGAATTTCAATATTTTTTTATCTTTAGATTCTAAACTATAAGTACGTACACTTTCACATCTATCTTTAAAATCTAACAAATAAGAGAAAGAATCATCCGCATCATTTTCATAGAAAAATAGTTCATTTTCCATAAATGAAAAACCTTTCCTAACGATTAGATTCGAATGATTAATCTCTTCCAAAACAATATTAGCTCCACTTGGGATATCTTGCAAATAATACATATTTCCTTCTTTATGAAAAAATCCATAAGAAGGAAATATATTTTGTACAAGTTCCGAGGTTCCAACAGAGAGTAAAATGTAATATCTATTATCCTTTAATAAGTTCAAGTCGCAAGAAACCAATACATTTGATAATTGATTCCACTTTGATTGATTTCCAAGTGAATATGTTTGAGAAAATAGACTTCCCGAACATATCATAAATAACACAATAAATTTACATCTCAAATTTTTCATCTAAATTTCATCATTTTAGGTAAAGAGTAACTGTTTCCACTTGCAGATTCATCATAATTGATCTAATTAATCATCAAAAAGCACCATCTGTGTTTGCAATTTTTAAAACGACCCATGATGATAATCGCCCAAAGAAAAGGCAACAGGAACTACATATCTGATAGTTACTGGTTTATCTTTTCGCAAAGCAGGTACATCAAACTTTAGCAAACGAGAAACTCTTAAGGCCTCTAAATCTAGATCATATCTAACACCACGGACTATTTTATGATCAAATGTTGCACCTAAAGTATCAATCATAAAAGCGACTATAACCCGCCCTTCTATTGAATCCTTCAAGGCCGAATTTGGATAATCTATATTATTTTTAATAAAAGTAACCAAGCTATCTATGTTGTCCTTTTTATCCAATTTCTTTTTAAAAATAGGCGCTTCATCGATAATTGTTATCAGTTCCCCACCTTTTGTTATATATTGAGAAAAAACAGTCACATTTACCAACAGCATTATTAATACACTACATATTCTTACCATCTCCTTGGAATTTTATAAATTAAATCAAATCTGGGATATTTAGGAGTAGTAACACCTAAACTATTTAAAATAGATTGATAATAATTGACTCCAGAAAAAGGAAAATCTACTTTTGGATATAATCCTTGATTTCTAAACAATCCCATATATCCATCTATTTCCTCTAAATACATATCCATTCCTATTCCTTTTATATCATCAGGAATCTGCTTTAATAATTGCTTATTTACAATCTTATTAGCATGGACTATCTCCTTATAATAAGTTGCTTTTAACACATCGTAATCCTTAAATGCATTATTACCATAAGAAATTTGTCCAGTCTTTGAATTTGTCACTCCCCAATAATCACCTTTCTCAGTTTCATAATATTTAGATTGTATTTTGCTATCATACTTCCCTTCAAACCCAAAATAATCAAGCGCATCCTGTTGCCAAACACCACCTTCCGCCGTATATTTACCAGCAGCGAAATCCTTAAATACGCTTTGATTGGACTTAAAGCCTTTTCTTTTCACCAAATTTCTCATATTATCCGATGTCAATGTTGCAAATGATGCACCTGAAATACATCCCCATAACATACCTTTCCCTACATTTGTTCCCCATAAAGCAGCATCCAAACTGCCAACCAAAGCACCTTGAGCAGCGCCAAGACCAACATTTGCCGCAAAACTCATTCCTGCGCCACCAATAGGTCCCATCAAACCACCAACACCACCAGTTATCGCTCCTTTCCATGCGCCACTCCAGAAATTTTGCCCTTGAACTGCGCTCTTTACACCACCTGCGGCAGCACCAAGTGTAGCGCCCCAGCACATAGCATCCAAAAAGACTCCAACACCCGGAATCAATGCAGAAAAGAAAAACTCCCCATTCGGGTCCGTATAAGCCAACGGATTATTCAACGCATACGTATAGCCATTGAACGACTGCGTGAACTCCGGCGCTTGCACGATCGGATCCGGGCTTAAGAAGCGGCCCAGCAAAGGATCGTACAATCGGGCATTCATATTGATCAGTCCGAACATATCCAAATGCTCATGACCCGTAAAGCCACGGTCAAATTTGAATGTCGGTAAGTTCACGTAATTGCTCCAGTTTGAAGCATCACGCCTACGTCCCCAAGCATCAAAGTTCAAACGTTGGACCTCATTACCGGAAGCATTCGTTATCAACCAAGGAGAACCTAGATGGTCATTATGGAAATAATACATCCCCGCATCAGACGAGCCTTCCGTATAGACCGCCGCAATCTGGCCTCCGGCGTAAATGTAATAATTTTTCTGCGTTATAGAACCTTTTTGTATCTCTTCATAAGGACCACTGTAATATTTCGTGAACACTGATGAGTTATTCTCTTTGTATAGACTCTTGATACGTGTATTCTCACCGTTATAAGTTAACGTATAGACTTTATTTCCTTCCGTTAGTTGAATGGGCATGCGGACACTATTATATGTCACTAATAAATCTGAGTTATTAAATTCTGCTGCCCCATTAAAGTTTACACTTTTTACCGCATGAGGATGATTAGAGTCATATTGATAACTTCCAACGTTGACTTTAGAAGTGATATTACCGTTTGCACTATAAGTCACACCTGTAGTCAACCGATTCATATCATCATAAGTAAAACTCTCTGATAAAGACTTATACAGATCCTTTCTCTCTCTGATATTTTGATGAGTATCAATACTTGGATAACTGATGTTCAAAAGAGTAGAAGATCCCTTCTTTGCTTGAATAGAAGTCGGCATTCCAACCGCATTGTACACATAACTTTCTTGTATACTATTGCCTAACGTGGATGATAAGAGTTGCCCTTTTGCATTTTCATTGCCCTTCTGCCATACCGTAGTATTACTAGACAGCCAAATCATTTTATATAGATCCCCATTTACATATTCGTATTTGATAGACTTAGAATTTGGGTATGTCATAGTTTCCAACTGTCCTTTATCATTATAGGTATAGGAGAATTTAAACGATTTGCTATCTACGGTTTCCGTCTTAGATGACAATCGGCCATAAGTCCCGTAACCATATTCCGTTTTCACACCGCCATAAATAACAGATTTCACTTGATTCTTATAGGTAGGATCATAAACATACGAGAAAGATTCGGTACCTCTTTTATAGGTTTGTAGTCGCCCGCTATTCTCATAGATATATTCTTCCGCCTGTCCCCTAGCATCCGTTTGTTTTTTCAGATTTCCCCAACCATCATAACTACAAAGTATTGTACCCGCATTAGGATCTATCAATTTTGTACGTCGTCCTAATAGGTCGTATTCCATCGTGGAAGTTGTGGAACCACACACAATTTTAGTTGGATTTCCGGATGGTCCGTATGTATAAGTAATAGTACCTCCCGGATCTGTTACACGTTTTAATTTGCCTGCCAAATCCGTTTCACGGATAGTTGTATATCCTTTAGTTCCATCATTAATTGTCGTTTGATTTCCTGAATAACTATACGAAATTGTACCTAGAGGAGTAATTTGCTTACTGATCCTTCCAAAACTATCATATTGGCTAGCATGATATTGAATAGAAGAAGCACCAGAATAATAAGGTTCAGACACTTGAGTAGTTCGTCCCAATGCATCGTAGGTAGTAACCATATAGACCTCTTTACCTAAAAAATTCTTATAACTCGATTGTATTTCACGCCCTAAGGCATCATACCAAATTTTCATCACTTGACCATCTCCCATTGTTTCTGTTCGAAGTATAACCGAATGATTCGGACTGTTATTGGTCCATGCCCAATTAATCATAGCGGTATTTCCCGTAGCAGATTTTTGGGATTTAGTCTTTATCTTTCCAAAACCGTCATACGTATAAGTATAAACATCTCCACTTATATCTGTTTGAGAAACCAACAATCCTGTAATTGCATCATACGTAGAAGATTCTATTTGTCCCAATACATTGGTATATGTTTTTAAGAAACGGCCATTATCGTACGCATACGATTCAATTCTAGAAATACTACCTACCGTTTTTGTTTTTGATGTAACATTTCCAAATCCATCATACTGAAAAGTTACTACTGTTTTATAAGCAGATTGGTTCGGTTCTACTGTCTGCGTTTTCAACAAGCCATTCGCATCATACGCATAGTCTACAGTATTTGTTTGAGAACTACCATTCACGGTGCTTACACTCACACTACGAGTCAGTAATCCTAACAACCAATTCGCCGTATTATTACTATATGTATTCGTTACTTTCTGAATATCTCCATTTCCGTAAGTAGCTGTTTGTGTCAATACATTTCCATAGGCATCATAAGAGTAGCTAGTCGTTACCGACTGAGTCAGTTTATTAGCTGCCGGTTCATAAGACTGTTCTTTCACTGATGTAGGATGGAAAGCAAATGAACCCGAGAAATCCGTAGATTTCACTAAGGTATTCACATAATCCACTTGAGTTAACTTACGATTTGTTGGGACATAAACTTTCTCTACACTTTTCGTAGCCGCTTGATAATAATCACCTGAAAATTCTTGGGTAACAGTAGTTTTTATAGATGTACCCAAATCATTCATGATCGTTTTAGCAAATCCCAAGAAACCACGTCCTCGCTTACAGACCTTTGCGTTCTCATAATTATAGGATATGCTATTAGTTCCACCAATACCATTGCTTGTACTTACATTTGAGACTAGTTTAAAAGGAGCAGTAAAAGATAAGCAATCGTATCCTGCAACAGTAGATGAACCACCACTCGATACTGTTTTCGTATAGATAGAGGTATCCGCCATTTTTTTATATGTAACAGTTGTTATATTACCATGAGAATCAGTTGTCGATTTTAACAAATTAGAAAAATCCGCATTGGGCATATATAATTGATAACCATTCCATGAGAAAGGAGCAGATACGACTAAAAACCCCAACTTTCCATCAGCTCGTGTGTCTAATGGATAAAAATTCCATTTATCTGAACCATAAGTATTAACACTCGAATATTCCTTGAAATTACGTCCACTATCATATCCCAAGTAACATTTAAGTGGAGTTGTACTACTACCTGAAACTTTATCAACAGCAAAGAAATCATCACATCCATCGCCATTCAAATCACAAACGAATATATCCTTTGAATAAGTAGTAAACTTTTTAGGAAAAGAATAACTCTCAAATCCAGCTCCTGTAGATAATAAAGTCTGCCAATTACTCCATTCTGTGTTATTCCATCCGGTTAATAACATATCTATTTTACGGTCACCATTAAAATCACCAAAACTAATTATATGATTTTTATTAGGAAGCGTACCGGTACGGTCTTGTACCACAGAACCAAAGCCATTATTATAATAATGCTCATAGCCATTCTCTTTTAAGTTCATAACCTCAGCCAGACCATCGCCATTAAAATCCCAGACCTCAACCCGATCCCAGTTCGTTTTCCCATTGATAATTCCTGATTTTATAGTATTAAATGCTATTAGGTTCCCTGCAGAAAAGCCAGACATACAAATTTTAAAATCATGTAATCCAGCACTTTTACTGGTATAATAGACAAATAAATCCATAGCACCATCTCCATTAAAGTCAGCCACTCTCACTCCGTGCGGACGAGACTCGGTCGTCACACTTGGCCCTGCTATAAAACCATTACCTGTTCCATAATATACGAAATAATTCTGATAAGTAACAGATGCAACCGCAATATCTCCATTTGAGGGCACAAGAGAATCTGACAGGCTTGAATTATCATTTAAGTTTGATTGATCATTCTCAAAAGTCAGAACAGAACCGTCTTGATTTTCATTTGAAGATATAGAATCGGACATTACACTTCGGCTAATAGTTTCCCGTCGAGCGATAAAATCAGTAATACCATCTCCATTAAAATCACCCGGAATAATCTCTTTAAAATCAGCAGGTAAAGATCCGGTACCAGAATAAGTAAATCTATTACCATTGGAATCAGCTAAAAATAATCGCCAGCCTGTCCAAGTTGCGTCAGGCGTAGGCGATGCGATAAAATCGGTTCTTCCGTCCCCATTAAAATCACCCAAAGATATATATGACTTATTTACATAATTCGCCGCATACGTAGACTGATCATAAACTACTTGTGTTTGTTTGAAGTCTGTATTCTTATACCAACTAAACGTAAGGGGTTTTAGTGTCTCGTTATTAGTTCCCGTAACCGTTATTTTTGATAGTAAATACGTATAATCATTCCCATCATAATTATATGACAGATTATATTTACGAAACAAAGAAGTGCCATAATAGACACCAATCTCACTTAACAATTTACTTTCCTTAAACTTACTTCCTGCTATATAATTTAAATTAACATCATAATTACGAGCCGTATATGTAAACTTTACAGAACAATAAGGAGTACGGCTAGCACTTCCCGTATAATCGATTTGTTTCAGTCTAATTTCTCCACTGCTTTCATTTTTATCATATGTATATGTATAGTAATTACCAACACGATCTCTCACTTTATTAACCATCCAAAAAGAGACTTGGTTATTATTTGGAGACTGCGCACATAACCTTGAATCAGCAGTATTTCCATATTCTAAAATTAAACCCTCTCTCGTTCTTACCTCAAAATGCGCAGAAGATGTATTTGCTGATATAATATTTATCTTCGAATAAGGATTTATCTCTGTCCGGTATTCGCCTGTAAGACTATTATACATCAAACGATTACCATCTAGCGTATATTTATCCGTACTATTAAATTCTATATCATTAATAGCGCCGTCGTGAAAAATAGTCTTACTAACACGAGTAATCGAAGATAGAGCCGATACAGAAAAACCTTTTCCCATTATTCCATCACCCGAAAAGCTATTATACACTATAGAAATATTTGGCTGTAAACCCGCTGTTCCAGGGGGAAGATCTATCGGTATATTATACGTTGCATTTCCTATTGGCCCTATATCAAAAGAACCTGACACATTCGATGTGTTCTGGGCCAAACCATGTAAATACAAAACGAATGAAAATAATATATATATGTGTCTTTTCATCACATTCACTATAAAGTTGTTGAACTAATTATTTGCTCATAAAAGATCAAAGCCTCACTCTTTATCTATTACGATAGTCTCCTCTTGAAAGGTACTAGTAGCAGAAGAAAAAGAAGATGTTACCGAACTAAACCTTCGTGTAGTCCTATTCCCGGAAGCGTCATAAATATAATTGAAAATTATCTGTTGAGATAACTGCATATTTAAGACACCTCCTGACTTCACCTCAAAAGGCCCATTAATCGTCACTTCTGCTGGTGCAGAAAGAGATAGATTTCCACTACTTGCCACAGTCACGTTTTGTATCGCAAGTGTAGTACATCCTAAAATAGACATCCCAGAAGAGACAGTCTGGTTAGTAAAAGTATTCATGCAAGATCTCGTATCAACTCCTTGTGACAACAAGGATGAATACAGGCAAATAAGCATTACTAAAATTAAATATATTTTTTTTGATCTCATATAAACTACAGACTTATATATTTTTTAAGAATATCCGCTTTCTTCCCATCCACAAAAAGAGTATAAATAAACGTTCCATAACCAAGTTCCGAACGGCTTACTTCTACCACATTACTACTTCCATTATCCAACTTAATAACTTTCACGGACTTACCTGTTACATCAAATATCTGTAGACTAGCAGACACAAACGTCGCCGGTAAGGTATAAGAGACAGAAGCACCTTCCCTATTATATAATTTTGCGCCATCCACAGCACTTATATTACTTGTGGAAGTCGTGTTCGAACGTAATTGAGATTGTACCTCCGGCGATAGTAGAGCTTGCAAATTATCAATCACCTCATTCTGTTGTTGGATCGTTTGTTGCATCTCCTTGATACTTTCTACGATAAGCGGAATAAAACCTATATAATCTATAGACATCATCCCGTTTTCATCCGTTTGTACAAGTTCGGGTAATACCTTTTGTATGTCTTGAGCCAGAAAACCAATTCGTTTACGACTAGCCTCCGCTGCCTCTCTTCGATCTATCTCTGCTTGGATTTGTTTGTCTCTATTTATCTTTGCGATAGTAGCGGCATCCATAATCTCCTCTGAATCGGAGGAACTTCCCGATATCCCATTATCCAATGTGGCAGAGAACTTAGACTCATCCTGCTCCCTATTCTCCTCAAGTGTAGAGAGGTTGTATGAATAAGAGACCCCATTCACTTGCTCTAAAAGAGCTAATGGATTTTGCAGCGACTCTACATTTTCCTTCAAGCGAGCGTCTGAAGTTATATTCACTCCATTCACACGAAGATTCGTATTGAACACGAAATTAGTATTACTAGCCGGATTGTAATACGCCACGACATTGTTAGCATAACCATTTGTAGTCATATAAATACCCAATTTCCCATGCAACCAAAGTTGATCCGTATCCGTGGTTCCATATTCTCCAGCAAACACATTCCAACCTTGATTCGCATATTGTCCAAAATCACCAAATGTTAATTTCGAACCTGCGCGTGCATCCCCTATCCGACCATATATCTGCATAGAGGTTACATTTCCTAAGTCCTCATTATTGTCTTTTAAAAGGCCTGCTTGTACTCGTCCATTTGAAAGAACCCGGAGTTGAGCATTTGCGTTTGATACTAAACTAATTAAAATTAAGAAAGAAAAAAGTCTTGTTGTTTTCATATAAGTTGTTCTAAAATATAAATAGATAAACATTCAAATAATACTTCTAAGGAACCCAGTACCATATCCAAACAATTGCGTAAAAGAGGCTATTACGGATAGCGATCCTACACGTAAATCACATTTATTGCGGAACATTGCGTCTACAAACAATAAAAGGGCATAAATAATAAGAGGCACCAGAAACAAGCGGCAAAAGAATGAACTGATAACCAATAGACAGACTGAAAACGTGAATAATGCCGGTAAGCAATGTACCAGCTTCAATGAGCCGGGATGTTTCCGGTTCAACGCGATCCGGGCCTCCCCC
>OMEI01000876.1_pt1 | contig 13406 bp, 7 predicted proteins | sample 1645381 | NCBI WGS metagenome assembly OMEI01 (sample SAMEA103958119, study PRJEB25191) | human gut metagenome | biome: human-associated habitat [ENVO:00009003]; feature: intestine environment [ENVO:2100002]; material: feces | place: Germany | collected 2013/2015 | reverse complement strand
GCCCCCGTATTCTTTTCCGTCATATGTTCCGGAGTTATGGCCGATCACGGTTTCCTTACGTTTAGATCCGATCTGTGTCAATTCCGGATATTTCTTGATCTCGATACGCCAACCTTGGTCATCGGACAGATGCCAGTGGAACGTATTTTGGTTGTGCAAGGCAAGGATATCGAGATACGTTTTTACCGAATCCACCGGGAAGAAATGGCGGCTGACATCCAGCATCATGCCTCTATAGGCAAAACGGGGATAGTCGTTGATGGTAGCTGCCGGTAATTCTACGTTCATCCCTTGGGCCGTGGCCGGGATCGATTTACGTAATGTCTGGATACCATAAAATACGCCGGCATCCGTGCTTCCGGCGATCCGTATCCCGTTATCGCTAACGGTCAGTTGATATCCTTCCGGATTCTGGATGCTTTGGTCGATAACGAGGCTGATCCCCTTACCGGGCTGGCCGGTAGCGGTTGCTAATTCATAGCCCGTGATTTCCTTGATATAAGAAGCGAGGAACTCGGCGTTCTTCTTCATCTTATCATTGCCCTCCGGATAAAATATCTTCGTGAATGGACTTAGGACGAAAGGATTTCCGTTCGTCAATGTTACTTCTTGTGGCAAAGGCACTACTCCGTAATCTCCTTTTACGGCCTTACCACCGGAGCAAGCGATCATTCCCGTGCAAAATGTCAGGACGAGCGCTAGTTTGCTTAGGCTGTTCATGTGTTTAGAGTTTAGAACGTAAAACAATAATTGATTCAGTATCACCGCCCAAAGATAAAAAGAATTAGCCGTTTTATCTAATGCTTTTACACTTTTGATGCGATAACCTTAGGGACTTTGTCTATATATAGAGACTATTTATCAACTGGTGCATGATCGTCCACCAACTGTTGGATGATGAATACTTCTATAAGAAATGTCTAAGAAATATGGAAGAAACACCTAAGGTCTAAAGGGAAAAGGGCTAGGGACTAAGGGAAAAGAAACGTCTTCTTGAGAGGTATTTCCTTGTCTTTCTTATAATATGTATTCACACGTTTTACGGTTGTGCAGCGGATGTAAGCGTCATGGCAGTAGATGAGCGCTTGCCTTTTTTCGGCGGCTTCGGCAAGCATGCGCAGTTTCTCGTTGTATGACGTGACCGGATACGTGTCGTAAGCGGAGATCCATTCCGGGGATACGCTGGCTACAAGGGGGATAACATCTCCGGCAAAGACAAAAGTCCGATCTTCCGTATGGATATAGGGAACAATTTGCCCCGGAGTGTGCCCATCATACAAGCGTAGCTCTATCGTGGGGCAAATCGAAGTGTCGGCATCTAGCAGCCGTAAGGAATTAGCATCCGCGACGGCTTGCATATTCTCGATAAAATAGGAATCTTTCTCCAAGGCGTTCGGATGAAGGAAATTCTCCCATTGCTTGCGGCTAACCCAGTGGTTCGCATTTGGGAATGAGAGAAATAAATGTCCGGTAGATTCATCCTTTTGCGTGGTATAACCGCAATGATCGAAATGGAGATGGGTGAGGACAACATCCGTGATTTCCTCCGGTTGAATTCCCCGGTTTCGTAGTTCCGTGCCGAGGTCTACCAAGTTGAAGAAGCGGTAATAACTTAGTTGTTTTAAGTGTTTATTTCCCGCTCCGTTATCTACTAGGACGATGCGTCCGTCATCTGTTTTTATGACAAGGCTACGCATGGCTAGCACGCAACCATTTGTCTCGTCGCTCGGATAGCGACGGCTCCAAGCGCTTTTAGGAATGGCCCCGAACATGGCGCCTCCGTCGGCGTAGAAGTAGCCGGTATCGATGATTTGTAGTTTCATGGTTTCTGCATTCTTTCTTTGGGGGAGTAAAGGTATGGTTTTTATCATACTCAATAGTATAATAAATGTAAAAATGACTGGTTTAAACGTTCGTTTAGACTAGTCATTTTGATGGATGGGATAGTGCATTTGACACAATTTTAATATTGGATGTAATGTATTGATTATAAGTCTTATTACTAATAGAATCGAAAAATGATTTAAATGAATGTTGCTTAATTTAAATTAATGGTTAACTTCGCGGACGACTAGTCTAAACGAACGTTTTAGCTAGTCATTTTTATTAGGGACTGCGCTCAGAGATAGCAGAAAGTAGGTTTTTGGTGTTTGAATATTGTTAATCTCAATTAATTATAACCATTTAATAATAAAGATGGAAAAATGTAGTAAGAAGAGCAAGCAATTGTGTTTAAGCTTGTTCAAACCAAGTGTTATGATGCTTACCACGGGATTCCTATGTATGGCCTCCTTTCAAGGATTGGCGGCTGTGGAACCCTCGCACAACTACGGACCGAATGTTGAATCGGTCATGCAAAATGGTAAGACTGTTACGGTTAAGGTTTCAGATTCAATGGGTGAGTTGATCGGCGCGAACGTGTTGGTCAAGGGAACTACTATCGGTAACGTAACCGACATGAACGGCTCGGTTACGTTGCAAGATGTGCCCGCAAACGCTGTTTTGGAAATCTCTTATATCGGTTACACGACCAAGGAAGTCCCGGTTGGCAGTCAAAGTGTTATAAATGTTACGTTGTCGGAAGATTCCCAGGCTCTTGAAGAGGTCGTGGTCGTAGGTTACGGTACGATGGAGAAGAAGCAAGTGACCAGCTCCGTTACCTCATTGTCTGCCGGCGATATGATGAAGGGTGTGGGTGGTGCCGATATCACCAGCTCTTTGCAAGGTAAGATCAGCGGTTTGATCTTGCAAAATAATGGTAGTGCCAATGGTACGACCACGATCCAGTTGCGTGGTTTGACCTCTATCAACTCTGGTAAGGCTCCATTGATCGTTGTCGATGGTTTCCCGGGAGGTGATATTCGTGCCTTGAACCAAGACGATATCAAATCTATCGATGTGCTGAAAGATGCTTCCGCTGGTGCGATCTATGGTACACGTGCTGCTTCGGGTGTGATCTTGATCACAACGAAGAGTGGTTCTAACACGAATGGTAAAGTAAAATTGAATTATAGTACTGAGCTTTCGAAGAAACAAAACTATGGCCGTCCAGATATGATGACCGCCGATGAGTATCGTAATCGTACGGACGTGAATATCATTGATTACGGGCAGAACGCTGATTGGTGGGACGCTCTTTTGCAGAAGGATAACTTCTCGCAAAAACATCACCTCTCTTTGGAGCTAGGTACCGAGAACGCACAAGTGTACACCTCTTTCTTCTATGAGACCAACGAAGGCATCACGATTAAGGATAACCGTAAGGACTATGGTGGACGCTTGAATGCAAACTTTAAGCTGTTCGATGGTTGGTTAGAGATCCGTCCGATCGTGGATTATCGTCAGACTGCTCGTACTTCCGATGGATCGGATGAGGATAAGAAGGCAAACTTCAAGCAGGCGTTGTATAATAACCCGACTCGTTCCCCATTTGACCCGGAAAGCCCGAGCGGATATAACGTATGGACCGGAGAAACTTTGGACTACAATATCGTAGCGGATCGTATGCTTTCCGACTACGAGGGCTTGGATAAATGGTTTAAGCCTGAGGTGACGATGAAATTGAACATCAAGCCGATTGAAGGTTTGAGCTATTCTCAGACATTGGGTTACGAGAACCGTCAGTGGGAGTTGCACCAGTTCCGTTCTCGCTATCACCGAGAGGAGGTGACAAACAACCGCGGTGGTTGGGCGAAATTGGAATTCTCGAAGACCGAACATCTTACTTCTGAGGGTTACTTCACTTACCTGAAAGAATTTAAGGGAGGTCATAGCTTAAATGCCGTTGCCGGTTACTCTTATTTCGAGAAGAATGGAGAGAATTTCAATGCGGAGAACTATGATTTCGGTGTAGAAGGCCTGAAATATTGGGACTTGGAATCCGGATCTTATTTGACCGACGGTAAGGCAAAGATGGGATCTAAAAAAGATATTACGGAACGTTTGTTCGCTCTTTATGCCCGTGCCAATTATTCATATAATGATAAATATATGGTAACGGCTACGATCCGCCATGAGGGTTCCTCGAAGTTTGCCGCAGAGAACCGTTGGGGTAATTTCTGGGCGTTGTCTGGAGGTTGGCGTGTATCTGGTGAGGAATTCATGAAAGAGTTTGATTGGGTAAATGACTTGAAGATCCGTTTCGGTTATGGTGTGACCGGTAATAACGACTTCGATGCTTCCTATATGGCTAATACGTTAAGTCGCGACCAATATTGGATGCTTCCGAGTGGTAGCTGGGCGTTTGTTTATGGACCGAGCTCTAACGTGAACCCTTATTTGGGATGGGAAGAGAAGAAAGAGTGGAATATCGGTGTGGATTACTCATTCTTTGGCAACCGTATGTATGGTAAGTTCGATTACTATCGTCGTAAGATCGATGGCATGATCTACGAGGTGAATGTTCCACAGCCACCGTATCCAAATGGCAAACAATGGCAGAACATTGGCGAGATGGAGAGTAAAGGATGGGAGTTCGAGGTTGGTGGTGACATCATCCAGAATAAGGACTTCACTTGGACTTCCAGCTTGAATATGAGCCATAACTCAGGTAAGATCCTTACGATGTATGGTAACAATTCACGTATGGATGGTAACGCTATGGATGAACCGGGATGGCCGGGCGATGCCTCTCGTATTGAAGAGGGGGCAGAGATCGGTGCGTTCCATATGTGGAAATTCGCTGGATTCGACGATAAAGGAGACTTCCTTTTGTACAATAAGGATGGTGAGGTTATACCTGCTTCCCAAAAGAGTGTAGACGACAAACAATATATCGGTAATTATCTACCTAAGGTGATGATGGGATGGAACAATACCTTTACCTATAAGAATTTTGACTTGGGTATTAATATGCGTAGTTGGATAGGTTTCGATGTCTTGAATACTTATCCGATGTACTTGGGTATCCAGGGACAGAGTGGTGCCGGCCAGTGGAATCTTTGGAAACCGGCGCTTGACGATCCGAAGTATAAGGACATTCGCGGCGTGAAGCAGCTTTGTGACTACTTCTTGGAGGATGGCTCGTTCTTGAAAATTGATGCGATTACGTTAGGTTATACATTGGCGTTGAGTAAGTATACAAAATGGGCAGAGCGCCTGCGTGTATATGGAACTGTCGGCAATGTAGCGACTATTACAGGATATAGCGGACATAATCCGGAAGTGAATATTACCGGTTGGGAAGGCGGTGTCGATAAGGTTTGGAACTGTGATCCGATAGTTCGCACCTATACGTTAGGTATTCAAGTAACATTCTAAAAAGGTAAGAAGAAAATGAAAATTAGCAAGATAACAAATTGGTTGGTAGCCGGAGCTGCTTGCTTGCTGCTGGGTACCTCTTGTGACGTGGATCCTACGTTCTATTCGCAGGTTGTTCCCGACACGTATTATACGAATGCAGACGCGGTTTGGTCGCGTTTTAATCGTCCTTTTACGCATTGGCGTTGGTGGGTAGCTCATAACGACGCTCGTGTGCGCTTGATGGAAGTGGGAACTGATGCTATGTGTGTGCCTACTCGTGGTAATGACTGGTTTGATGGCGCCGTTTATCAGAACATGCATCATCATCATTTTATGGATGATATGAGCCCGATGAAGGATGGATGGGACTTGACGACGATGGGTGTGGCTCAGTCGTGGAGTGCCTTGGAGGATTTGGAGAATATTGATTTCGTATCGGTGGGTTTGACTGAGGAGGATCGTGTATCAATGATTAATCAGTTGAACGTATTGGCTGCCTCTTTTTATTTGGATGGTTTGGACATGTTTGGTGGTATGCCTCTTTACACATCTACGAAGGAGGATGTGAAGGCTCGTGCTACAGATGTGGAGACTTTCCATTTTATCGACTCCTTGTTGGATGTATCTATGCCGAATCTTCCGTTGAAGGAGACCTTGGGAGCACCCGAGACGAACGTTATCCATCGTGCTGTGGCTGCGGCTTTGAAGGTTCGTTTGTATTTCAACGCTGAATCGTATATCAATAAACCGATGTATGAGGAGGCCGCTAAGATTTGTCAGGATATTATCGATGGAAAGTATGGTCAGTATAAATTGGCCAACCATTTCACCGAGATATTTGGTTGGGGTAATGAGACTTGCCCGGAGATTATCTGGACAGTACCTTCCGAGAATGCCAAAGGTGAGACGGATGGTGGTTTGACTGCCTTCACTCTTCCCTATAATTTCAAGGATTTCTTAGGGGGCTTGCAGGATGCTAGTGGTAATAATGGGCTTTGCCTATGCCCTAGTCGCGATCCGGAGGGTAACTTGTATAAGTTTAACGTAGGTAATCCATACGAGACATTCAACGACAAGGATATCCGTAAGCAGCAGTATGTATATGAGGGTGGTCGCAAATACCGTGGTATGTTTATCGTTGGTGAGTTGCAAAACCCGGATTTCCCCGAGTATAAATGTCTGGGTGCCCGCGAGTATGCCGGCAAGGTCTTGAATGTCGTAGACCAGATCGCTCATATCAGCCAGGTGGGCAATACGGTAGCCAGTCTTAAGGATCTGACTTCTACGATTGCCGATGCAGAGGAGAACTCAGGCGTGCGTGTTCTTAAATTTAGTCCTCTGCCTAATCAAGATGAGTTCAAGGAACGTTTCAACCCAGATTGTCCTGTAATTCGTCTGACAGAGATCTATTATACTTTGGCGGAATGTAAGATGCGTTTGGGCGATAAGAATGGTGCGGCCGATATCATCAACTCCATCCGTAAGCGTAACTTCGAGGGTGGAAACGACCCGGATCCTGTTACCGCTGCCAATTTGGATAAATACCGTATGCTGAAGGAATGGATGCAAGAGTTCTTGCGCGAGGCCCGTCGTCGTACGGACTTGATCCGTTGGGACGCATATGTGACAGAGGATTGGTGGGATCATAAGGCTACGAACGATGAGAAATACAATCGTTATCCATTGCATCAATTGTCATTGGGTGCGAACCCGTTGTTGGAACAGAACCCGGGATATTAATAAGTTAAACTTAATATAAAAAAGGAGGTATGTTGCAGAGGCATACCTCCTTTTTCTGATATGGCGTGGAAAACGCAGTAGTACTTACTTGACTGGAGAATATGTACTTCATCGGGCAAATAAGTATATATTCGTAGACGAAGTAAGTACTACTGCGTTTTCCGGCATATAATTTTGATTGATTTATAACGTGATGAAACAACAATTAATTAGCTTGTTTTTTTGCGGTGTATTATTATTGCAAGGTTGTACCGAAAAGAAAAATGAGGCACAACTAGAGAAGACTCTATCTGTCTATCAAGTAGATTTGAAGTCGGAATCACCCAAAGAAAGTATTGATCGATTTCTGGCCGGTATGGAGATCCGGTTGTTACCTTTGGAGTCGGGAGACAGTATCCTGTTTAAAGGCTCCGCCTCTACCATCCATTTGGCAGATGATGATATATTCCTTTTAGATGCTTCTCAGCGTGTGATTTTCCGTTTCGGCAGGGATGGTAAGTTCAAGAACAATATCTTTCGGAACGGGCAAGGCCCGGAGGAATATAACGTGCTATTCAATATGGCTTTGTTTGACAATAAGGTTTATGCTTTGGATAATACGAAGATCCAGCTGTATGACTATGAGGGTAATTATCTCAAAACTGTTCCCCTGAAAAATGATGGTCGTCAGGTAGCTGTCGCTAAAGATGGCACGATAGCTGTCGCTTCCAATTATATCCAGCCTTATCAGCTAACCCTATATCGTCCGGATGGTACGATCTCCGAATATTTACCTAGCGATAAGAACTTATTGAAACAGCAAATCTCTCAGTCCACCTATCATTCGTTGAAGAGATATGGCGATCGGATCTTGTTGACAAATTATTTTGATCCATCCATCTATCAGCTGGAAGATACCGTGTCTGCCTTCGCCACGCTTGACTTCAAAGGCATGAATATCCCCTCCGATATGTTTAGTGGTACGGATGAGGAGATCGCCAACCGGTTCCGTGAATACCGCGAGGGAGATAAGGCCATTCTCTCATTCGATCGCTTGACCGTTACGGACGACTGGGTTGTGTTTGCGCCTTCTTTGATCTGGGATCCATGTGTGGTTTATTATAACCGTAAGTCGGATACTTATCTTCTGAATAAGAACTGGGGGCAACCTTACGATTTGTTCTTCGGAGGCTACAGGGCACCGGACGGATATGATGAGAAGAGCCGGGAGTTTTACCAACTGGTCAATGCCGTAGAGCTGAAAGAGGTCGTAGGGGAAATCGCCAAAGCGGCCCCGAATTATCAAGATACCTATCCGTTTTTGAAGGGTGTGGATGTATCCCAAATAGATGATAATACGAATGATTGGATTGTATTCTTTAAGTTACGGTCTTAGAGGATATATAACTTGTATGGGAGAATATGACCGATCTCTGTATTATCTTCAACGATGTGATCTGCTATTAGTTCTTATTCAAAATGGGAGGAATTGCGTTTGATCAAGCGTTTTTTCCTGCCAGTCAAGCGTATTGTCAAGGAAAGTTTTTGAGATCATATGTTCTTATCTTGTTCCGATAAAAAGGAATGTCTATCTTTGTTCATGGTAAGTATATCTAAACGATCATCGCTATGAACCAGACAATTTATCCTATCGGCATACAGAACTTCGAGAAGATCCGTAAAGACGGTTATCTCTATATTGATAAGACAGCTTTGATTTATCAGTTGGTTAAGACCGGAAGTTACTATTTCTTGAGTCGTCCGCGGCGTTTCGGCAAGAGTCTCTTGCTATCTACGTTGGAGGCCTATTTCCAAGGTTGGAGAAAGACTGGGAGGTATATCCGATCTTGCATTTGGACTTGAATGCTCGTCATTATAAAGATACTGCCGCTCTGACTAGTATCTTGAATGAGTTCTTGGAGAAATGGGAGGCTTTATATGGAACGGAGAAACAGGATCGTGCCTTGGAGGAACGTTTCAGTTATGTGATAGAACAGGCTTATCGCCAGACCGGGCATCGCGTGGTGATATTGATTGACGAGTATGACAAGCCCTTATTGCAGAACCTGCACGATGAGGATATGCAGGATCAGTTGCAGAACATGTTGAAGCCTTTTTACGGCGTGTTGAAGACGATGGATGGAGCCATCCGTTTCGCCTTGCTGACTGGGGTGACGAAGTTTGGAAAGGTAAGCGTGTTTAGCGATTTGAATAACCTCATGGACATATCGATGGACGATCGTTACGTGGAGATATGTGGCATCACGGAGAAAGAGATACATACTTGTCTGGAAGATGAGGTGAGGGAACTGGCCGGAGCGCAAGATATGACCTACGAGGAGACCTGCCTGAGACTCAAAGAATGCTATGATGGATACCATTTCGTGGAGAATTCCATCGGTATGTATAATCCTTTCAGCCTGCTGAATACGTTCGCTCGCCGGAAATTCGGCGATTATTGGTTCGAGACCGGTAGGCCCTCTTACCTTGTTGAATTACTCAAGCATACCCATTACGACCTTTATGAGATGGCGAACACGGAGACCGATGTGGATGTGTTGAACAGTATTGACTCTGCCTCGATAAATCCCGTCCCCGTGATCTACCAGAGTGGCTACTTGACGATCAAGGATTACGATCCTGAATTTGGTATCTACCGGCTAGGTTTCCCGAACCGGGAAGTGGAAGAGGGTTTCGTGAAATATCTCCTTCCATTTTACACGAGTGTTAGTGCGCCCAAGACCCCTTTCGAGATCGGGCAATTCGTACGAGAGATACGCTCCGGTGATTACGATGCGTTCTTCCGCCGCTTGCAAAGCTTCTTCGCTGATACACCCTATGAGGTGATCGCCGGTCAGAAGCCGGAGCGTGATACGGAGTTGCATTACCGGAACGTGCTTTTTATCGTATTTAAGTTGGTTGGACTTTATACGCAGGTGGAATATCATACCTCACAAGGGCGTATTGATCTCGTTTTAAAGACCGATCGCTATATCTACGTGATGGAATTCAAGCTGAACGGCACCGCCGAGGAGGCGTTGCGCCAGATTGAGGAGAGACAGTATGCGCTTCCCTTTGCGAGTGATCCGCGGCAAGTTTTTAAGATCGGCGTGAACTTCTCCTCTGTGACCCGTAACATCGAGCGATGGTTGGTGGAATAATAATCTATTAAGTATATGAACTGGAAACAAACGCTTTTCTGGTCTTTTTCGACAGTTGCTATTTTTTATTATTTCCTGCTTTTTGGCGTGTTTGTGTTTGTCGGTCAGGAGGAGATGCAATTGTTTATACCTGAGTGGTGGTATATCCGGGAGTTCCTTTTTCAGCCGGGAGGATTTTGCGCTGTCGCCGGGCAATGGATCATTCAATACTACCGGCAGCCTATGTCGGCGGTGGTTCTCCATACGGTTTTACTCGTTGGTTGCGGGTTTATGGTCTATAGGATCTTGCGTTGTTTTTCTGACAAGACCTACCTGCTGTTCCTTTCTTTATTGCCGGTCCTGTATCTGGTTAAGATGAGTATTCATGGGGAGTATTTGGTGGACGGGACGGTTGGCGTGGTTTTGATGCTTTTAGCTTTGTCGGTCTCGCTAAAGGTGCGGCGGGCGGGTTCTATTGCCGGATACGGAATTGCCTCTACACTTTTTTTATGTGGGCTGACTGGGCTTCTTTCGGTTTGTTACGCTTTCTTATATACGCTGTTAGCTTTACTCCGCTACAAAACGTCGCGGCAAAGATTGGCCGCCGCTGCCTGCTTGATCCCAGCACTTTTTATATATTTGTTTAGCGGATGGTTAGGGATTCCTGTACCTTTGTCTGATGGATGGATGCCGGAAGCCTATCTGGAGATACAGCGATTACCTCATTATTATATGTATCGTGTATGGACTTTCTTTACCCTTTCGATTGTCGGTGTTGCTTTATTCGCTCGCTTTGTTCCGGTGATTGGCGAGAAGAGTAAATGGATGGATCGGGTAGCCCTTGTTGTTTGTCTGATCACGGCGCTGGTATCCATACGGTTTTGCCTGCCGGAACCTTGGCATGCGCAACGCATGATGCTTGACGAGCTCTCTTTCTTAGCCCGGGAGAGGCAATGGGACGCTATTATTGATAAGTACCGGGGAAAGCAGATCTATAATTATGCTAGCTTAAACTATTTGAATATGTCGTTGGCCCATAAGGGAGAATTGGCCGACCGGATGTTTACTTTCGATCAGAAAGGAACGAAAAGCTTATGTGCCGATTGGAATCAGACCTTTTACATGGATCGTTTATTGAGCGATGTTCATTTTCTTATTGGCGATGTCTCTTTGTCTGAAAGTCTTGCGATGGACGGATTTACGCAAGCCAAACGTAAAGGGAGTGCCCGCATGATGCAACGTTTCGTGCAAGTTTGTCTGATTAGGGGTGAGGTGGCGCTGGCCAAGAAATATTTGGACTTGCTTGCCGCTATGCCATTCTATAAAGATTGGGCTTGCCGTTATGCTACCTATCTGGTACATCCGGAATTAATGGATAAAGATCCGGAGTTGAGTGACAAATATATGCCTGTTGAGAAAAGGGATCGACTGAGTTTGTCCGTACCTGTCGATTCCTTATGGAGTGGATACAATCTTCCGGATCATCGGATCGGTTGGGAATACCGGGGATGTTATTATTTGTTGGGTAAGAAGCTGGATGCATTTGGCCGATTCTTGGAAGAAACACCTTTCATGAAGGGGGAACCGATACCCCGGCATTTCCAAGAAGCCGGATTGTTGTTGGCGGACAAAGACAGTATATCGCTTTCCTCCTATTCCATACAGCCGGAGATCGTAGACCGATACCGGGAATTCAAGCAGGTTTTGGGACGATCTGCCAACCAAGTGGATGTGTCCTCGATATATCGACAATTTGGAGATACCTATTGGTATTATTTCTATTTCAAGATCTTTAAAGGAGAAGAACAATGAAGCGATTATCTATCTGTTGGATTATAGGTTGTCTTTTGGAACTTGTAGCTTGTAGGCCGGAAGTTCCTACGCAAGCGGAACAAGGAGAAACTGACGTGTTTCCGGATTACAGGGAAGTTACTGTACCGGTCAATATGGCCCCTCCCAATTTCAAGTTGGTTGATCAACAGCTACAGGGGATAATTCGGTTGAAAACTATGAATGGGGAGTTGATAATCGCAGCCGATCATGGTGTTTTCAACCTGCCGGAAACGGATTGGAAGGTCTTATCGCAGGACGCACAAGGAAAACAAATAGATGTGACGGTTTATTTTCGAGAACCTCAAAGTGATTGGAAACAAATGAGTTTCCCTATCTATGTGTCAAGAGATTCCGTTGACGCTTATTTGGTGTATCGCCGTATTTTTCCCGGATATCGGATGTGGAACGAGATGGGGATTTATCAACGATGTGTTGAAAACTATGTTGAAAAGTCTATTCTTGATAACCAATCGACAAATAATAGTTGTATGAACTGCCATGCCTTTTGTGAGCGACAAGGGGAACAAATGCTTTTTCATCAGCGGGGTTCTCATAATGGGACTTACTTGATTGATCATCGGCAGGTAAAGAAGATTGCGTTGGAACGGGACGGTAAGCCGGCTTCGTTCGTTTATCCGTATTGGCATCCATCCGGCCGGTATGTTGCTTTTTCTACCAATGAGACCCACCAGGACTTCCATCTTTCCGATGAGAATCGGATTGAGGTATATGACGTGGAATCGGACGTGCTGATCTATGACACGGAGAAGGAGAGGGTATTCAGTTCGCCATTATTGGCTTCTATGGCGTGTTATGAGACTTTTCCCACTTTTACTCCGGATGGCAACTATCTGCTGTTCTGTTCGGCGGATTCTGTCTGTATGCCAGAAAATTATCGGGATGTCCGGTATAACCTGTTACGAGTCGCTTTTGATCCGAAAGACGGTTCGATTGGAACCCAAGTGGATACCTTATATAATGCGAGAGAAGCGGGCCGGAGTGTTAAGTTCCCGAGAGTCTCCCCGGATGGGAAGCGGCTACTTTATACGGTGTCCGATTATGGCAATTTCTCTATTTGGCATAAGGATGCGGATTTGCATATGCTGGATCTGTCTACCGGGGCAATCGATTCTTTGCCGGAAGTGAATAGCCCGGATGTAGAGAGCTATCATTCTTGGAGCGGCAATAGTCGTTGGTTTGTCTTTTCCAGCCGGCGGGGCGATGGGCTTTTCACACGTCCGTATTTGGTGCATGTGGATGAGCGGGGGCAGTGCGGCAAGCCCTTCTTGTTACCGCAAGCGTCTCCGGATTATTATGAGCGTTCCCTGTTCTCTTTTAATGTCCCGGAATTTATACGGACTCCGGTTCTAATCTCGAAGGAAAGGCTGGTCGAGGCCTCGGGAAAAGAAGAGGTCACGACCATTAAACGTATCGAGGGCATCTAATTTTTCGCTTCTTTGTGCCGAAGGTATT
>OMEI01000868.1_pt1 | contig 13605 bp, 11 predicted proteins | sample 1645381 | NCBI WGS metagenome assembly OMEI01 (sample SAMEA103958119, study PRJEB25191) | human gut metagenome | biome: human-associated habitat [ENVO:00009003]; feature: intestine environment [ENVO:2100002]; material: feces | place: Germany | collected 2013/2015 | reverse complement strand
GCACGCGCCGGGGCTCGGCGACAGGAACGGGGTAGGGCGCCAGCCACTCCGCGAGTACGTCGCGCCGGAGCATCACGCCGGCGACGGCCGCTACGGCGCGGCGAATGTCCGCAGGCGTAAACCAGCCGTTTTCCCGGCACGCACGCCCGATTACCTCCCGCGTGCGGGCGTCGTCGCCGAAACCGCGCAGGCGGCACCCGAGCCGGGAAAAGAGTCCGATGGCATTTTTCATGGTGCAAAGATAGCGTTTCGCAGCGGAATATGCACATTTTATCCGAAGTTGTGCTATATTTGCATGGAGGGATCATAAACCGGTAAAGACCATGGAAAGGACATTCAAAGAGGCACTCCGCCACCGCCGCAGCTACTACGCATTAGCTCCGGAATCGCCCATAGACGACGCACGGATCGAAGAAATCGTGCGTTTTGCCATAAAACACGTCCCGTCGGCCTTCAATTCGCAGTCGACACGTGCCGTGCTGCTGCTCCACGAGCACCACGACGAATTGTGGAAGATCGTGAAGCGCACCCTGCGGGCAATAGTCCCCGAAGGGGCATTCGCACGCACCGAGGAGAAGATCGAGCACAGCTTCGCAGCCGGGTACGGCACCGTACTTTTCTTCGAGGACACGGATGTCGTCCGCAGCCTGCAACAACAGTTTCCGGGCTATGCAGGGAATTTCCCGGTATGGTCAGAGCAGACGTCGGCCATGCACCAGCTGGCAGTCTGGACGATGCTGGAAGACGCAGGGTTGGGGGCATCGCTCCAACATTACAACCCGCTTATCGATGACGAGGTGCGCAAGCGCTGGAGCCTGCCCAGGGAGTGGAAACTCATCGCGCAAATGCCGTTCGGGACACCCGCCGGCGAACCGGGCGAAAAGACGTTCAAACCGCTGGACGAACGCATCAGGGTGTTCAGATAAGGGGACGAAGCCCGGCTTCAGGACAAAAATTCCGCAGAATAGCCCTTAAAAATTTGGAGATTCGGATTTTTTATATACCTTTGCACTCGCAATTGGGAAACATGCCATGCGGAAATAGCTCAGTTGGTAGAGCACAACCTTGCCAAGGTTGGGGTCGCGAGTTCGAGTCTCGTTTTCCGCTCCAAGTCCAAAGTCAACGACGGACAAAATCAAGACAAACCCTTTGAAACGATGTTTCAGAGGGTTTTTTCATGCCTTCTCCCTAGACATCGGGAGACATCGAAAAGCCATTTCCGGACAGGTTAGTGTCCCAAAAATGTCCCACTTCACGGAGTGGGCCTAAAAGTGGGACACTTTGAAGAGAAGAGGTGGGACACTTCCGTCTTTTATAAACTGTTTATCTGCGGTTTACCTAAATCTTATTAATTAACTAATACGGGTAAACGCTATGAAAAGCACATTCAGAATCCTGTTCCTTGCGAGGTGGGAGTTGAAGAAAGAAAATGGGAAAGTACCTCTTTGCGCGAGAATCACTATCGATGGTGAAAAAGTCAAATTCAGCCTCAAATCGGAAGTCTCTTCCGGCCTTTGGGATCCGAAGTCCGGTCGAGCTAGAGGTCAAACAAAAGAAGCACTTCAACTCAACCGCTATCTGGATAGCATTAAAGGACAACTGATAGGATATTATCACAACCTTTCGGAAGCCAATGAAATCGTAACAGCCACAATGGTACGAGATGCTTTCCTCGGAATAAATGTAAAGACAAATATGTTACTGACGGTCTTCGAAGAGTTCAATGACCGGCAGGAGAAACTGATCGGTATCGACCTTGCACAATCCACCTTTAATAAATACGATCTGACTTACCGCCGTCTCAAGGAGTTTTTGAAAGTCGAGATGCGTAAGAACGACATCCTGCTCTGTCAAGTAGATCGGAACTTCGTGATGGACTTCGAAGCCTATTTGAAGATCGAATATAAACTCGATACCAATTCGTCCGAGAAGCTGATGCGGATTTTCAAGCGCATCACGACCATGTGTTTCAAGAACGGCCAAATGCCCAAAGATCCGTTCTGCGACCACAAACTCAAAAAGGTCAAGAAAGACCGCGGCTACCTGACCAAATCCGAACTCGAAAGCATCATCGACTACAAGCCGGATAACAAGCGGCTCGAAAAGGTACGTGACATTTTTTTGTTCTGCTGCTTCACGGGCTTCGACTACTCAACAACGGCGGCATTGACGGAGAAGAATCTCGTTACGGACGACGAGGGCTGTCAATGGATCGAAACACATCGTATCAAAACAAGAACTGCATCGAAGGTCAAACTACTCGATATTCCGCTGTCGATTATCCGGAAGTACAAACTCAAACGCAACGGCGACTTTCTACTTCCGGTGATGAGCAACGCCAAGTACAATCTTTACCTGAAAGAGATGGCTGCGGCCTGCGATATCGAGAAGCGTGTGACTTCACATCTTGCCCGGCATACATTTGCCACGACGGTCACTTATGCTAACGGCGTTTCGATCGAATCGATCAGTAAGATGCTCGGTCATACGAAACTCAGCACGACACAAATCTATGCACGCATCATCGACAAGACTATCAGCGATGAGATGGATCGGCTTGCACTCAAGTTGAATCACACACGATTTAGCCTGGATAATAAGGCCGCAAATAATTCGGATCAAAAACTTTTCCGCACTACTTCTACTATTAGATAAAGGGTGATGGAGCAGAAAAAAATACGCATATTTTTAACCCCTCTGCTAAAATATGTCCTACTTGTATATGCTGAGGTAATAAAAGCTTGGCAGTACATGAGTTTAAACCTATAAAATCTAATGTTATGACAACGAACAAGACAAGGAAACTGATCGCTACAATTTTCACAGCGGAAGACATGCAGAAAATCCGATGTATGAATCGGGCAGAGCTTACGGCCGAGGAACAATTCTGCCTGGATTTATTTGTGTTGGGTTATTATACCGGAGGAATGCCCCTCAGAGATCTGGCCTATTTAACAGCTGATAAAATCGAAGGCAGTTTTCTGAATTGCGAAACAGCCAGCTATCCCAACGTGACAAAAATGAAATTGAATTCCGAGTTCATGAAGCTCATCGACCGGTATAAGGCCGACACGTGCGACAACTACCTTCTACCCATTTTCACGCAGGAGGATAACACGCAATCGAAGCAGGAACGCCGGCTGGAACAGGTAGCAGCAATGATGGAAAAAACATTCCATAAAATCGAGACGATTACAGGTTTCGAAAAATTGACATGGTATGAGGCTCGTCAAGCATATGTCGATTATCGGCTTCGGCAAGGCGATTCGGTTACCGTGCTTTATCAGATGTTGGGAGATGCTGCGCTCGAGGTAGACGAGTATTATTGGAATCACCCCTAATTAGACGGTCAGTTGCCGCGGGGGATGAGGAATATTTATTAATATGGAATTCTTATTGTATTTGGGTAGAATATGACAAATAGAACAACGACGCAGTATAGACAGGATATCAAACAGCGCTCTTAGGAAAAGAAATATCAGGTCCTAAATGCGGTTTGTTAATCAACCGATTGCAAATAAAAAGCCCGGCTCCCGCATGGGCCCCGGTTTTTTTATTTCTAACAGTCTATTTTGTATTGTATTAATAATCAGCAGGAACAAGATATTTGCAAATAAAGAGTTTTCCCTTCTTTAAATATGAGTTTCCGGTATAAGATTATTGATAATCACGAGTGCTATTGTCTTTTAACAATACGACAAATAGAACAACTCATCGAATTACGATCGACCATTTACAATTTCAGAACTTTACAGGCGCATATTCATCATTTAACCTGTAAAATCTATCGTAATGTTTTCAATTCACATCAAAGGCCGACGCAACCCGAATCAAATCGACATGGTCAAACTAACCATGGTTTTCTATAAATCCGGGGGTATCCGCAGCACAAAAGTCATCTACATCAGCGGTCCATATGAAGATTGGAATCAAAAATACGAATGTTTTAACGTAAAATCACGCGAACATGCAGCAAAGAACAAACTGCTCCAGAGAGAACGCCTAAAATATCTGAAAGTGGCTGAGAAATGGGATGCCGAAAAAAAGCATTGGAGCGCTAATGAACTCTGCCACCATTACGATAAACAAGAGAAAATTCGTAGCCGTTATACCACTGTATCCCAAATGATCGACAAAATCGTTGATAGCCTTTGTCATCAGGAACGGTTCAAGAACGGCCGGGTACTGATGAGCGAAAGTACGGCCGAAAAATACACTTACCTTAAGAAAGCGCTTTGCCGATTTGTCGAGTGTAAATACCATCGTGATTTTTCGAAGTATATGTTTCGAGATATCGATCAAAAGTTTTTGAGAGAATTTACTGTTTATGAACAGCAGCGAGGAGCCATCAGCAGCAACAATGGCGGAATACAGGTAAAACTCAAAGTCCTGCGTGCTGTCTGCGCCAAAGCTAAGGATGAGGGCATCTACGGAGTGAACCTGTCGGCATTCGTGCCATTCAAACGGCGTGTCAAGTCGAGGTTCACTACACCCAAGGCCCTGCCGCACGACACCATTCAACGGATCGAGCGGGTGGATCGCAGTATTCTCAAACGGCAGGAGAAGGTCTTTCTCGATTTGTTCCTGTTCTCGTACTATGCCTGCGGGATGTCGCCCATCGATGTCTGTTATTTGGAGCGCGACCGCATCAAGGACGGCATGATCGTCTACGAACGAATCAAGCTCGACCGAGTGGCCAGGGTCGTGCTGATCGACAAAGCGGCAGAAATCATTGAGCGATACCGAACGGAGAGCTACATGAACTATGTCTTTCCGGTGTTCAAGTGGAAGAAGATGGACCAAGCGCATATGTATGCAACAGTCAAACGAGTCGGAAATAAAGTCAACAAAACACTGCAAAAGATATGCGACTACCTCGGCATTAAAGCGAAAGTATATTGGAGTTCTGCCCGAAGCAGTTTCATCTCCAAGATGATCGACGAGGGATATCATCCGCTTCAAGTTGCTGAGCAGGTCGGAAACTCACCGCAAACAATCTATAAGTACTATTACACTATCACAAATCCGGAAGAAGTCAGGGAAAAGATGAATCAGCTGTTCAACGGAGAAAAATCCAACTCATAATCCAAAGGTCACCGGATCACGCAAAAAGGGGCAAATGTTTGCCCCTTTTTGCATTAAAAACAGGCTCAAAATAGGACCTGGTATCTTTTTTAATTCCATTCCTTAAATTGCAGATGAATTTGAGAGCCATTTTGAGATCAAGATAACAGCATTATTGATGTAGTCAGATGCTACATATTATTAATAGCGTAATTAATAAAGAGTGCATATAATTTAATAATAGATTTTTTAATTACTTTTGAGAATTATCTAATCAATTTAAGTATGCCAAAGCAAGACTATATATGTGGTTCTCTTTTTGAGGATGATTATTTAGTGAGATCCTTGAGTGGAAGCATAGTTACTCAACCTGACACAGCATTAACGGAATTGGTAGCGAATGCTTGGGATGCAGGAGCAACTCATGTTAATATCTTTATTCCAGATAAAATCGGAAACCAGTTAATCATTGAAGATAATGGTACAGGGTTAACTAAAAAAGAGTTTCATGAGAGGTGGATGAAACTGAGATATAATCGGTTAGTCCATCAAGGGAAATTTGTATTTTCACCAACGGGCACAAAAACGAATCGTATTGCTTACGGTAGAAATGGAGTTGGTCGACATGGTTTATTATGTTTTAATGACGAATATATCGTAAAAACGATCAAGGATGGCGAATTATTAACCCTCACTGTCTCGACCAAAGTTCCTAGAGAAGCTATTGCAATACTTAATGAGAAAAATGAAAAGAAATCGGGGCATGGTACTCGTTTGGAAGTTACCGTGGCTCGAAACCTACCTGCTCTTGATAAAGTACGGGAGATAATTTCATCACGTTTCCTACAGGATCCTCAATTTATAATTGAAATAAATCGACAAAGATTACCTTTAGACAAATTAGAAGGTCTTCTTAATAAGACTGAGTTGACAACTAAAGATGGATTCAAAATAACTGCTAATTTTGTTGACACTAAGAAGTCATCGAAGAAAAATATCTATCAAGGTATCGCATTTTGGCAGAGAGGGCGATTAGTCGGAATTCCATCCTGGATTCTGGGCAATATTTTCTATGTAGATGGACGTACCGTAATGGCTCGTCGTTATAATGTTGTTATTCAAAGTGATGACCTAGATGAAATCATACGCGAGGACTGGGGAGGATTTAAAAACACCTCAAAAACTAATAATCTTTTTGAAGAAGTAAGGGATTATGTAAATAAGATGTTTGAGGAGGTGGCCAAAGCCAATGTGGAAGAAACAAAAGCCACCATAAAAACAGAACTCAAGTCAAAATTGCAAGGTGCTTCTCCTTTGGCTTTATATGAAGTTGATGAAATAATCGAAAGCATAGCTATCAGTTCTCCAACGGCAAATAAAGAGTCCATTAGTCTTGCTGTTGAAGCTGTATTAAATCTTGAATCTTCGAAAAATGGACAGGAACTATTAGCAAAGTTGTCAAGGCTTAATGAAGAAGACATAGCTGGACTGAATCAACTTTTAGAAAAATGGTCTGTTAAGGACGCATTAACCGTTTTGAATGAAATAGATCGACGCATTTCAATTATAGAGGCAATAAGAAAACTCTCAAAAGATAAGGCTGTAGATGAGTTGCATATTTTACATCCATTAGTAACCGAGTCAAGATGGCTCTTTGGCCCTGAATACGACACTGCTGAATATACATCGAACAGACAACTGCAAACAGTAATGAAGCAGTTATTTAATGGTAAAGCTAAAGAAGGGCATGATATCAATCTTCAGAAAAGACCCGATATCGTTGTTTTAGCGGATGATTCAACAGTTTCAGTTACAGGAACAGAAGACTTTTCTTCAGACTCGGATCTTGTTATAGTTGGGAAAGTGCTGATAATTGAACTAAAACGTGGCGGTTTTGAGATCAAAAGAGATGAAAGAAATCAAGCTCAGAATTACATTGAGGATCTGATAACTTTGGGAATTAATGCGTCATCATATAGTGCGTTTGTTGTAGGAGACTCCATATCAACGACTTTACAACGTCATTCTACAGTAGGTGATAATGGGAATATTTACGTAACTACATTCTCTCAACTCGTGGATACTGCCGAGAAGAGAATGTTTGGTTTGCGCCAGAAATTGAGTACAATGTATGATGATATGCCTGGCATGGATCTTTATTTACAAATTAAATTAAAAATATAATTCAAAAATATGAAAGCAACTAAGGATCAACTATTGAAAGATATTGAAGAATGCCGTAACACTCTTCAGACGGAGCGTCTTGATATGTCTTTTGGCGAAATAATGAGTATGTATGAAAAGGATGAAATAATTATCAATCCTGAATTTCAGCGACTATATAGATGGACTGATTTTCAAAAAATTCGTTTTTTCGAATCAATCATTATTGGTATTCCAATTCCTCCGATTTTTGTGGCAGAAAATGATTCAGGCAAATGGGAGCTTGTGGATGGTCTGCAGCGATTATCAACAATATTATCATTTTTTGGAAAATTGAAAACGATCCCCGAAAAAAATAATTGGATACTGGGAATGGGCGATATGCTGCCTTCCCTGGAGGGGTATTCACAATCCGATTTACCTCAAAAAATAGAACTTAATATAAAACGATCTCCGTGTCGAGTGGAGATTATTAAGTGGAACAGTAAATACGACTTGCGATTTGAGCTCTTCAATAGACTAAACACCGGTGGCTCACCATTGACGAGTCAAGAAATTCGCAATTCTCTTTTTAGAGAGATTTCTTCTGATTTTAACAACTTCTTGAAAAAAATGGCTAGCAATTCTAAATTTATTGCACTTATCGACGCACCCCAGAAACTTGTAGATCAGTTATATCTTGAGGAACTGGTATTAAGATTTATGTCATTATACAACCACAGAAACATTACAAAGAGCATAGCTCAACATATGACTGATTTCATGAAGCAATCGGCAGAAAATAAGTCTTTCGTCTATGCTAAATACGAACAAATATTTAATCGAACCATAGATATTTTATCACCTTTGGGAGCAAAGATATTTAGGAGTAGAAATAACGAATTCTCAACTGCAATTTATGACACAACCATGATTGGAATTTCAGAAAATATTCACTTATACGGAGCGGCAAACCCCGCACTTATACGAGCTAAGATTAATAAAATTAATAGTAATGAAATATATCAAAAGATAACTCGCTCTGGGGGAAATAACTCTGTGCAACGAGTGAAAAAGAGACTTGAGTTTGCAAAAAGTATTTTTAGCACTTTGGATTAATGTCTTTTCTAACTAAAATATCTGAAGACATCAGTTGGAGAATGTCAGAATTGGCAACTCTTAAAACGATACCATTAAGATACCGAATAATGGATCATCACAAAGAGGTGTTAATAAAATATAATGTTCCTGCCGTCTATTCTCTTTGGGAAGGATATGTACGCAACAGTTTCACCCTTTATAAGAATGAAATTAACGCCCTAAAAATTCCTATATCTAAAGTTCATTTGAATTTATTGACACACACACTTTCTGGTTACGATAAGCTTTGTTTGGAAAACCCTAGAATGAGCTTTAAATCAAAGAAGGAATTTGTTGAATTTTATCAAAATACTATAAATGGACATTTAGTAATATGTGAAAAACTTCCGCTGAAATCAAATGTCGATTTTGATGTTATTGATGAACTTCTTATGCGATTTAATCTGGATACTTTACCTAAAAGCTATAAAAACAAATTATCGAAACTTTTACAATTTAGAAACAGTATCGCGCATGGAGAAACCTCAATTCTCGTTAAGATAGATCATATTGTAGAATTTTCCACTTTAGTAAATAATCTTATGGTTGAGATCTATGAGAGAATCGAACTTGGCTACAATAATAGTACTTTTTTAGCATAGCAAAAGACTTGCCTAATAGCTCAGTTAGTTTAAACTATCATGATTATTTGCCTCTATTCTTAATATAGTTAACCAGTACCCATAATAGGGTATTTTTAGCAATATTTACTAAAAGGTATGGAGGTTATAACGATAGAGTCACGGGCGTTTCGGCAATTGATGGCGAAACTAGATGTATTGTCGGAGTATGTGTGCTCGATGGGGCAGCCGATGATAGAAAACGATGACGAAACTTGGGTCGATAATCAGAAAATTTGTCGATTTTTGGAGATAAGCAAGCGTACACTACAACGACTGAGGACTAATGGAAAAATCACTCACTCTTGTGTGGGTGGGAAATATTACTACCAGATTGGCGAGATCAAAAAACTACTTAAAGCCAACGTCATCAAGAGTACCGATGAATGTTTACAGGATTTGATAGCGCATCACAAAAAATAAAACTATATTTGCATTAGTAAACCGAAGAAAAGCAGTTTCCAGAAGGATAAAATCCTATCAGGAAATGGTTTGCAAAAATGTCCCCGCCGGCGTCCCCGTTTGGGAAAACAACCCGGCAAATCAAAGGGAAGTCATTGATGAGCAATTGATAAGGAAAGCGTAGGTCAGACTCTCGTTTTCCGCTCTCGAAATCAGCAACTTACAGAAATGAAGTTGCTGATTTTTTGTTTACCCGGGGAGGGAAAGAGACAAAAGCGCCTTTCCATGGCCCTGGCTCCCATTGCCTCTCCATAAAACTCTCCATTGGAAACATGTTTTCCCTCCTGCGTCAAACGATGCAAATCAACGGCTTTCGAACAAATACCCCGGCAAGGACACGGTCAATAAGCCCCCGTTATACCCCTTGCGTCCCCGGGACAAACGCAGGAAACCAGTAACAGTGAAATAACCTGTCCGTCTTACAGGTTCCTGCGACTCACCGTCCGGCACGGGTCGAACGTATCGGGATAAAAACTTCCGGCCCGAGGGAGTTTTTTTGGCCGTTCGCAGAAAAAAGGGTATATTTGCAGTGTTTCGCAAACGAAATAACCATACAATGTTGCTGAGTGTGATTGAAACGGCGGAGACCTTGGGATGCTCCGCCCAATATGTGAGGAAACTTTTAAGGGAAGGCCGCCTCGCCGGCCAAAAAATAGGGGACTCATGGATTATAAACGACGATACTTTGGAATCTTTCGACAGGAAGGATCTGCGGACGAAAAAAAATGACGTTCCCGATCGGAAATCCAGGAAGGCACCAAAACAGGGAGCACTGAATTGCCTCTCCTTTTTCTCCGGGGCGATGGGGCTGGACATCGGACTGGAGCAGGAGGGCATCAACATATTACTGGCCTGCGAAACGGATAACGCATGCCGCCGAACGATCGTCGCCAACGAACCCGGCATCGGCCTGATCGGAGATATAAGGGACTACACGGCCGGGGAGATCCTGGAATATGCAAACCTCAAAGAAAACGGGCAGGTCGACATCATCGTCGGCGGGCCGCCCTGCCAGGCATTCAGCACGGCCGGGAAAAGGCTCGGCTTCCAGGACGAGCGGGGCAATGTCTTTCTGAAATACATAGAAGTCATCCGGGAGATACAACCGCAGTACGCCGTAATAGAAAACGTAAGAGGGTTGTTTTCGTCCGCACTTTCGATAGACATCGACGATGAAATTACCCGCAGCTACAACATCAATTGGGCAAAGACACCGGGGTCGACACTCTTTTATATCAAAAAGAAGCTGGAAGCCGCAGGTTACAACGTAACTTTCAACCTTTACAATTCGGCCAATTTCGGCTCCCCGCAAATCAGGGAGAGGGTCGTCATAACATGCACCAAATCCCCGAACCCGGTTCCGTACCTCCGTCCCACCCATTCGAACGAAGAGGTATTCGGGCTTGAAAGGTGGAGGACTTTCAGGGATGCAGTAGCCGGATTGGATCCGGCCCGGTGCGACCACATCGACTTTTCCGAGAAGCGGCTGAAATACATAAAGATGCTGAAACCGGGGGAAAACTGGCGGAATCTGCCCAAAGAACTCCAGCCGGAAGCCATGGGAAACTCCTACCATCTGGGCGGTGGGAAAACGGGTTTTTACCGAAGGCTGGACTGGGATTCGCCGTCCCCCACGGTAGTCACCCATCCCGCCATGCCCGCAACGGAATTGGCGCACCCGACGGAAAACAGGCCCCTGTCCATACAAGAATACAAAAGGATTCAGGAATTTCCCGACGATTGGGTGATCGAAGGCTGTTTGCTGGACAAATACAAGCAAATCGGCAATGCGGTTCCCGTCGGGCTGGGCAGGGCAATCGGCAGGACAATCGCCGCCCACCGCCAGGGAGTCGAAACGGCGGCACCGGAAGGCTTTCCCTATTCCCGCTACAAGGGCACGTCGGATCATGAATTCGAAACCGGAATTTTATCGGGAAAACGAAAAAAAACATCGTCCCAGTTGACGATCGAATTCGATTAATCCGTAATTTTAAAACAAAAAAGCCATGACGGATGCATACAGATTCGACGAATCGAGTACGGAACAGGCAATCGCCTATGCCAAAATATACGCCGGAGAAAATTATTCCCCCGCCATGGAAACCGTCCTGAAAGTCGCCTTCAGCGAAAAACGCAACTTGCCGACGTTCCGCCTGAAGAGTTCGGATACCATACTTCTATCCGGCTACATGAAAAAGTGGGTGGGGGCATACCTGGCCGGATATAACAACAGGCCCTCGGTCAGAACCGGGAATTGCTCCGGGACACATCCGGATCCGATGGCAAAAACGATCCTCAGAGCCAGGATATCCGGGCTCGAGGATAATCTGGCCGATAAAATAGTGGCCGGGCACTCCCTGCTGATGACGATCGAAAACAATATCGGCGAGTTGCTCGAAGAGTACCTGTCCGTAAAATTATCTCCCCTGGGATGGTATTGCTGCTGGGGGAGTACGATCGACGCGGTAGACTTTTGCAAGGCAGACGGCTCGCTGCTGCAGATAAAGACAAGCGACAATTCCGAAAACAGTTCCAGCAGCAGGGTCAGGCAGGGCACTCCCATCGGAAAATGGTTCCGCAGGTTCTCGAGGCGTCCGGGAGTATATAACTGGGAGTCGCTCAACAGGATGCTGGGACGGCCGGGATATGTGTCCGAGTCAGACTTCCGGGCCTTCGCGGAAAAGACCATAGCGGCAAACCCGGCCTGCATATATATAGCCGCCAACCACCTGTTGAACAGGCCCTGAGATATACCGTCCCGCAGGTGGATGCACCCAAAAATTACCCGGAGCGCTTGCCCGGGTAATTTTCATTCCGGATCGCGGGGGCGGGCTATTTCCCCAACCGGTAAGCGGTGGGGGTCATGCCCGTATGGTTCTTGAAGTATTTCCCGAAAAACGACTGGTTGGGGAAATTCAGGTAGTAGGAGATCTCCTGGATGCTCATCGTGGAGTATTTCAGCAGGTTTTTGGCTTCGAGCACCACGTAGTCGTCGATCCATTCGGCGGCGGTGCGGCCCGAGGTCTTGCGGATGATCGTCGTGAGGTATTTGGGCGTCAGGTTCAGCTGGCCGGCATAGAAACCGACCGAACGCTGCTGCATGTAATGCCTGGCCAGCACCCCCATGAACTGGTTGAAATACTCCTCGTTGCGGCTGCGCGAAGAGGCGTCCGACGCCCCCGTCTCGACATGCCGGGCGATGATCCGGCAGACCTTGTAGGCCAGTGTCCGGATCATCGAACGTATGATCTCGGCGGAGTAGGGGTCGTTGTGCTGCCGTGCCCCCTCGATGCGGATCCCGTCCAGCGAACGCATGACCCCGTCCCACTCCTCGCCGTCGAGCGGCAGGCTGGGATGCTTCTCGACATGCAGGAAAAGCTGTGTCAGCAATTTGAGGTCTATATTGATCCGTTGGATGAACTCCTCCTCGCAGAGAATGGCGTGCACGCTGGCGTCCTCCACCGACTCGACCTGCAGGATGCTGCCGGGCAGGTGCACGAAAAGCGTCCTCTCGCCAATCGTGTGGCGCGTCACGCCCGAAGTGGAAACAATCGAACCTTTAGAACAAAAAATGATCGCAAAGGCGTTCAGACGTGTCGGATACCGGAACAGGTCGATGTTGAATTCATCCTTCACATTGACACGCGAAGCGATCAGGCATCCATCGTAATAGAGGTCTTCCGGCCTGCGGCCGCAGATGTCGAGCAATGTAGCGAGCGAGAAGCTCTGAATCTCCTTTTTGTTCATTTTACCGATAATTATACGGACAAATATACGCAAATCCCGGGAGCTTTTCATTGAATAGTACAAAATCGAACCAATCGACGAATTCATCCGACACGATGGTCTTTTCTTACGACCGCTAAAACGGCAACTTTGCATCGAAAAATACGGAACAGATGAAACAAACGACTTTTTGCGCAATACTGCTGTTAGCGACAGGTTGCACATCACCGAAAAAGACCCATACGGCCGATCCGCTGCGGGTGGGCACCATCGTCGTCACCCCGTCGTCGGACATCGACGCCGCGCTCTACGTCGGCACGATCGAGGAGGAGACCTCGGCCGCCCTGAGTTTCCCCGTCGCCGGTACCATCGCGCGCACCTACGCAGACGAAGGGCAGCGCGTGCAGCAGGGGCAGTTGCTGGCCGAACTCGATCCGACGTCGGCCCGGCA
>OMEI01000854.1_pt1 | contig 13741 bp, 12 predicted proteins | sample 1645381 | NCBI WGS metagenome assembly OMEI01 (sample SAMEA103958119, study PRJEB25191) | human gut metagenome | biome: human-associated habitat [ENVO:00009003]; feature: intestine environment [ENVO:2100002]; material: feces | place: Germany | collected 2013/2015 | reverse complement strand
TGTAAAATTCCTTCATACAGCGGCGATATTTTTCTATTTTAGCTATTTTATTATAGTAATGATTGCGCTAAGGCAATCTTTCGTTTTGGTCTGAAAACTGTACAAACTTACCACAAATTTTCAAAAGTGCGGTAAGTTTGTACAACCTCCGATTATACATATTTGTTCAACTCTTCGACAAGAAGATGTACTGTTGTGGATGATTCAGCCTGTGCCGGCGGTACGTTTTCCATTTGGCGCATGATGGCTTTGGCATTCCGTATCGCTTGGTCCTGTTTGTCAGCCAGCACTCGAAATACCTGACCGGCAAATCCGGCTTCTTTGCTATATGCTATCCCCAGCAATCCGCTCAGCTTTTCGGCGTACAGGTTTCGGTGCATCGGTCCTTGAAACAGGTTATAGTGCAACAGGAACCAGTATTCAAATGCCTGGTTGCTATATGCCACCTTCATTCCACCAGTTTGAGCCAATGCTATTGCACGATTGAAATCGTTATCCGGAAAATCATCCTTATCGAATACTACCCAGCATTGGTCATAGATACGACCTTTCTTCCGTTCTTCTTCCCTTATCCGAAGAGCTTTCTGCACAAGGCCGACCGTATTGATGCCTTGTCCGACAGCCTTAATGTTGGCTGATGTCAGACGGAAAGCATTGAAATAGTCAGGTTCGGTATTCACACCCTCGCACACAATCAGACGTCCCGGACAAAACTTACCCGCCGAAGATTACGGGCAACCCGTGGATCTCGTTTATTCATCCGTGCCATCTTCCGTCTCTTCTTTCTGGTCAAACAAACGCTCGAATTGGCCAACGATAGGCACACCACCATATTTCCCCATGAGATACTCTTTCTCAAAAGGCGCACTATTGCGCACTTTGTACTCTGCCAGCGAATACAACTCCGACGCCCCCAGCGAATCTTTTTGGGTAAACCACACCTGATCCCTGCGGAACAGATTTGCATTCAACAGGTTCGTATCATGCGTCGTAAAAATCAACTGTGCATTTTTGGAGTTCGTCAGCCGGGAGTTGAAGAGCGCAATGATTTTACAGGTCAGCAGCGGGTGCATCTTCGAGTCGAACTCGTCGATGACCAGCCGTTTGCCGTTCTCCCGGCAATAGTCGTTGACCGCGTTGAGCATGTGGGTCTTGCCCGCGCCGGCCGCGCCCTCGACCACGGCGAGGGGATCGCCCTTGCAGATCGTTTCGACGGCCTCGCGTTGTCCGGCGTCCAGCGTGTACCGTTCCGCGAGATCGTCCAGACGCGGGTTCGCGGTCTCCTCGACGCCGCGGGCGGCCAGACGGCCCTTGAGCTCGTCCTCGCACTCGACCACGGCCCGGCACGTCAGCGACTTCACCCAACCGGCCCTCGCCCGCGGGTCCTCGCTCAGCATGACGCACAGTTCCCGGGCCCGGTCGCGTATCCCGTCGGCCAGGGCTTTCAGCTCGTCGCGCGTTCCCGTCGCCCCGGTCAGGCGCACCTGGTCGTAGGCGGCGACCTCCAGCTGTTCCAGGCTCCACGCGCTGTTCGTCTCCCGCAACGCGGCGATGGCCGCCACGGCGCACCGCCGCACCGCGTCGGCACCGAACCCGACGGCCCGTGGCCGCGGATCCGCCGCCGCGCCGTCGAGCATGGCGGGGATGTCGTAGCCAGCGGCGCGCAGCTCCTCGTTCCATGCCCCGTAGTCCACGCGCGTGTTCCACCGCCCCTTGGCCTGCCTCGTGTCGGCCCATGCCTGGAGGCGCAGACGCATCAGGGTCCGCTCGTCGGGCTCCGCCACCGTCCCGTAGCCGACCATGCCCACGACCTCGCCGGTCTCCGGGTCACGCACCCGGCGCATGCCGTCCGCATGCGCGGCCCTCCACTCGTCCACCAGCTCGGCCATACGCGCATTGATCGCGTCCCGGCGTTTGCTGAACACGTCCGAAGCGTTCCCGAGCTCCGGCACACGCCCCTGCATGTCCAGCGTCATGCCGTGCGCGGCCATCGCGTCGCACAGGCCGGCGTCCCCGTACACCGTGGTCTCGTACACGGAACGGATGTTCTCGTACATGCCGAACAGTCGGCTGCTGTCGATGCTGTACCATTCATCGCCGACCCGCACCCGGTTGATCAGCTCCAGGTGGCGGTGCAGCTCAGGGTCGCCGGCACGGCTGGTGAAATGGGTCGCGGACACGAACATCACCTCGTCCGGCCGCACCCACCGCCGCCTGCCGTCCCCGCAGCGCAGACGCACCGTCAGCCGTTCGGCCAGGAACCTCCTGACCGCCTCCTCGCCACGCGCCTGGGCCTTCATGCGGGCCTCGCGCACGTCCCCGTACACGACCGACGCCACGTCCAGATCCTTGCTGTCGTTCAAAGGGATCTCATAGGCGCGCACGTTCCCAGCACGAAACGACTTCAACAGCTCCCCGCTGTCCGGGTCGCGCCCGTCCAGCAGCATCTCCAAACCGCCGTCACGCAACCGCTTCGAAGAACATTTCGTGCCATCCGCGTAACGATGGAAGCGCAGACCGTCAGAATGCTCGCCAAGGTACGCTTCGAGGCCCTGTCCGGCCTGATTGCAGCCTTTCAGGTACTCCTCCAGGGAACGCCCCCCGGTGGTGACCTTGACGATATGCCCACGCATGACACCAATTCTACCCCGTCGCCACGTTAGATACCGGCTTGCCCACGCAGTGGGCATAAGTACCTTGCTATTGATTAATGATTGGAGTTTTGTGGGTGAGGTATCGGGTCGGATGATGCTGCTGGAATATGGTGGGTCGTATGGATATGCGTATTGGGGTTGGTGATGGCGTGGGGGATACGGGCGGTTGATGTGTGATCATGCGGTGGATCGGCTGGCGGATGGATAGAATTGGATACGCATCGGGCATTGCATATGGAAAGGACGCATACCAATGGATGACGCGATGTACGACATGCAGACCGGCTCGCAGGACGACGGCGCGGGGCACGAGCCCGTGAAGCGCAAACCGGTCCGCCCGGCCGAGCTGCGCCTGGACGACTCCAAGGAGAACCTCGGCCTCGAACGGGTCGATTACGGCTACCTCTCCCCATACCTCGAAACCCAGGAGACACCCGCGGACAGGGTCGCGCGCCGGCTGATAACCACCCCGTCGATGCACAGCCACAGGGACAACCCCCAATGGTGGAGCCTCCCGGTCGGCCACATCGGCAGGATCAAGGCGCAGAAGACCGCCGCACGATGGGCCAGGGCACGCACGCTCGACGGCAGAACGGTCAAATTCTCCGCCGTCGCGTTCCCGATCCGTGACAGCGACAAGAACCTCTGGGGCGTCGCCATCAGCTACGACCCCGCCGACCAACCGGCCACCGAACCGCACGAGCCGACAGCCGATCACCCCACATTCGACACCGGACATTGACCGGGAGTACGGGCGGGCACTGCAAGGGGATGCGTCTGGCGGACGTGTCCCCTTGCCCGGCTAGCCGAGGGCACATACCTACCTAAAGCCCTTGACTTGCTTGTGTTTTAGCAAGTTGGCGTCCGCTTTGTGAGCGGTGTTTTTCCGCAGTGTAGGCAGCGGGTTTTCCGCAGGGTGTGCGGTATCGGCCGCTGCCTGTCTGCGTTGTGTTGGTTATTTGGTCATGAGGGCGTGTTCGCTTCGGTAGGAGCGGCCCTCGAATCTGATGAGCCGTCCGTGGTGGACGGTGCGGTCGATGAGGGCGGCGGCCATGTTCTTGTCGCCGAGCACGCGTCCCCATCCGCTGAATTCGATGTTGGTGGTGTAGATGATGCTCCTTGTCTCGTAGGAATCGGAAATGATCTGGAAGAGGAGCCTGCTGCCCTCCTCGTCTATGGGCAGGTAGCCGAACTCGTCGATGATGAGAAGTCGGGCCTTGCCGATGCTCGCGAGTTCCCGGTCGAGCCGGTTCTCCTGCTGGGCGCGGCGCAGACGCATGAGCAGTCCGGTCGCGGTGAAGAAGCGCACCGGGACGCCCCGCTCGCAGGCGAGCCGTCCGATCGCGATGGCCAGGTGGCTCTTGCCGGTGCCGACGGGCCCGTAGAGCACGAGGTCCTCGCATCCGGCGACGAAGTCGAGGTTCTCGAGCTGCGCGCGCCCCCAGTCGGCGGGCATCTTCAGGTTGGTCCAGTCATAGCCGTCGAGGGTCTTGTCGGCGGGGAAGCCGGCCTGTTTGAGCAGGCGCAGGCGTTTGGATCGCTCGCGCGAGTCGAGTTCGGCCGTGAACCATCGTTCGATGAAGTCGAGCTGGTTGGGCGTGGCCTCGGCGAGCGTGCCCGCGAGCACGCTGCGTGTCAGGGTCAGGCTGCGGCTCATCTTCAGGATCCTCTCGCTTTTCTCGGTCGTGGACGCGCGACGGCGGCGGGTCTCCGGGATCACCGGATCGGGTCTGACGCTCACCGTTCTTCCCCTCCGTCGTCCGTGCCGGTGATGAACCGGTCGTAGCCGCTCAGGTCGGGCTCCTCGATCCCGCCGGGGTATTCCCACTCGCCGTCGCGCATGCGCAACGCGATCGGGGTGAGCGAGTCCGCGTGCAGGCCCATGTCCCTGTTCGAGCGCAGGATCTCGCCGCACGCCTGCATCGCGGGATCGAACCCGGCCGCCCGGCACGCGTCCCCGATCGCTTTGAGGCTCTCCCTCAACGTCTTTTCGTCCATGGAATCAAGCCACGCGCGTATATCGTCGGGCACGTCCGGGCGGATCGAGCTTTCCCGCCACGCGCGGGGTTTGACCGCGAGCCGGGGAAGCACGAGCGCGGGATCCTCCACATTGCGCGACCGTCCGTACTGTCTGGGATACTCCGCGAAGAGCTCGCCGGTGGCGGGCGATGCGAGCGTGACCGTGTCCCACCGGATCGCGGCCAATACCCTGGAACGCGCCGAATCGGGGCCGGCGAGGTACCGGTTCGAGTCGATGTCGACCAGCCCGTACTTGTCGGCCGTCCGGCTTTCCCAGCGAACCGGGTCGAACGCCGTGGACGGCAACGGCATCAACGCGGCCCTCTCCTCGTCGAACACCTCGGCCACGGGCACGTCCAGCAACCTCGGGCAATACGAGTCCCTGGCGAGCCCGTCGCACCGCTCCAGCAGGAGACGGCTCAACTGCCCATACGATTCCGCGCGCATGGGCGGCACCATGAGATTGCGCCGCAAAAACCCGACCGCGTTCTCCACGCTGCCCTTCTCGTTGCCCGAATACGGGTTGCAGAACCGGACCTCGAGCCGGTAATGCGCCACGAACGCGGAGAACACCCCGGTCAACGCGACCTCGCCCTTCGCGTTGCGCCGGCCGGCACCGGTCGCGTTGTCCATCACGATCACGGGAGGAACACCCCCGATATGCTCGAACACGAGCATCAAACCATGGCACAGACACTCCGCGTTCTCGCCCGGCAACGCCACGCACAACCGCATGTTCGAATACGGCAACGAGACCACCAGGCAATGCACGTCCGCCATCTCGCCAGCGATCCGGGCCCGGGCCATGCCGAAATCGACCTGCATGCTGCCCGCCGCCCACTCGAGCCGCACGTACCCCTCGCGATCCGGCACGCCGCGGTTCGCCTCGCGCCACCGGTGCACGTAACGCATCGTGGTCGAATACTCGCCGTCGTAGTCCGTCTCCGCCAGCAGACGGTCGTGCACGCGCCTGATCGTGTGACGCTGCTTCCTGGGCAGCATCCGATCCGCCTCCAGCCACCCGTCCACCAGATGCGCGTACGGGTCGATCTTCGACCCGTACCTGCGATCCGCCTTCGGCTTGGGCGAGCAATCCTCCATATCCGCGTACTTCGCGACCGTCCCGCGATCCACATGCAGACGACGCGCTATCTGCGCGCGCGACATTCCCTGCCGGTCGAGTCTCCTGATATCTTGCACAATGGGCATCGGTATCGTCATGTTCCTTTCCTTCCCGAGCGCCGGCCGGCGGCAACCGGCCGAATCAAAACCGATTGGCAACTCGGGAATATACAGGCCGCGGCACCGATGCCTCTCACATCACCGGGAAACGATGACGACACCGGGGAAAACCATCAGCCCACACTACGGAAAAACACTGCCGAACCTGTCGAACAAACATTGAAGCAAAACACTTGCTTAGGGTCGCCTCATGATCCTCAACGTATCCTCGACCAACAGAGTAGCCGCCGCGATGTAGATCGCCCATCGCCAGTGGACGCCGATACCGACTAGCGCGGACGTACGTTCGATAAGGTTCCAAAACGGCGCAATCATTTCCATGACGGCGTCTATGCAGATAGCAAAGTTCCGTTGAAATTCCAACGATTTAACAGTGCGTTCCGTATATCTAGAACCGCCGCTCAATCCTATTCCTGCAAGGACTGGGGTCACAGCGCGTACCTAAAGCCCCTCGAATGGTGGCTAAAGCCCACGTGAGTTATCCACATCCGGCAGAGGTCCTTTCAAAATTCGCTCTCTAAGTATCTGTATATCTGTATATCTGGGACCCCCGCTCAGCCCTACTGCCACAAGGGCTAAGGACACATTGCGGTGGCTAAAGCCCCTCAAATGGTGGCTAAAGCCCCTCAAATGGTGGCTAAAGCCCCTCGCGGTGGCTAAAGTACACGCTCATTGGTGGCTAAAGTACACGCAGTTATCCACCGAACGTACCTAAAGTACACGCATGTCGGTGGCTAAAGTACACACCTGCCCTGCTAGCATGGTGGCTAAAGTACACACCGAAATTTGGTATAAAAATGCCCCCGCGAGGCTGGCACCTCCGAAGGCATGGCAACCACGTTAACTAGGAGCGTGATTAGCAATGGTCGATGATACCCGTTCCGGGGAACTGACTCTCCCGGAGGACGAACCGTGGATGTCACACGGCTTCATTTCCAAGATCGCCGCGCAGGTCTCCCTGCCCTACAGGAGGCCCAAGGACAACGCCAGAGAGATAGTCCGGCGTAATGGCAATCTGGTGGTCCGGTTCATCAGTGGCGAGGATTGTCTGCCTTACGGTAAGTATCCGCGCCTATTCGAGCTGTGGGCGTGCACGATGATCAAGACGAATAACCCGTGCTTCGACCCGGAAACGAACGTATTACATCTGGGCACCACGTTCCGCGAGTTCCTGCGCATGATTGACGTGCAGGTCGGCGGACGGCAGCTTAAATCCATCAAACCCCAACTGGAGCGTTTGTTCGCCTGTTCCTACCACATCTCCAACAACACCGAGAACGAGACGAACATGCGCAACTTCGTCGTCGCCGAGAAATCACGCATCGATTGGCTGCGGAATGAACCGCAGTCCCACGGCCTGTTCGAGAACTGGGTGCAGCTGAGCCAAGGCTACGTGGATATGCTGCGCGACCATCCGGTGCCGGTCGACCTCAAGGTGATAGCCAGGCTCCGCAAACCGATGGCGATCGACGTGTACTGGTGGCTGACCAAGCGCGTCTATAATCTGCACGAACCTGTGACGATCACCTGGCAGCAGCTTTATCAGCAGTTTGGCAATGATTCGGAACTTCGGAAGTTCAAGGAGAACTTTCGCAATGCCTTGGCTGAGGTTACCGAGGTGTACCCGTGCCGGGTCACGTTGGGGCCGCAGCGGGTGACGGTGTTCCCGAACCGGACGAGCGTGCCCACGGTGACGCAGACGCGGGCCATCGAACGCAGCCGTGAGGACGACACCAAGCGGAGCGAGAGGGAGCGGAGGAACGCCGAACGTGCCGAGGAACGGCGTGCGAGGGCAGAGTCCCGTGCCGAGGAGCAACGGCAGCGCGAGGAGATCCAGCGGCGGGTGTCCGAGGAACGCAAGCGGCATGGCGGCAGCATGTTCGCCGGCTCCGCCGGCTATGTGGAAGGGGAACCGGATGAGACAGGGGCAGAGGATGACGTCTGGCATGATCCCGACGAGATGACGCTGTTCTGACTGGAGGTATTCATGAATTATTGCTCTGGCGTATAAAAAAGCAAATTCAAACGAAGAAACCGGCATACGGCCATTAGCCGTTCTATACTTAAAGAGACGGCGAATCCAACGAGGGCTTCGCGTCAGAGAAAGGGGAAATTCCGATGAAACCGCGACGGCGGCGTATCGCCGCAATGGTAACTAGTTTAGCAGCAGCGCTGGTTATGTCACTCTCATGCGTGACGACTGCATCCGCATCTTCTGTATATCTTTCTGTGCCAATTTACGTACAGGAACAAAGTAACTGGTGCTGGGCCGCGACATCGAAAAGCGTATCCGTATATCTGGGAGGCAGCAATTCTTCCCAATGCCAGTATGTGAAATGGGGGAAGAACTCGTCTTCTTGCGCCAATGTAACCGGAGATTTATCGACTGACGTGAGGCGCGCCTTGTCAAGTGCGGGCATCCGCAACATAGGTTCGATGATAAATAGTGCCGCAAGCACTGCAACCATCAGCGGGCAAATTAACAATAGCAAACCGTTGATGGTACGTTGGGGCTGGGATAGCGGCGGTGGCCATATGCTTGTGATAAGGGGATATACCTCTGATCCGGGCTATCTTGTTGTCTCTTACATCGATCCGTTGCAGTCGTATTACAGCAGTGGAACTTACGACTGGATGAAAAGCGGAAGTGGTCATACATGGACGCACACACGATATGGCTTTAGCCGATAAAGGGGGAACAAATGAGTACATTCTATAATGTTCGTAAATCCCTGATTCAGGCGTTCCGTATATTATTCGCGGCGATGTTATTTGTCGTTGCTATAGGAACGGTCTGCCCTGATATCGCTCGCGCGGAGAATCTGCCCGAGAGCACGCAAATCAACGAGTTCGCTCAAAGCGACGAGGCGAGGACCCAAACGCTGGCGCTTATGGAAGCTGTCCAGAACGACGGAAGCCCTGAAGCATCCACGCAGATTGCAATAGGTTATGCCGATAAAGTGCATTATCTACGCTATGACGATTCAGGTGCCATAACGAACACAATCACGGACCCGCAGGATTACGACTGGGTGGCACCCGTTGAGGTTGAAGGTAGATTAGTGGGAAGGATCACGATCTGGGACAACAACGGAAGTCTGGAAGTGGGGAATTTTTCTCCCGATATAGAAGAGGCGTCCCTGCTCGATGATGATGACAGCACCACTCTCATCAGCGATGGCTTCTCCCGTGCGTATTATTCGATGGAAAACAGCAGAATCTCACCTCTCAACGAAGCTGCACGCGCTATTGTCCCCGAGTCTGTACAAGTGGAGCAGGGAGACATCGCGATCCGTAAGAACGCGCCATCTGGGTTTGACGATTCAGCCGGCGGCGGATCTATCGGCGTCGTGTCTTCCGACACCGCAATGGGCACGGATTCTTCCATGAACATATTCATGTTGATGGCTGTGTTCATTGTCGTGACAGCAGTTCTCGCCCTTATGTGCAGGATTCTGTGGCGCGGTCCGAACCGGCGGAACGATCGATGAGGAAGAGACAACCATTGTTTTCCGGCCTGTGTCTGGCGGTATTTGCGCTCATGTCGGGTTGTACCGGAGCACCGGTTCAAAGCGACGATGCCGGCGCTCATCTCGAATTTCGCGCCTATGCGGAGTCGGGGACCGTCAGGATTGAGTCGCAGAGCGAGACGGTTCTCGAAACCCGAATCAAAGGGGACTGGTTGAAAGTCGCTCCGGACGATTGGCTTGAGAACGACAGGCCGCTCACCTTCACGGTTGAACGTGATTCCGGCGGAGTGGAAGACAACGTCTCCTGCGAAATCATATTCAGTGGCCACACGATTGACGAACGACGAGTCACCGGCCCCGAAACATCGGCCACATGCCAGTATGACACATGGCGGGATGCGATTGACTACTGAAAATATTCTTAGCTGAAAGCCCGTCCGGGCGTGGAAGCTCGGACGGGCCGTGGTGCCGTTATTGGCGGCTGTGTGCGCTGATCGCGTATGCCGTGAGTGACAGCACCGCGATGTCGGCCGCGATGGGATGCATCGCGGGAGCGAGGCTGATGACGATGACCGCCATCAGCCAGACCACGAGGCCGCCGCGCGGCCCCTTTTCTGGTTTGCGCATGGCGCAATCCTTTCAGTAAGCCGCGCCGCGACTGGCGCGGCAGCGTCGTCCGGCGGTTGCCGGACGGTCTCTCTCGACCCGTGCTAATGGGCGTCGATCGACAGGAACGATGGTATCGGCTAACATGGAAGTGCCGGTTCGAGGCACTGCAAACTTCCTCCCATTCCAAGGCGGTGCGCAACGACTTCTTCGGGAGGATGGCCGAGACCGGTGGGTGGCCCTGATTCCACCCCCTTTCAGTAAGCGTTGGGCCGGTGTCTTCGGGCACCGGCCCTTTGCGTTGCCCGCGTTCGGGCACGCGCCTGTCCGGGACGTCGATGTCTGTTCTAGGATTCTGCGGCTATTCGTGCAGCATTCTCGCTATGGCTTGGTTGATGGTCTCGCCCATTTTCATGCCGTTGTCCGCGCAGTATCGTTTGAGTTCGGCTTTGAGGTCCGCGTCCATCTGGAACGTGGTCATGACCTTGCGGACGGTTTCGCCGTCGCCGCGGCCGGTGTTGTCCTGCACGTCCATGAGCTTGGTCACGGGTTTTCCTTCGAGTTCTCGGCGTGGCTGCATGCTCATGGTGAGTCGTCCCGAGGCCTTCTTCATCGCAGTTCCCCTCTCAGTTCGTTCCACACGTCCTCGTATCCGTTGAGGTTGCTTCTGAATGTGTGGCCGAAATCGGCCTTGAAGTCCTCACGCAGCGGGATCTCCGTGTCGAAGATGCCGGCCCCGTATTCCTCGACGGCGGTCCTGAACGCGCGCAGGGCGTTGGTGCCCTTGCGGGCCATGACGATGAGCACGGCGTAGTCCTTGCCGGCGTCCTGGCATTGGGCGGCGGTGAGCATGGTCTGCTGCAGGTCGATGGGCGAGGACAGGGTGGGGATGACCACGAAGTCGGCGGTCTTGATGGCCTCGTCCACGACGGCGCCGTTCGGCGGGGTGTCGATGACGATCAGTTCGCCGTCGCGGTCCGGGCGGCGTTCGCGCATGCGCCGTATCTCGGCCTGGTTCTTCGACACGACGGGGAAGGGGAGCGGGTCGTCCGCGTCCTCGGCGGCCTGTGCCCACAATGTGGCGCTGCCTTGCGGGTCGGTGTCCACGACCGTCACGCTCAGTCCGGATCTTTGGGCCGCGGTGGCTATCGCCAGCGAGCTGGTGGTCTTGCCGACCCCGCCCTTGATGTTGGTCACGCCGATGATCATCCTGCCTCCCGGAATATTTAAATATTTATTTTTATTTATTTATTGTAGCATGGCCGATGGTCTTCGCCCCAGGGTCAGATGCGGGCCCCGTAGCCTGCGCCGTGGCCCGCGCCCGCCGACCATGTCGGCGTCGCTTGGAAGGGGTCTGCATCATACGAGATCGAGGGGTGGGAGTCGTAGCCGAGCAGGTATTCGGTCTCGCGTTCGCGGAGCATGGCGGTGTAGTCGACCCATCCGGGTCGGTGGCCGAGGGCCCGTTCGAGTTCGGCCAGGTCGTTCGTGATCTGCTCGCCGCGCGGGGCGTCCTGCCATGCCTGGTCGATGGCGGTTCTGTCGTGTTCGCGCACTTCGAGGCTCTTCCTGAGCTTCCGGGTCGCCTGGTCGATCTGGCGTGGGGTCATGGTGCGGAGCTGGTCCCGGTCCAGGCGTTGGTAGGCGGCGGTCTCGACCAGGGTGCCGAGCACGGCGTCGTCGCGGTATCGTATGTCCTCCGGTTCCTTGAAGTACGGTTCGAATTCGCCGCGGTAGTTGAACTGGTCGTTCCGCAGCACCGGCATGGCCCATCCGCCCCAGTTCGGATGTTCCTCCCGGAATCCGGTCAGCTCGTTCCAGAACCCGCGGCCCCAACCCTCTTCGAGCCGGCCGAGGACGGAGTTGTACTCATCGATCGCGTCGGGTCTGCGCATGTCGCGCAACGCGGCCAGGCGCGCCCGGTCGCCCAGGGTCTCCGCCTGCCGTATGTCCGCCATGCTCCGGCGGTCCGCGTTGGTCCGTAGGACCTCCTCGTATTCGTTGCCGAGCTCTTGGACACGGGCGCGCAGACGCTCCGGCGCACTGATCTCCGGATCACGTTCCCGCTCGTGTTCGAGGTCACGCATCCGATCGCGCAGATCGGTCACGGCCGGCGTCTCCTCCGCCTTGGCCCGGGCTGAGGCGATGCGGAGCTCATGATTGCTCCGGTATTCGCCGTAGCCGATGTGCCACCGGTCCTCGAACTCCGCCCGTGCGGCCTGGTATCGCATCAGCGACTGGTTCGCGCGTTCGGTGGCCTCTCCGGCCAGTCGGCGTCGGCCCATCACGAAGCTCCTGTATCCCGGTTCGTTCCGGTCGGTCAGGCGGAGCCTTTCGGTCTCGTCCTCGTGATGACGTTCCAGCAGCCGGTGCACGTCCCGCCAGTCGTCCGCCATGTCCCGTTCAAGCCTTGCGGTCTCGGCGTCAAGCGCCGCGCCGCATTTGTCGGATAGTTCGCGCAGGCGGTCCCGGTAATCGTCCGCGACGTGTTCGGCCCGGCTCCGCGCCGTATCGTACTGATCCCGCATGTCGCGGATGCGTTCGGACAGTTCGCCGGCGCGACGCTGCTCCCGTTCAATCTCCGCATGGAGCTCCGGCAACGGCTCCGAAGCCCATACCCTTCGATCGGCGCCCTGCAGGAGGCCGGTCTTCCGTTCTTGCAGCCATCGGTCGAGGTCACGCAGTTCGGACGACTCCTCGGCGTTCAGGCCGGCGTCGACGGGTTCGGCCATCTGCTCGATCTGCTCGCGGAGATTGTTCTCGGCGGCTTCGAGCCCCTTGTCTCCCTTGTCCCTGGCGATGATGCGGGTCAGGGTGTCGAGGGCGTCCTCGTCGCCGCCCGCGGTCATGAACACCTGGTTGCCGGTCTTACCGCGGGTCAGGGCCACATAGGCGTCGGCACCGGACGCGCCCTCGGCGGCGTAGAAGATCGCGTGCCCGCTCGTGACGCCCTGGGCGCCGTAGGTGGTGCTCGCGTATCCTAGCTGCACGGCCTCGGCCACGTATTCGGAGGGGAGCCTGTAGGTGCGTTTCCCGTCCCCGACGAGCATCCCCAACCGTTCGTCGATCCCGAGCACGGCGAACGTCTGCCGGTTCGCCACGCCTATATGGTTGTCGTTCCTGCGGGTCATGACGATGTCGCCCACATGGATCTCCTGGCCGTCGATCATGGAGGCGCAACGCTCGTCGCCCAACTGGCCGGCGTCGAGCCTCAACCGTTGGATCGCCCGGTTGACCTCGGCGGCCTGCCGGTTCGTGACGGTGCTGATCGTGGTGTCCGGGTGCTCCATCCACGCGGCGGCTATCGCGTTCACGGTCGCCTCGTCGCTGTCCCAATGCCGGACCATGCCGCGATCGAACAGTTCGCCGGCCAACCGTTCGGCGTTGGCGGGCGTCCGTTCGCGCAGACGGATGGTGTAGGCCGCGTAGTCGGGGTCCTTGAACCGGTGCACGTCGCGCATGGCCACCACGTTGCCCGTGTACCGTTCGGCCAGTTGCATGACGCCGCCGCGGCCCACGGCATTCAGTTGCATGGTGTCGCCCACCAGCGTCAGTCTCGCCCCGGTCTCGTCGGCCACGCGCAGCAGCGCAAGCGCCTGGTCCTGGTCCATCATGCCGGCCTCGTCCACGACCAGGAACGTGTCACGGTCCAGCCGGTACTCGTCGGGCACGCCCCGGTAGGTGTTGCCGCGATGGTCGGTCTGTCCCTCGGTCACGCGGTACCAGGGGTGTTCGGGGTCGGTCTCGTCG
>OMEI01000840.1_pt1 | contig 13900 bp, 9 predicted proteins | sample 1645381 | NCBI WGS metagenome assembly OMEI01 (sample SAMEA103958119, study PRJEB25191) | human gut metagenome | biome: human-associated habitat [ENVO:00009003]; feature: intestine environment [ENVO:2100002]; material: feces | place: Germany | collected 2013/2015 | reverse complement strand
CGTCGAGCCGTTACGCGGTTTGGTAAAACCGCGTAACTAATACTCAAGCTTCCACATGTAGCGGCGCGTCATATAGTCCTTGTGGGTGACGGCAGAGAGCGCGCGCATGTAGACGTTGTTGAGGATCGGGGCAAAGATCAGGTGGTTGAAGTACTCGCTCACGCTGTCCTTGATGTCGTTGAGGCCGAGCTCTTTGGCGTCGAGCTGATAGACGCGCTCGCCACCGTACTGGTTGACGAAGCGGATGCCGCGCTCGTCGTTGCAGCGGCTGCGGCCGACGCTGATGAGCTGGAACAGCGAGGTGCGCTTGTCCAGGATCTCGAAGGGGCCGTGGAAGAAGTCACAGGTGTTGATGGTGCAGGAGTCGATCTGCAGCATCTCCTGCACGTTGCAGATGCTAAAGACGTAGGCGGCACCAAAAAGCGGGCCCTGGGCCATCACGTTAATGCAGGGCTTGTCGGCGTTCTGCTCGGCCCACTTGGCAGCGAGCGGACGGGTGTACTCGACGGCTTTGCGATAGATGGGATCGATCAGGTCGAAGGCGGCCATGGCGGTCTCGTACTCGGCATAGCCCTCGGTCTGCTGCGTAAGCTCCATGGCGATCATGGTCACGACGGCGGAGTTGGTACGGCCCATGCAGGACTCGTCGACGGCCAGGCTGTCGTACTGGATCTTGTAGTCGCAGACCTCGGTGAGGCCGGACTCGTCAACATAGATGGCGATGGTGCTGGCGCCGTGGTCCTTGGCGACCTGGGCGGCGACGATGGTCTCCTTGGTGCCGCGCATGGACACGACGACGGCCAGGGTGTTCTCGTTGACATAGGCGGGCGTGGCGTGCACGAACTCATTGCTGGTGTAGCTGGAGCTCACGACCTGCGTGGCCTCGTGCTCCATAAAGTACTGGGCAGGATAGTTGCCGCCGTTGGATCCGCCGGCGCCAATCCACACGACGCGCTTGATGCCGCCCTTGTCAGCCTTGTCAGCCAAAACTTGGGAGACGACGTCCTTAACCTGTTCCTGAGTAGTCATCGTGCATCAGCCTTTCTTCTCGTTTGATGCTCTCGATGGCATACAAGTTACATACATGTTTTGGTTATGTCGACTAGTTGTATGCTATATTTGTCTTAGAAATTTTGCTGATGCGGTTTTCGATAACTTGCTACCAGCGGTTTTGTTGTTGTATTGAATACATGCTTGATTAGATACGCATACAAGTTAGATACAGGTTGATCGCATGAACGCTTCGTCTAAAAAGAAACTGGCCCAATACGAGCGCTTGGCGGGTACGCTGCGTGACCGCATCGCCGCCGGCATCTACGCACGCGGAGACAAGCTGCCGTCCGAGATGGAACTCATGGACGAATCGGGGCTGTCGCGCAGCACCGTACGCCACGCCCTTAAGGTGCTCGTTGATGAGGGCCTGGTGCGCACCGAGCGCGGGCGTGGCGCCTTTGTGGCCGACACGCCGGCGCTCCACGAGAACAACCTGGTGTTTTCGAGCTACACGACACAGGTCCAGGGTCAGGGTATGAAGCCCACCACGCGCACGGTGGACTCGGGTCTTACCAAGGCGGCCGGCAGCATAGCTAAGTTCTTTGATGCCGCCGTGGGCAGCAAGCTCGTCAAACTTGTCCGCCTGCGCTACCTGGACGACGTGCCGCTGTGCCTGGAGACCACCTACCTGCCGCCAAGCTTCGAGACGCTCATCGATCGCGATATCAACGGTTCACTCTACGCCACGCTGCGCCAAGAATTCCATCGCGCGCCGGCACAGGGACATAAGACCTTTGAGGTGTGCTATGCCTCGCAAAACGAGGCGTTTTTGCTCAACGTCGAGCGCGGGCAGGCGCTGATCCTGATCACCGACTACGTCTACGACACCGACGGCCGCCCGCTCCATGTCTCCAAGCGCATCCAACGCACCGACCGCGCCAAATACACCGAGCCAATCGGCTAACCTGCCAAAATAAACCTGTCCCTAAATGATAGGTTTGGGAAGGTCGGGGAACCAGGTTGGTTTGGGTTGGTTGGGCGTGCGCTCGGCTAGGACCAGCTCCATCCAACACATGTCGTACCAGCGGCCGAACTTTTGGGCGCAGCGGTCAAAGGCGCCCACCAGGCGATATCCCATATGGGCATGGAAATCCTGACTGTTGTGCGTCAGATGCTCGTCGTCCTTGTCGTGCGGCACGGCGATGAGCGCACACATGTTGGTGATGCCCATCGCAATCAAGCATTGCTTGAGAGCATCGTGCAGCTTGCGGCCCAGCCCGCCGTGGCGCACGTCGCGCGCCAGGTAGATCGACGTCTCGACCGACCAGTCATATGCCTCGCGGCTGTTGAGCGGACTCACATAGGCATAGCCTACCGGACGCCCGTCCAACTCCATCACCAGATACGGATAGCGCTTGAGCGTACGCTCGATGCGCCCGGCGAACTCCTCAACGCTCGGCACCTCGTATTCGCAGGTAATCGCCGTCTGGCGCACATACGGCTCATAGATGGCAAGCAACGCCGGCGCATCATCGGGCGTCGCCAGGCGAATCGTCGGCTCGGACATCTCGGTCATACAACCCTTCTCCCCAAAAAGCAAAGACCGCCCTGCGCCAAACCCAGCGCAGGGCGGCCCCTCGTCATTACATCAGGCTACAGGACAGCCGCCAGCGCGTCGATATCCTCCTGCGTCGTGGCCCAGCTGGTGCAAAAACGCACCACCGTGTGGGTGTCATCGTACTTTTCCCAGTACTCGATCGAGGCATGCTCGCGAATGCGGGCCATATCCTCGTTGGGCAGAATCACAAACTGCTGGTTGGTCGGCGTCTCCAAAAAGAACTGGTAGCCGCGCTCGTGCAGCACGCGACGCAGCGCCTGGGCGGTCTCAATCGCCTGGCGACCAATCTCAAAATACAGGCCGTCGGTAAAGAGCGCCTCAAACTGCACGCCCGTCAGGCGGCCCTTGGCAAGCAGTGCGCCATGCTGCTTAATACGCGGAATGGGATGCGCCGGAGCGTGCATGCCGCAGAACACCACAGCCTCGCCGCAGAGCGCGCCGCACTTGGTGCCGCCGATGTAGAACACATCACACAGCTGCGCCAGCTCGGGCAGGGTAATATCGCACTCATCGGACGCCAGCGCATAGGCCAGGCGGGCGCCGTCCACAAACAGCGGAATCTCGCGCTTCTGGCACACCGCGTGAATCGCCGCGAGCTCGGCCTTGGAGTACAGCGTGCCGTACTCGGTCGATAGGCTCACGTACACGGCGCCCGGGAACACCGTGTGCTCGTAGCTCTCGTTTTCGTAGAACACCTGGATATAGTTCTCGAGGTCCTCGGCGTGCATCTTGCCCTCGTAGCCGGGGATGGTAAGCACCTTGTGGCCGCCAAACTCGATGGCGCCCGCCTCGTGGCAGGCGACGTGGCCAGTCTCGGCAGCAACGACGCCCTCGTAGGGCGCAAGCAGCATGTCGATCACCGTCGCGTTGGCCTGCGTGCCGCCCACCAGGAAAAACACGTCGGCGTCAGGCGCCTGGCAGGCCTCGCGAATAAGTTGCTTGGCGCGCTCGGTATGTGCATCGGTACCGTAGCCGGGCTGCGGCTCCATATTGGTGTCGACGAGCGCCTGCAGCACCGCTGGGTGTGCGCCGTGGGAATAGTCGTTGTTAAACGCGAGCATGGCAATCCTCTCTTACCGGGTATCGGTCAGATGATTCAAACGGAGCTATTGTACGCCGTTGGGATAGGCAATACGCGCGGCAAGGCACTCAAGCGCCAGCACCAGGGCAAAGCCGCAGATCACGTCACTCAAAAAATGCGCTCCGATCACGATACGGCCAAAGGCGACGAGCGCCGCGACCGCAGCCGCCGTCCAAAAGGCCACACGGCGGCGCGACGGTTTTTCCTTAAAGGCCGCCGCGGGAAGCCCGGCGACCATAAGACCGATCGCCGCGTGCGCGGTGTGCCCGCTCGCGAACGACTTGAACCCGTCCTTGATCACGCCGGCGGCGATATAGGTCCACTTGTCGGGATTGCCGATTACCCACCACGGCTGAAAAATGAGCCCCGGCGTGACCTCGATCACGCGCATGCGCGGGCGCGACCACAACGGCTTAACAATGACGTTGAGGATAATGGCCTGAGCGACCCACACGGCAAGCACCATCAACGCCCAGCGCGTGAGCTCATCGGGCTCGGTCGTGCGCGTGAGCCGATAGATGATAAGGTTGGCGGCGATGACCAGCACAAACGTCAGCACCAGCTGAACGGCAATGAGTTTGCCGCCAACCTTCAGGGACGAGACGATCTCGTAGCCGGCCAGGCCAACGTTGACGAGGATGCCGAGCACGGCGAGCCATTTGCTCCCTCTGGAATCGGGGCGTGCCGAGCGCACGAGCATAACGCCCGCGATGCTCGCCGTCAGCTCGAACGGCAGCTCGCCGGCGGCCTCGATAAGGCGACCGTACATACTGCCGATATTGAACAGCGCGCTCGAGATCTGATAATCAAAGAAACTGCCCACGCCCAGGCAAAGGGCAAGGATGACCGCGATAGCAGCGGCGTCTTTCTTATAGATGTATCCGAACATGCTTTCCTTTCGGTCGGGCGAAGGGTCGACCCGCAACGTGGTGGGGCAAAGATAGCTTTGTCCCATAAATACCCTTACAGGTTGAGCATAAGTGAGCGAAAACGTTCCATTTGTGGCAAGGTGGCCCGAAGGAGGAGGGAAGCGTACTTGCGTACGCGACCGACGAGTGAGGGTCAGATTGCCCAAATGGAGCGTTTGCAGCGTCGACCCGCTAGTCGTCGTCGCTAGCGCCCAGCTGTTGCAGCAGCATGAGCGCCGCGGCCACCGGGCCGGTGCCGTCGTTGGCGTCGAGGCCGCGGCCCAAGCCGCTGCCCGCACCGGCGCCCGCCTTGTAGGGCACCGACAGTTTGCGGCTCTTGGGGAAGTTCACCGCGCCATAGCGGGTCTTAAGCTCAAAGGCCACCTTCTTGGGAACGTCAACCCCCAGGAAGGTAATGCGTCCACCGCTGAGCGTGACGCTCTCGAGCCCCAGGCGCTCGCCGCGAATACGGATGCGCGCGCGATTGAACAGGTTGAGTCCCGCCAACGGCAGCTCGCCATGCGCGGCCTCGGTCTCTTCCTGCACCTCGTCAATACTCTCCAGGTCCTCGGCCGCTGCGAGCTTACGGTACACGAGCACGCGCTGATCCACCGCCGGCAGGTACTCCTCGGACAAGAAGTAGTCGGCCGGCAGGTTAATACCCACGCTCGCCGCCTCCACGCCGGCGTCGTCATCGCCGCGCGCCTCGGCCACGGCCTGGCCCAGCATCTGCGTAAACAGGTCAAAGCCCACGCTCGACAGGTTGCCGTGCTGCTCGGCTCCCATAAGCGAGCCGGCGCCGCGAATCTCCAGGTCGCGCATGGCGATGCGCATGCCACTGCCCAGGTCCTGGAACTCGGAAAGCGCGGTCAGGCGTGCCGTGGCCTCCTCGGTGAGCGGCAGCTCGCCCGGGAACATAAAGTACGCGTAGGCCTGCGTGGCAGAGCGGCCCACACGGCCCTTGAGCTGGTAGAGCTGCGCCAGACCCAGGCGCTGCGAGTCCTCGATGATGAGCGTGTTGGCGGTCGCGTTGTCGATGCCGCTCTCCACGATGGTCGTGGCGATGAGCACGTCGATCTTTTTGGTCGCGAACTCGATCATCACGTCCTCGACCTCGCGCGGGCTCATCTTGCCGTGCGCCACGCCCACGCGCGCCTCGGGCGCGGCCTCGTGCACGCGCGCCACGGCGTCGTCGATGGTCTTGACGCGGTTGGACACGTAGTACACCTGACCGCCGCGACCCACCTCCAGGCGAATCGCCGCACTCACCACGTCGGGGTCGTACTCCCCCACGTGCACGATCACGGGACGACGCCCGGTCGGCGGCGTCGTGATCAGGCTCATGTCGCGCACGCCGCTCGTGGCCATCTGCATGGTTCGCGGAATCGGCGTGGCCGAAAGCGTGAGCACGTCAATCTGCTCGCGCAGGTTCTTGAGCTGCTCCTTGTGCTGCACGCCAAATCGCTGCTCCTCGTCGATAATCACCAGGCCCAGGTTCTTGGGGTTCACATCGGCCGAAAGCAGGCGGTGCGTGCCGATGAGCACATCGATCGTGCCCTCGGCAAACGCTTTGAGCGCGCGCTTTTGCTGCGCCGGCGTGCGAAAGCGGCTGAGCACCTCGACCTCAAGGCCAAACGGGGCAAAGCGCTCAAAGAAGGTCTCGTAGTGCTGCTGGGCCAGAATGGTTGTGGGGCAGAGCACCATGACCTGGCGGCCGGAGTCCACGCACTTAAACGCCGCGCGCAGGGCAACCTCGGTCTTGCCAAAGCCCACGTCGCCGCACAGCAGGCGGTCCATAGGCTTGGGCGCCTCCATGTCGGCCTTGATGTCGGCGATAGCCTCCAGCTGGTCGCGCGTCTCGTCGTAAGGGAAGCTCTCCTCCATCTCGATCTGCTCAGGCGTATCGGGCGGACAGGCGATACCGGTAATCGACGAGCGGCGCGTATACAGGTCGACCAGGTCAAACGCCAGCTTTTTGGCATTCTTGCGCGCCTTGTTGGTGGCCCGCGTCCAGTCGGCGGTGTTGAGCCTGGTCAAGCGCGGTTTATCGCCGTCGGGACCAACGTAGCGCGTAATGCGGTCAACCTGCTCCAGCGGCACGTAGAGCTTGTCGCCATCGGCATATTCCAGCAAAAAGTAGTCGCGTTCCTTGCCGCCCACTTCCTGACGCGCGATCTCGCTAAAGAGCGCGATGCCGTGGGTAGCGTGCACCACGTAGTCGCCCGGCTTAAACGGGAAGGTGATCTGCGTAATGTCAACCTTGCGGCGGCTGCGCGCGCGGTTGGCATCCATGCGGGCGTTGAGGTCGGCGATCGAGAGCACGGCCAGATTGGCATCGGGCACCACCACGCCCTGCGGCAAGGCGGCATCGACAAAGGTCACGCGTCCGCGCGAGATGGTGGGCACGGCGGCGCCGGCGGCAGCCTGGGCGGCACCCGCCTCGAGCGAGCGGGCGTTGAGCGCGTCGGCGCGGCGCTCGCGAATTGCAGCATGAGCATCCTGACGGGCAGCACGATCGGCAGAATCCGCCGCTGCCACGCGTACGCGCTCGCCAATGACGCCGGCGTTTTCGGGCGCTGCCGTCAGCGACTCCTCAAAGGTAATGCCCTCGTCACCAAAGGTGAGCTCCATCGACTCGCGCGCACCGCGGTCGGGGATGGCAAACACGCAGGCATAGCGCTTGCCCACGACTTCCTGGATGCGCGTCATAAAACGGTTGTCCGAGCCTGCAATGGCAGGCTGCTCAATCTTGAGCTCGGCCGTCACCGCACCGCCGGCGCGAATCAGGCTCACATAGTTCAGGCGCTGCTGAGCACCAAAATCGAGCTGCTGGGCACGCACGTACAGGCCGTCCAGACGGTCGACCCCCGCCTCGCCGGCACGTGCCTCGATATCCTCGTAGGCGCGCAGGCAATCGTCGAACAGTGAGCGCGGCTCGGACAGAACCACGAGTGCCTTGCCGCTCACGTGCGCCAACGGGCTTACGGTCTGGCCGTACATCACCGGCAAAAAGCGGTCGAGCTCAGGCGTGACGATGCGCGCATCCACCATCTCGAGCAGCGCCGCCAACTTGCTGTCGTCCTGGCTGGCGCGGTAGAGCGCCACATGCATGTTGTGGACGGCCTCGTCGGTAAGCGCCAGCTCGCGGCAGGGGAAGATCTCGATACTGTCCTCGTTGCCGATGGTCTGCCCCGTGGAGCTCACCATGCGGCGGATGCGGTCAATCTCGTCGCCGAAGAATTCGATACGCACCGGATGCGGCAGAGTGGGCGGAAAAACGTCGATGATGCCACCGCGGACGGCGAATTCGCCACGGTCCATCACCAAGTCGACGCGCGTGTACGCGTTTTCCACCAGTTTGCGGGATGCTTCGTCAAGAGGCAGTTCCTCGCCTTGGGAGAACACGAGTGGTTCGACGTCCCCCAAGCCTGCGACCACCGGTTGGATGAGGGAGCGCACCGGCATGACCAGAATGCGGATGGGGCCGAACAGCGTGCTGCCCTCTTCGGGATGCTTCAGCCTGCGGAACACCGCCATGCGGCTTGCCACAGTGTCCGCGCGTGGTGAAAGCCGTTCATGGGGAAGGGTCTCCCATGCTTCAAGCTGCGCCACATCGTTTGGGTCTCCGTCATACCAGGAACGGATGGACTCCACGGCTTCCTCCGCTTCGCGGCTGGAGGCGACGACGAGCACGACCGGCTGTTTGCCCGCAGCGCCGGCTGCGAGCGCCGGGCGTAGGCCGTCCGGCACACCGACGGTGATGCTGGGGTCGATGTCTGATTCCGGTTCTTCGATTTCCCCGGCGATGAGCGCGCGGAAATCGTCATCGGTTTCCAGCACGTCGAGGATGCCGGCAAGCGAGCCTGCGGTCGGCAGTTGCGGTGGTTGCGCCGGAGACGTCGGTTCAGCGGCCATTGAATCGCTCCTGGGCTTTGGCGAGACCGTCGAAGATGATGGTTTCGGCCGCGTCGGCACCGTCGGCGAGGAATTCGGGGAGCTGCTTGCGTTGGTCCGGTCCGAAGCCGCCCAGCACCCAGTTCACGGTGTTGTCGTGCGCGTGGGCTCCGCGTTGGGCGTGGCCGACGCCCATGCGCACGCGCGCGTATTTCGAGGTGCCGAGCGAACGGTCGATGGATTTGATGCCGTTGTGCCCGCCTGCGGAGCCGCCGGCTTTGACTTTGATTCTGCCGAAGTCGAGGTCCATGTCGTCGTGGATAACCACGATATGGTCCGGTTCGATCTGGTAGTAGGCGCTGATGGAGGCGACCGCGTTGCCGGATTCGTTCATGTAGGTGAGTGGCTTGGCGAGGAAGAATTTGACGTTGCGGCCGGATAGGTTCATCACGCCTTTGCCGAGCATGGCGAGTCCCTTGTGGTCGGAGAAGTTGACGGACCAGCGTTCGGCCAGCACGTCGGCGGTCATGAAGCCCATGTTGTGGCGGGTGCCCTCATATTTGGAGCCGGGGTTGCCCAGTCCTGCGATCAGCCAGAAATCAGATGCCATAATAATCGTCCATTCCTCTGTGTTCTTGCGTGCTCTCGTCTTGTTTAACCGCACAGATTCTACTGTCAGGTGCTTACAGGTCGAGATGCCAGTAGCTCATGTCGCGCATGGTTCCGGTGGAGTCGGTGGCGGCTTGGGGCATGAGTCCGAATTGGGTGAATCCGAAATGTTTCATCAGTGCGATGGATCCGCGGTTGTCGGCGAAGATGATGCCGCAGGCTTTGCGCATGTGGCGGTTTCGGCATTCGTCAAGCAGTTTGGCCAGTGTGAAGGTGCCCGCTCCCCTGCCCTGCCATTCGGGGGCGATGTAGTAGGCGAGGTCGGTGACGCCGTCGTAGCCGGCGCGGTCGTAGAACACGGACAGCGCGGAGAAGCCGATGATCCGTTCGCCGCCTTCCGTGGCTGCATCCGTGGCAGGCACGGTGGTGACGAACACCGCATATGGATCGTGGTGCGATTCCACCCATGCCTTGCGTTGCGCGTAGGTACGTGGCGTGGTGTCGGCGGACGAGCCGCCGCGGATGACTGCCGCGTTGTAGATGTCGGTGATCGCTTGGATATCGTCTTGCGTCGCGATGCGGAAAGAATAGTCGGCCATGCGCCCAGCATACCCGGCGGCGAACGACAACAGGGGCCGGTTCCTTTGGAAGGAGCCGGCCCCTGCGTATTTCATGAAGGGAATCGGACGGGAATCACTGTTCGAGTTCGATGGCCTTGTTCAGTGCTTCCTGAAGCTGCTTCTGAGCGTCGCCGTAGGCGGACCAATCGCCCTTCTTCATGGCGGCATCGGAATCCTTCATGGCCTGTGCGGCATCGTCGAGTGCCTTCTTCAGGTCGGCGCTCATCGTGCCGGACGAATCGCCATTATTGCCGCCGGTCTTACCGTCGGTATTGGATGGCGTGTCCTGCTTGCCGTCAGTGTTGGTCTTGCCATCGGCGGAATCGTCGTTCTTAGCATCCTGCTTGTCATCGGTGGTGTCGCCCACGTTTTCGGCGTCGCCTGCGGACGCGCCGGAATCGCCGCCGAACACCTGGTCGAGAGCCTCGTCCAGCGTGTCGGCGAAGCCGACCTGGTCGCCGAATGCGACGAGCACCTTCTTCAGCAGCGGGAAGCTGGTGGAGCCGGACGATTTGACGTACACCGGCTGCACGTAGACCAGGCCTCCGCCGAGAGGCAGGGTGAGCAGGTTGCCGCGCTGCACATTGGTCGAGCCGGATTCGAGCAGGTTGAGTTCCTTCGACACGTCGGCGGACGCGTTGAAGTTGTTCTGCGCCTGGCCGGGGCCCGGCACGTTGGAATCCTTCGGCAGTTCCTGCAATCGTATGGTGCCGTAGCTCGAGCCGATTTTGCCTTTCTCGTGGCCCGCGTCGGAATCGACCGACAGGAAGCCGGTCAGGATTTCCCTGGTGGACGAGCCTGCGGGAATGTACGACGAGGTCAGCGAGAACACCGGTTCGCTGGAGCCGCCGGTCTGCAGCGTCAGATAGTACGGCGGCTGCAGGATGTCTCGCTGTTGCGCCTGCTGCGATTCGGTCGGGTCGACGGGGGTCTGCCAGAAATCCTCTCCGGAGAAGAACTGGTTGGCGCTGGACACGTGGTATTTGGCCAGCAGTTCGCGCTGCACCTTGAACAGGCTTTCCGGATAACGCATGTGGCTCATCAGGTCGCCGGAGATTTCCGACAGCTGGTGGTACTGGCCGGGGAAGATCTTCTCCCAGGCTTTGATGACCGGGTCGGACTGGTCCCATACATACAGGTCCACGGAACCGTCGTATGCGTCCACGGTGGCTTTCACGGAATTGCGGATGTAGTTGGCGTTCTTCGAGTTCAGGCTGCTTACCGTGTCGGAGGATTCCGTGGTGGAGTCCTTGGTGGCCTCGCCCAAGTCGGTCATCTGAGAGTATGGGTAGGCGTCCGAAGTGGTGTAGCCGTCCACGATCCACTTGACCCGTCCGTCCACCACGGCCGGGTATACGCGGCCGTCAAGCGTCAGATACGGCGCGACTTTGGCCACACGTTCCTTCGGGGAACGGTCGTAGAGAATCTGCGAATTGGAGTTCACACGGTTGGAGAACAGGATCTGGTCGGAGCCGAAGCGGATGGCGTACAGCAGTCTGGAGAAGATGTTGCCGATCTTCGGACCGCCATCGCCCTTGAAGGTGTTGGTGGCGCCTTCCGAACCGGTCGGATAGTCGAATTCCCAGGATTTGGTGCCTTCCGGAGCGCCTACGATCGAATATTCGGTGGCGTTCGGAGAGAAGTAGATGCGCGGCTCGTACTTTTCGGAATCGGTGAGCTTGCCTTGGGTGGGGATGCCCGCTTCGAAGAACTTCGGCTGGCCGTCGGCGGTCACCTTGTTGCCGTAGGCGGCCACAACGCCATAGCCGTGCGTGTACACGGTGTGGTCGTTGACCCAGTTGCGGTTGTCGAGACCGTCCAGATCGAGTTCGCGCGCGGCGATCACCGTGTCCTGGCTGACGCCGTCGACGTCGTATTTGTCGACCGCGACGGTGTCGGCGAACGTGTAGTACTGCTTGGACTGCTGCAGCTGTTTGAACGTCGGGGAGATGATCTGCGGGTCGAGCAGGCGGATCTGAGCGGTGGATTCCGCGGAATCGGCCAATGCGCCTTCCTCGCCTTCGGTGGTGGCCTTGTACTGTTCGGCCTTCACCTTGTCCAAGCCGTACGCGGCGCGGGTGGCGTCGATGTTGCGCTGGATATAGGTGGATTCCATTTCCTGCGCGTTCGGATTGACGCGGAAGCGCTGCAGCAGCACCGGCCAGGCCACGGTAAGCACCAGGCTCACCACGATGGCGGAGGCGATGGCCACGGTCGGCACCTTCCACGCCTTGAGCGCTTCGGAAGCACGTGCCGCGATGGGTGCGGAACCTTCCAACGTATGGGATTTCATAATCCACAGGCCCAGTATCACGCCAAGGATGGCGGTGATGGCGGCCATGATGAACGTGACGGGGATGGTGGCGTTCACCGTGGTGTAGGTGGCACCGGTGATTCTGCTGCCTTCCTCGGTCAGGTGCGAGAACACTCCCAGAACCTGATTGGCGGCCCAGGCGAACATGTTGAGCATCAGCCAGATGCCGATCTGGCGGCGGGCGCGTTTGGTGATGCGGAACAGGCCATGGCCGTTCACCGGCATGGTGATGCGGATGCCGCCCATAAGCACGTGGGTGACGATGGAGAAGATGATGCCAGCGAGCAGCAACAGCGAGACAGCGGACATGATGAGTTTCAGTCCGGGCAGCACGAACACGTAGAAGCCGTTGTCGATGCCGAACTGCGGATCCTTGGTGCCGAAGCTTTGCGAGTTGAACATGAGCAGGATTTCGGACCAGTTCGCGTTGAACTGGGAGCCGAACACCAGTCCGACAATCAGGGAGATGACCACGGCGATGCGTCGAGCGCTCTTGGAGCTCACGCTCTTGCCGATTTCGATGGTGTCGCCGTTCACGCGGATGGTGGAGCCGTCCGCAGCGTCGGGACGCGCCCATATCGCCAGCGTGGCGGAGATGAAGCCGACTGCGGCGATGAGCACCGCGTACGCCAGCCAGAGGCCGACCCTGGTGCCCAGCTGCGTCCAAATCACGCTTTGGAAGCCGAGCTGGCTGTACCACATGACATCGGTGACGAACTGCGCGAGCGCGAAGAACAGTCCGATGACGATGGCGAGCGCCAGCACCACGCCGATGAAGATCTTGCTGCCGTTCGACGGTTTGCGCGGACGGTTCGGCTTGCTGGTGATGCGGGGGCCCGAAGGTCGTTTCGGGGGAACGTTCGACGATGGTTGCGGACCGTCCCCTCCGTCGGTTTCGACGTTGAGGATGATCGGATCGTCGTTGCTGGGTTTGCGCGGATTCTGCCTGCCGGCACGGTTCGAGCCGCCTTCGGGATCGAACATGGGACCAAACATATCAAAGAAAGACATGCTAATAGCCTAGCGACAGGCGAGGAACGCCGTTAAGCCGCCAGCCGAACGGATCTGGCCGTGGGCTGAATCGGCTGTTCCGTGGCATGTCCGTATGAAGAGAACATATGGGGAATGCCGGCATGCCATAATGGCGGTATGAAGAAGGCTCATGGGTTTTTCACACGATTGGTGGCTGCCTGCTGCGTGGCGATGCTGCCGGTCACGTTGGCCGCATGTTCCGGCGACGCTTCCCCATCGGACGCCGCCACCGCAGCTTTTTCCACTCGCCGGCCGACGGTCACGCATGATTCCCTCGACAAGGCGCAAGTGCCGTCCGTCCGCGACGATTCGCCGCATGCCAAGGCGGTGCGGGCCGTGGAGTCCATGAGTGTCGAGGAACGGGTCGGGCAGCTGGTTATGGCACCATTGTTCGTTGGCTCCGATCCGTCATCGTTGTATGACCTCATTGCGAACAGGCATGTTGGTTCGGTTTTGATCATCGGCAACTGGACTTCGGGGATCGCCGGGGTCGCGGCCGCCACATCCACGCTGCAATCGTATGCTCCGGGCGACAACCAGCTGTTGATGTCCACCGATCAGGAGGGTGGTCAGGTGCAGCATCTGACTGGTACCGGTTTCGACACAATGCCCAGTGCCGTTGAGCAGGGCACAATGTCCGCTGACGCATTGCGTCAATCGGCAGGCACGTGGGGTTCGCAATTAGCTGCTGCTGGCATAAATGTCGATTTGGCACCGGTGCTCGGCACGGTGGTGGGCGATCGTGCCTCAAATGCTCCGATTGGCGCGCTGGATCGTGATTTCGGATTGGATGCGGCCGGCAACGCCGAACATGGCATCGCCGTTATTGAA
>OMEI01000816.1_pt1 | contig 14284 bp, 7 predicted proteins | sample 1645381 | NCBI WGS metagenome assembly OMEI01 (sample SAMEA103958119, study PRJEB25191) | human gut metagenome | biome: human-associated habitat [ENVO:00009003]; feature: intestine environment [ENVO:2100002]; material: feces | place: Germany | collected 2013/2015 | reverse complement strand
TCAGCCCCGGCAAACACCGCAGCCCGCAGCATATCAGCATTGCCGGCGGGGGCCAGGATCTCCGGGCGCTGCAAAACAGTCTGTTCCATCAGGCTTCGCTCGTCAGGGAACGGCGGTGCAGGTCGTCCACCTTTTTGCGCAGGGCGGCGTTTTCGCGGCGCAGCTCCTCGGCGGCCATCTTGGCGGAGGCGGCATCCTCCAGATAGTCTTTGATCTGGCGGCGCATATTATCCGCGCTGCCGCTGGCCTTTTCCAGCTCATCGCGGTAGTTCAGCGCGGTCATGATGGCAGCGGTGGTGATGGAAACCGAATTGGAAGAGCTCATCAGCTCATTCATATCAAGATTCAGGCGCTCGGCCAGATTCTGCATGTAATCTTCACTTTCGTTGGTCGAGATCACATAGCTTGAACCGCAGATGGTCAGACGTACTTTGTTAGCCATAGTTGGGGTCTCCTTTGTTTCAGTTGATGGTGTTTTTATCAGGAACACCCTGCACTTTTGTCGCCAAAAGCGGGACGGAAAGGGGCTTCTGCGCGGCAAAACCGCCCACCAGCCCCCGCAGCGCAGGGAAAATGCTTAAAATTATACCCTTATATTATAGTATAAAATGCCCGTAAGAAAAAGCCCCTTTTGTGTAAAATTGAAAAAATTGACGCGTGTGGGAAAAAAGCCTTGCACATATCGCCAATTTTGACTATAATGCTTAAGGTAAGTATTTTTATTGATTTTGAAAAATCAGTAGGCAATACCGCATAATTCTAAGTGCCGATACGGCAAGCGAGGTGCGGCAGATGCTAAGCCAAAAGCGCAGATAATACTGGATGTCTTATCGAGCATTTTGGCAACGCAGATGCCGTGCCGCAGCTGCCGGAGCGGTGCTTAAGCCGCAAGGCGGGAATTGTGCGGTGTTGCCTCTATTATAATTAAAGTTTTTTCGCCGAAGCCTTTTTTTCAAAAAAAACTGGAAAATCCTCGTAATCGCTACCAGATCGTATCTTTCGTCGGCTGTTCTTTGATCAGGCCGGTGCGGTAGGCGGAGATGAGACGGTGGAGGTCGGCCACCTGGGCGTACAGATTGGCGCCCTCGTCCATATGTTCCACCAGAACGCGGTCGGTGTGGTTATCGTCCACCACATCCACGCGGGACAAAATATCCAGGTTTTCCTGCACTGCTTTGGCGGTGTTTTCAAATGGCTGGTGGGTGCGCAGGCTCATGCCGTGGCTGGAATACACCAGCGTGTACCCCGCAATACCGGTGCGCTCGTGGTAAGCGCGGCAGAACCCGCCGTCAATCACCAACAAGCGCCCGCCGCCCTTGATGGGGCTTTCGCCGGCTTTTTCCCGCACGGGTACATGGCCGTTCACAATGTGGCAGTTGGCCGTTAAGCCAAACTCCGCCAGGATGCGGCAGCAGATGGCCGCATCATCGTACCAGGTATAGTAGGGATCCTTGATCTCCTTGTGGGTTTCCGGGTCCTCAATGTACAGCCGTTCAAAGGTGGTCATGGCGCTGCGGCCAAACAGCGGGGAGAGCTTGCCGCACCACAAGTACCACAAAAAGTCCTGCCCGCTCTGCCGCTCCGGCGAGCCCTCCGGCGCAAAATAGCCCAGGCGGGCGCGCAGGTCACAGTAATCCAGCAGCGCGCGGCCCCGCAGGGAATGGCCCTCAAACGTTTCGGCGGCAAATTCGCCCTCGTCCGTCAGGGGCACCGCACCGTGGTACAGCAGGCAGCCGTTCTCAATGTGGTATACGCTGCCCTTGGCATACAGGAAGGCAACGTGCTTTTGCAGCTTTTCGCTGTGGCGGAAGGATGCCACCAGCTTGTCCAGCACAAACTTTTCGTCGGCATTCAGGCGAGCCGGGTTCTCTGGATCTACCGTGGGGAAGTTGCGGTCCCGCAGGGGATAGATCTTGCCAAAATAATCCACCGTTCCGGCTTCGTAATCAATGCGGCGCAAAAAATCCCGCCCCTGCATCTTGAAATCCGGGTTGCGGTCGATCACTTCGCACTCCAGCTTCAGCATCAGGATGGTGATGGCCTTGTGCATGACAGCACAGCGGTGCAGCATTCCGTCCGTGTAGGGGCCGCGGGTAGCGTCGGTGTGCGGCATCCAAATGGTTAGATCCTCATTGCCGTAATACTGCTCCGCCATGCGCAGCAGGTGGCGCAGATTGATGCCGTAAAAATCTTCAATCATGCCGTGGTTGTGGTAGGCAAGGGTGGTTTTCAGCACCGTGCAGCAGCACAGCGCGCTGCCAGCGGCGGCACCCATCCACACAACGTCGTGGTTGCCCCATTGGAAATCCACGTTGTGGTGGGTCATCAGTCGGTCCAGGATCAGGTCCGGGCGGGGGCCGCGGTCAAACAGGTCACCAATAATGTGCAGCTTGTCCACCGCAAGGCGCTTGATCAGTTCACACAGGCGGATGATGAAAGCGTCCGCGCGGTCATTGGCGATAATGCTGCCCACGATCTGGCCATAGTAGAGGGTTTTGTTGTGGTCCTCAAAGTGGGCGTGCAGAAGCTCGTCAATGATATGCCCACAGCCCTGCGGCAGGCAGGAACGCACATATTCCCGTGTGTGCTTGGACGAAACAAAGCGGCATACATCGATCAGGCGCAGCAGCGTCTGGCGGTACCAGGCTTCCAGCTCAAAGCGTTCCGGGTAGCGGGCCTTGAGCAGGGGCAGCTTGCGCGCCGGGTAGTAGATCAGGGTGGCAAGCTCGGCACGGATGGCCTTGGGTACGTTTTCACCCAGGACAAGATCAACTTTTTCGCGGATAACACCGGAAGCGGAGTTCAGCAGGTGGATAAAAGCCTCGTCTTCGCCGTGCAGGTCACTGATATAATGCTCGGTGCCCTTGGGCAGCTTGGCGGTGGCTTCCAGGCTGATAACGGCGCTGGCAGCCGCGGCCTGGGTGGGATAATCCCGTGCCAGCAGCGAAAGATACTTTAACTCTGCCACGTTGGTGGTGGGGATAGCAGTGGAATTGGAACCCATGGAACAGTATTCTCTCCTTTTTGAAGGGCTTAAATCAAAGCACGCAATTGTATTATTGTTGCAGAAATTGGTACTTTTATTGTACGCTGTCCCATGCGGTGCGTCAATCGGAAAAGTGCCGAAAAACCTTGTGCTGCATCCGTTATATTTGACTATTTGATAATCCTTGCCCTACAAAATGGCAGGGCTTGCCGGGGGAGGATGACGTTGTAATAGGATAAAATACAGAAAACTGGCGCACCATGCAAACAAAGTTTTCAATAGAAGAGAGGAAAAATTGGCATAAATACACCGCCCTGTTCAAAAGTAATTGACTTTTTGCGTGGGGAACGGTATGATACGGTTGTAATCAAAAAGAAAGCATCTTTTGTGAGAACGCCGTTACTGACGCCGTTCTCATTTTCTTTATCAAATAGAAATAGCAGCACCGCCCGCGGGTAATACCATATCGCGGGCGGTGCTGTTTTGCTGTAAAAAACAAACCCCGCCGCCGGATGGCGGAGGGGCCTGCGTGTGGATTCTTAACTTGTCTCTTTGGTATTCGGTGAACGCCCTGTATCACAATTTTGCCCTTAGTGCTGGGGGTTCAGGATGGTACGCCAGTCAAGGTCGCCGTGCTCCAGGCCGTGGATCAACACCTCGGCAGTGGCAATGTTGGTGGCAACGGGGATGGCGCGGGTATCGCACAGGCGCAGCAGGGTAACGGCGTTCGGCTCATTGGGCCGGGCGTTGACGGGGTCGCGGAAAAACAGCAGCATATCAATTTCGCCGCAGGCAATCATGGAGGAAATCTGCTCGGCACCGCCGCGTGCACCGGGGTACAGGCAGCGAACTGGCAGCCCACAGGCATCGTGTACCACTTTGCCCGTCACGCCGGTGGCAACCAGTTCGTTCTGAGACAGAATACGCACATAGGCTGTGCAGAACTGGGCCAAAAGCTCTTTGCGGGAATCATGGGCAATCAATGCGATCCTCAAGGTGGGTGCCTCCTATAATTACAGTTATTTATGGCAACACCGCACAATTCCCGCCTTACGGCTTAAGCACCGCTCCGACGGCTGCGGCACGGCATCTGCGTTGCCAAAATGCTCGATAATGTCGGGTTGCGGTACCCGCATCGTGCTTCGGTTCGCTGTTTCCGCCACTGGCGGCGCTCACCTTTGCAGCATCCAGTATTATCTGCGCTTTTGGCCTAGCAGCTGCCGCACCTCGCTCGCCGTATCGGCACTTAGAATTATGCGGTATTGCCTTATGGCTTTTTATTACCGTTTTACGCCGGTTGCGGGGTCAAAATAATAGGTCATACCGTCAATGGTGGTTGTACCTTTGGCCATGGCACCGGTGATGGGATCGAAGTAATAAGTACCGTCGGCATTGGTGTTCCAGCCTTTGATCATCTGGCCGTTGGCATCATACCGCACCCATTTGCCGCCGCTGGATTCCTGATAGACATCCTTGCTGACGGTTTTAGCACCCTGCTGCACGTTATCCAGCCAGTACCAGCCATTGCTGGCGGGGTCGTAAATTTCTTTGCCGCGGTAGGCTGCATTGTTGGGGTCATAGCCCTGGCGCTTGCCGCCCTCGTACCAGTAATCTTTGCCGTTTATGCGCTTCCATGCGCAGTTCATGCCAATACCGGTCACCGTATCAAAGCTGCAGGGCAGGCCGTCGATCGTTGCATCACCCTTGGTCATGGCACCGGTGACAAGGTCAAAGTAATAGGTACCGTCATCGTTGGTATCCCACCCTTTGATCATATGGCCGTTGGCATCATAGCGCACCCATTTGCCGCCGTTGGATTCCTGGTAAACATCCTTGCTGACGGCTTTTGCGCCGCCCCGGTTGGCGTCCAGCCAGCACCAGGCGTCGGAATCGGGGTCATAAATTTCCTTGCCGCGGCCAGTGGTGCCCTGCTTTACGCCGTTTTCGTACCAGTAGTCCTTGCCGTTCACGGTTTTCCAACCGGTATAGCCGCTGGCAGGGGTTGCGGTGGGTTTCACAGGGGTAGCGGTAGGTGTAGCAGTCGGCTTGACCGGCGTTGCAGTGGGGGTCGCCGTAGGCTTAACCGGTGTTGCGGTAGGCGCTGCAGTAGGCGTTGCGGTAGGCGCTGCAGTAGGCGTTGCAGTAGGCGTTGCGGTAGGTACAGCAGTCGGGGTTGCTGTGGGGACCGGGATATCCCTTGTCTTGATATACTGGCGCACATCCTGGTGGTATTCCTGCTGGCTTACGGCATAATAAATGCCATCCCACTGGGCCGCAACGCCGATGCTTTGGAGACTTTCCTTCTTTTTCTCGGTCACTTCATGGCTGGCCGGATCCAGTTCATATTGTTTGATCCAGCTGCTCTGCTCGCACGCTTGTTTGTCCGTGGCGACCAGCAGCGTTCCGTCCAGCGCAATACTGCCGGCAACCACACCCGAATCATCTTCATGCGCCAGGTTGGAATCACAGTCGCCCAGGTCATCACGCCAGAAAAGGCGTTCGCCGGACGCATAGTACCAGTCGCCCCCGCACGGGAAGATTGCACTCTTTTTGTCTTTCCACCAGGTGTTTTCATAGGTATCGTCCGTGGCCAGGTTCACGATGTTCTGCGTACCAAGATTTTCCAGGTCAAAGGCAACGCTGTCATCGCCGTCATCGTTATGGTTGGTGTTCATCTCCTCTGTGGTACACAGCAGGTGTTTATGCATGCAATATCCCAGCTGATCCGAACCGTCCACCGGGTCATCCCAGGTGCAGTCCACCTGGTACCAGTTCCCGTCCAGCTCGACCATGTTCCACGCATGGCCGATATCTTTACTGGTTACCAGCACACCAGTGATACCCAGCTTGCGCAGGGTAAGGGCATACGTTTTGGCGTAACCGTCACAGACGGCAGTCCCTTCCAGCAGGGCGCCGCGCAGGTTGTGGTCGTCCTGCACATCATCACTAAGGTGTTCCCGGTCATAGGCAATGTTCTGCACCAGCCATTCATGCACATAGAACACCTTTTCCAGATCCGTCTGGCACAGGGTGTTGGCCTGGTCCACCAGCTGGTCCAGCTTTACCTGCATGGCGGCAACATCCTGCGCCGTGCAGTATTCAAGGCCGATTGCCACCGCCAGCCCGGTATTTCTGCTATAATAGCAGGACAATTTGCTGATGGCCTCGCCGCCTTCCACACGCGCATTCAGGTCAGCCAGGGTGGAAAGCACCAGATCTTTATCCAAGTTCAGGTCTTTGATATTTACTTTCTCTGCTGTTTCCGTATGGTTCTTTACGGCATTGGCCACGCGCTCCACCATGGTCTGCGCCGCCTGAATGTTGTTGTCATCCTCCGCCAGCGTTGCCGGCTGCGCAGCCAGTGCTTCACGGGCAGCTATGATGTTTTCCAGCGTGCCTTCCACTTCCACCACGCTGCTGTCCGCCGTTTCCGGGGTCTGGGCCCAAACCGGAAGCGCAGTGGTGCCCATCATGGCCGCCGCCAAAACAAGGGCCAAAATCCGTTTATCTTTTTTCATTTTTTCCTCCCTGGAATACAGCCCAAAAAACGTTTTTGCCGCTGCATATCCTAATTTTAAATTTTACACGAAACAGAGGAGAAATACAATGCCAGACGCACCAACATCCTGCACAGAAAAAGTTTTCAGACTTTACATTTTTAAATAAAAAGGCTATCTTTTCGCGTGCAAAGTGGTGTATAATGATACAAAATATGGGGGTGTGTGTCCATTTTGGCACACCCCGGAGGCAGCGTGGGCGGAACGGTGTATCCGGCACGTTTCCACTGCCCGAACAACCGCCACCTGCCCTTGCCCCCACCCGCAGCTGGTGGACAAAAGGAGGATGACTTTTTGATGGAACACAACATTCCCGAACTGGTTGCCCAGCTCACGCTGGAAGAAAAGGCCGGGCTTTGCTCCGGCGCGGATTTCTGGCACACCAAAACCGTGGAACGCCTGGGCATTCCCACCCTGATGGTTTCGGACGGCCCGCACGGCCTGCGCACCCAGGACCCGGAACGGGACGACCCCAACCACAGCCGCAAGGCGGTCTGCTTCCCCGCCGGGTGCTCCGTTGCCGCCAGCTTTGACCCCGACCTGGCCCGCCGGGAGGGTGCGGCCATCGGGCGGGAAGCCCGCGCGTTCGGCGTTGGCGTTGTGCTGGGGCCTGCCGTAAACATCAAGCGCAGCCCGCTGTGCGGCCGCAACTTTGAATATTACTCCGAAGACCCGGTGCTGGCCGGTGAGCTGGCCGCCGGGTACATCAATGGCGTACAGAGCCAGGGGGTTGGTACCTCCATCAAGCACTTTGCCGCCAACAGCCAGGAGTACCGCCGCATGAGCGCATCATCCGACATGACGGAGCGTACGCTGCGCGAAATTTACCTGCCTGCATTTGAAACCGCCGTCAAGAAATCCCAGCCCTGGACGGTGATGTGCAGCTACAACCGCGTGAACGATGTATTTGCCAGCGAAAGCCGCATGCTGCTGACCGATATCCTGCGCACCGAGTGGAACTTTAAGGGCTTTGTGATGTCCGACTGGGGCGCTGTAGCTGACCGTGTAAAGGGTGTTGCGGCTGGGCTTGACCTGGAAATGCCCGGTTCCGGCGGTGTCAATGACGCCAAGATCGTGGCCGCCGTTAAAGCCGGCACCTTGAGCGAAGCCGCGCTGAACAAGGCTGTGATCCGCATTTTGAACATTGTGTTCCGCGCGGCGGACGAAGCTGCCGCCCCGGCCCCGGAGCTGGACCTGAAAGGCGACCACACCATCGCCGCAGAGCTGGCCAAGGAATGCGCCGTGCTTTTGCAGAACCGCGGTGTGCTGCCGCTGAAAAAGGGCAGCAAGGTAGTATACATCGGCGGCTTTGCCAAAACGCCGCGCTATCAGGGCGGCGGCTCCAGCCACATCAACACCATCAGGGTGGACAGCGCGCTGGAAATGGCCGAAAGCCATGGCCGCCGGGTGAGCTATGTGGAGGGCTTCCCCGCTGATCTGGACCAGCGGGAGGAGGAAGAGTTCCTGCGCGCGGTTTCCGCCGCAGCGGAAGCTGACGCGGCGGTGATCTTTGCGGGCCTGCCGGAATCTTTTGAAAGCGAAGGCTTTGACCGCAGCCATATGCGCCTGCCGGAAAGCCAAAACAACCTGATTGCCCGCGTGGCCGCCGTGCAGAAAAACACTGTTGTGGTGCTGCACACCGGTTCCCCGGTGGAATGCCCCTGGGCCAACGATGTGAACGCCGTGCTGTGCATGTATCTGGGCGGCGAAGGTGTTGGCGCTGCGGCGGACGCCCTGCTGTGGGGCGATGCCAACCCCAGCGGCCGCCTGCCGGAAACCTGGCCCCTGCGGCTGGAAGATACCCCGTGTTATCTCGACTTCCCCGGTGACGGCCGCCATGTGGAATACCGCGAGGGCGTGTATGTCGGCTACCGCTGGTACGATGCCCGCAAGATGCCGGTGCTGTGGCCGTTTGGGCACGGGCTTTCCTACACAGGGTTTGTGTACCGCAATGCCCAGCTGACGGCGGACGAGTTTGCCGAGGGCGACAGCGTGCGGGTACGGGTGAGCGTGAAGAATGTTGGCATGATGCCCGGCAAGGAAGTTGTGCAGCTGTATGTAGCAGACTGCACCGGCACCACCGGCCGCCCGCCCAAGGAGCTGCGCAAGTTCGTGAAGGTCAAACTGGAACCTGGCGAGGAAAAGCAGGTAGAGTTCACCCTGACCGCGCAGGATTTGAGCTACTATGACGAAACGCTGGGCAGCTGGTACGCCGCCCCAGGCGAGTACAAGATTTTGCTGGGCCATTCCAGCCGGGATATCCACGCAACGCTCAGCGTGCGGTTCAGCACCCCGCGCCGCCGCCCGTTCGTGATTGACGAAAACACCACCATCGGTGAGCTTTCCAAGGATGACCGCACAGCTGCCATCATCCAGCAGGTGCTGGCACAGGCGGGCAATGCCCTGACTGGCGGCAACGCAGGCGGCAGCGAGATTGCCAGCAGCGAAGCCGTAGCTCAGATGCTGGATTCCATGCCGCTGCGCGGCATCGTGAACTTTGGCGGTCCCGCTGCAGCCGGGATGATCACCCCGCTGCTTGAAATACTGCGCGCCGCTATCCAGTGATTTGGGCCTTGGCGTAATCAAGGCATCCCCGAACCCCGCAAAAGAGAGTTGAAATATTCCGATCAACACATTTCGATCAACACATTTATAAAAGAAGTACATGCAGGAGGAATATCCCATGCAATTTCGTTTTCGCTGCGCGGCCGTTCTGACCGCCGTATTGCTGTGCAGTGCTGCTGCACTGCCCGCTTTGGCGGAAGAGACCGCCACGCCGGAAACCGCCGACAGCGCTTCCACCTACACCGGTTGGAAAACCGTGAACGGCAAGGATTACTGGTACGAGAACGGCGTGAAACAGGGTACCACCGGCCGCGGCAAGGAAATTTATGACCCTGATTCCGACGCCTGGTACTGGCTGGACGCCAAGCAGGGCGGCGCAAAAGCCGTCAATAAGGATGTCTACCAGGAATCCAACGGCGGCAAATGGGTGCGCTACGATGCAAACGGCCATATGATTAAAGGTTGGGATACCAACGATGACGGCACCTATTACTTTGACCTGATCACCGGCGCCATGGCCAAGGGCGATATTGTGGTGGACAACCTGCCCTGCAGCTTTGATACCACCACCGGCATTGGCTGCAACCTGATGTGGCACAGCATGGACGGCAAAGATTACTGGTACGAGGCTGGCAAGCGCCAGGGTTATGATCCCAATAATGCAGCCTACCGCGGCAAAGAAATCTATGATCCGGCCTCCGATGCCTGGTACTGGCTGGATAACGTGCAGCAGGGTGCAAAAGCCGTCAGCAAGGATGTATACCAGGAATCCGAAGCCGGCGACTGGGCCGAAAACGCAGACGGCACCGGCAAGTGGGTGCGGTATGACGCCAACGGCCACATGGTAAAAGGCTGGGATACCAACAATGACGGCACCTATTACTTTGACCAGGTGTACGGCACCATGGCCAAAGGCATTGTGACGATCGACGGCAATCTGTACCTTTTTGATGTTGATACCGGCGTGATGCAGGCCAGCATTACGACCAGCGAGGAAGCCATGGCAGACCGCGTGATCGAACTGGTCAACCAGGAGCGCACCTCCCGCGGATTGCAGCCCCTGGTCAAGGACGACCGTCTGATGGTTGCCGCAGCAGCCCGCGCCAAGGAGCTTTCCCAGCGATACAGCCACACCCGCCCCAACGGTTCTGAATGCTTTACCATTTTGTGGCACCTGGGCATTGACTATGGCTATGCCGGCGAAAACATTGCCATGGGCCAGAGAACCCCGGAGATCGTGATGAACGACTGGATGAACAGCTCCGGCCACCGCGCCAACATTCTGAGCGAAAACTTTGACTGCATCGGCGTTGGCTACACCATGGTGGACGGCCACCCCTACTGGGTGCAGCTGTTTACCGGTGACTTTGATTTATAAGTAGTTTGTAAACAAATTTAAAACACAGCCCCGCAGCCGTTGCTTTTTTTCGGCTGCGGGGCTATACTGTTTCCATACGCTTAACATATGACAACTATTTACATATAGTAACAGAAAGGAGAACCTTTATGGAGGGACATATTGGTGACCAGCGTAGCAAAGCCGTGATGCGCTATCTTGACCGGCTGAAAAAGTCTGTGCGCCGCGGGGCGTCTTTAAGCCTTGCCAACGCCCCCAAGCTGCATCTTGGCATTCTGGAAGGGCTGAACCACGCCATTGAGGTGCGCGGCCAGGATGGTGCCGTGTATGTTTCGCACCTGGCGGAGATTTTCAAGCAGCCGCTGCCGGCGATTTCCCGCGGACTGCGCACACTGGAGCAGGATGGCCTGGCCCAGCGCCAGACCGATCCCAATGACCGTCGCCGCACTCTGGTGCGCATCACCCCAAAAGGGGAGGAATCCCGCCTGATCTGCGAAAGCCGTCTGAATGATTACATCACCGGCATTATGGATGACCTGGGCGAAGAATTTTGCCAGCAGTTTGCAAAGGATGCCGAAACCCTGCTGCAGGCCATTGAGCGCCAGAACGAAAAGCTGCTGGCCGAAAAGGAGAAGATGCCATGACAAAAATTTTCAAACATCTGGCCAAACACTGGGCGGCCTGCCTTGTTATTATTGCCCTGCTGTTGGTGCAGGCATACGGCGATTTGACCCTGCCGGACTACACCAGCAAAATTGTGGATACCGGCATCCAACAGTCCGGCATTGCGGACGCTGTGCCAGAAGTAGTGCGGGATTCCACCCTGCAGGTGCTGGAGCTGCTGATGACGGACGCGGACGCCGCCGCGGTGGAAGCCGCTTACACCCAGCCGGGCGGCACCGACAACGCACTCTCCTCCGCTACCAGCTTACAGAAAAAGCTCGCATCCCCCGATACGGTCCGCCTGCTGCGGGCCGATGCGGACCGGGATACGCTGGCGGAGGTATTTTCCACCCCGGATATTGTGCTCTATCTGGCTTCCGCTCAGGCAGCCGGGGAGGGCAACGCCCCGGATGCCGCCGCGCTGGATACCGTTACCGCCCAGTTTGCGGCCATGACCCAGATGCCCGGTTTCAGCCGGGATGCCGTACAGGCCCAGCTGGCCGCAGCCATGGGTCAGGCCGGCGAAAGTGAGCTGAGCGGGCTTTCAGCCCAGGCAGTGCTGCTGGTGGGGCTGGAATATCAGGCCCTTGGCATCAGCGATGCGGTACAGATGAACTACCTGATGCAGACCGGCGGCCGGATGCTGGGGCTGACCCTGTTGATGGTTGCCGCCGCGGTTCTGGTGGGGCTGCTTGCTTCCCGCGTGGCGGCTGCCATTGCACGGGATCTGCGCCGCGGTGTGTTCCGCCGGGTGGTCAGCTTTTCTGCCTCTGAAACGGACAAGTTTTCCACCGCATCCCTCATCACCCGCACCACCAACGATGTACAGCAGATCCAGATGACCTGCGTAATTTTGCTGCGCATGGTGGCGTATGCCCCCATCCTTGGCATTGGCGGCATTATCCATGTGGCGCAGGCGGGTTCCAGCCTGACCTGGATCATTGTGCTGGCCGTCGCTTTGCTGCTGGCGCTGATTACGGTATTGATGCAGTTTGCCATGCCCAAGTTCAGGATCATGCAAAAGCTGGTGGACCGGCTGAACCTGGTATCCCGCGAGATTTTGACCGGCATTATGCCCATCCGCGCATTCAGCCGCGAACAGCACGAGGAAGCACGCTTTGACGCCGCCAACACCGACCTGATGCGCACCCAGCTGTTCACCAACCGGGTAATGGCCGCCATGATGCCCTTTATGACCCTGATTATGAACGGCACTTCCCTGCTGATCGTCTGGTTCGGCGGCAAACAGATTGATGCCGGCACCATGCAGGTGGGCAGCATGATCGCCTTTATCACCTACACGATGCAGATCGTGATGTCCTTCCTGATGCTGACGATGGTTGCCGTGATGCTGCCCCGTGCCGGCGTTGCCGCGGACCGCATTGACGAAGTGCTGACCACCGAGCCGGCCATCCATGACCCGGTGCCGGAAGCCATCCCCGCTGACCTCAATCAGCACCACTGGAACGGCGAAGTCGCATTCCATCATGTCAACTTTACCTACCCCGGCTCCAGCGAGGACGCCCTGCACGATATTGATTTTGTCGCCAAACCCGGCCAGACCACGGCCATTATCGGCTCCACCGGCTGCGGCAAAACCAGTTTGCTGCATTTGATCACCCGTTTTTATGATGTGACCAGCGGCAGCGTGACGGTAGACGGCGTGGATGTGCGCCAGATGCCACAGAGCACCCTGCGCGGCCTTTTGGGTTATGTGCCGCAAAAGGGCGTACTGTTCAGCGGCACGATTGATTCCAACCTGAAATTCGGCGGCGAGAATATCACCGATGCCGATGTGCGCACCGCCGCCCGCATTGCCCAGGCGGAAGAGTTCATCTCCGCCAAGCCGGAGGGGTACGAAAGCCCCATTGCCCAGGGCGGCACCAACGTTTCCGGCGGGCAGAAGCAGCGGCTTTCCATCGCCCGCGCCATTGCCAAACACCCGAAGATCTACCTGTTTGATGACAGCTTCTCCGCGCTGGACTACAAGACTGATGTTGCCCTGCGCCGCGCGCTGAAAGCCGAAACTGGCGACGCCACCGTGATTATTGTGGCACAGCGCATTTCCACTGTGCTGCACGCCAACCAGATTCTGGTTCTGGAAGATGGCCGCATTGTGGGCAAGGGCACCCACGCCCAGCTGATGGAAAGCTGCCCGGCTTACCAGGAAATTGCCCGCAGCCAGCTGAGCAACAAAGAGCTGGACCTGAAAGGAGGGGAAGCCTGATGCCGCGTCCCGGACGAATGACGACCCAAAAGGCAAAAGACTTTAAGGGCACCATGCGCAGCCTGCTGGCAGAGCTGGGGCACTACAAGTTCCGCCTGATTGCCGTGATTGTTTTTGCCGTTCTTTCCACGATTTTTAATATTGCAGGCCCCAAGGTGCTGGCCAAAGCCACCACTGCCCTGGCCACCGGCTGGGTGGCCAAGCTGCGGGGCACCGGCAGCATTGACTTTGGCTATATCGGCAAAATCCTGCTGATCCTGCTGGTCATGTATCTGGTTTCCGCTGCGTTCAGTTTCTGCCAGAGCTGGATCATGAGCGGGCTTTCGCAGAAGATGTGTTATGACTTCCGCCGCCAGATCAGCGAAAAGATCAACCGCCTGCCCCTTGCCTATTTTGAAAAGCGCACCGTGGGCGAGGTACTTTCCCGCATTACCAACGATGTGGACACCCTGGGCCAGAGCCTGAACCAGAGCATTACCCAGCTGATCACCAGCATTACCACCATGATCGGCGTGCTCATCATGATGCTGACCATCAGCCCCACGATGACGCTGATTGCCATTTTGATCCTGCCGGTCTCGATGGCGCTGGTGCTGTTGGTGGTCAGGTTCAGCCAGAAATATTTCCGCGCCCAGCAAAAAGTTCTGGGCTCCGTGAACGGCCAGGTGGAGGAAGTATATTCCGGCCACAATGTGGTCAAAGCGTTCAACCGCGAAGATGCCGTTCTGAATGATTTTGACGAAGCCAACAACCGCCTGTTTGAATCCGCCTGGAAAAGCCAGTTCCTTTCCGGCCTGATGCAGCCCATCATGACCTTTGTGGGCAACCTGGGCTATGTAGCAGTGGCCGTTTCCGGCAGCATTTTTGCCGCGCGCGGCATCATCACCATTGGTGACATCCAGGCGTTCATCCAGTATGTGCGCAACTTC
>OMEI01000805.1_pt1 | contig 14381 bp, 7 predicted proteins | sample 1645381 | NCBI WGS metagenome assembly OMEI01 (sample SAMEA103958119, study PRJEB25191) | human gut metagenome | biome: human-associated habitat [ENVO:00009003]; feature: intestine environment [ENVO:2100002]; material: feces | place: Germany | collected 2013/2015 | reverse complement strand
GCATGCTCTCCGTAAATTTCTTGACGAATGATCTTCTATCTGGTGCGGCATTTACGGCTGGAGCCGTTTTGTCATCTTACGCCTTCGCAGGAGCTGGTCTTATGAATGCCGCTCGTATGGGGGCTAGGGTAGGTGCAACGATTGCCGGTATGGGGAAGGCTGCTTCTGCTACAAAGACTGGGTTTAATGCTATGCTAAGAGCTGCTCGTATAGGTCGTGGTATAGGCAAGGGATTGGATAACCTGACTTTTATGAGTACTTCTACTCTTTGGGAAGCTTCCGTGGAATCAAGGAGCGGGCTGATGGAGTCTGAGGAAAACTTCAAGCAAGCTTATAGGAACGCTTATGGCAGAGAAGCCTCATATGAGGAACTCATGAAGTTCAGAGCTGATAATGCTGATGCCGCTAACGCTATATTCGCTGCCAATATCGGTATCCTTACGTTATCCAATATAGCTATGTTCGGTGATATGTTTGGCATGGATCTGGGCGTGGATAAGTTCATAAAACGCAATATATTTGGCGTAGGAGCCGAGAGAATGGACAACGGTGCACTAAGGGCTATAACACCAAAGAAATGGCAGAAAATAGCTGGTAATACGTTTAATATCATAAAGCGACCGGTATCTGAGGGTTTGTTCGAGGAAGGTCTTCAAGGTGTGTCCAGCAAGTCCGCGGAAGATTGGGTGGAATCAAGATATAATCCTATGGCTATCCGGCAGAATATAGGCTATATGGAGGCTATAAAGAACGGGTTCAAGGAGACTTACGGATCTAATCAGGGATGGAAGGAAATCGGCATCGGTATGATTATCGGATCGGTTATGGGAGGAAAAACTATTGGTGGTATAAAGGAATGGAGCCAAGACATGTCCAGGAACAAGGGGATGGTGGAGGCCTACAACACTAATGCCGGCGCCTTGACCTCGGCGGCCGTCCAAGCTATTCGTGGCAGCATGGCTCTGAACGCTCAATTATCAGGCTTGAAAACGGATAATAACGCTGACGATATACCTAATTCTAGAATCGTAGATAAGACTTTTAGTGACGCTGTATTCAATCGTCTTAGTTATGATCAGGAAATGGGGATGTTAGATGATACCAAGGAGAATTTCAAGACAGTTGTCGAGTCTATTCCTAACAGCGATATAGCCTCTGATATGAACATGACGGATGAGCAGGTAAATGAGTATAAGTCCAATCTTATTAGTGAGTTCAATAAGAAGGTTGATAATTTTACTATGGCCAGCAGATTTGCCGACTCCCTTACCGATGGTATATCCAATAGATCATTTAACACCTACATCTCTAACATAGCTTATAACGGTCTTGAGGCTAAGGATAATTTGGATGATATCGCTAATCAGTTAGGAAGGATATACAATACGGATATAGGCCCCGCTTTAGATATATATTCTCGTCTTAATCCTGATTCGAGTAGGGATCTTGAGGAACTTAGGAAGCTTATAGATGATATACAGAAGCTGGAGAAGAATGTTTTGAAGCTTCAGCAGAGTATCGCGTCTAAGGAAACTCTTGAGTCTGATAAGGTCAAGTTAGCCAAGGAGAATGATAGACTTCTTAAATTGATGGAGGATAGAATTGCTTTGGAGAGGAGATTAGCTACGTTAGTTAACTCAGAGATAGATATATCTAAACTGTTATTAAACAGGGATGAATCAAAGATCAGCGCCGCCGATCTTATGGCAGCTTATGAGACTATAGTTGGTTTTGAGAATGCTGTATCTATCCGTGGGGTTGATAATTATAAGGAAGCTATGGCGTTGCTTAGCGAGTATCGTCATAATCTTGTGGCTTATAAGAATATAAACGAGTCACTTCGTCGTATGCGTGACAGAAGATTTATCCGGGCGCAGGAGCGCGGGTTCATGAAGATATTATCGAACGCATGGGGGAAGACTTATGAGGAGGATGATAGCAAGTATGATTTCAGGAATACCGATAATCCTGATGCCAATGCTCTTTACGCTAACGACCAAGCTATAGATAAGGCTTATCAGGATGGTCTTATAGGAGAGGACGAGGCGTTTATGTTCAAGACCTATAATCATATGATCGCCAGATCTATGGAGAATGACATCAAGGCTGATGAGGGCGGTATCGTTGAGAATGTACCTGATAATGAGGATATCATAAATCCTTCTGATGATAGAATCAATAATATAGCTATAAAGATATGGAACGGTAACGAGGATATCTTATCTCCTAGGGAGAGGCAGATATATGATAATAATAAGGATCGTATCAATGATCTTGTAAATGGGTTTGGCGATAATCCTATAGCTAGGCTTAATAAGATTAGGTCAATGATAGATAGGTTTAATACCAACGATAACGTCTTAAATAACATCAGGGATACTATTGATGATATCATAGATATGAACATTAATGGTCTTGATCAGGATCAGGTTAAGGAGGCTATACAGACTTATAATGATCTTATGAATGATATTGACAACGGGAATGAAGTCGATCAGGATAAACTTAATGAGGCTATTGATATTATCAATAACTATTCTGATAATCCTCTTCTCCAGTTCGTGGAATGGATGAGGCTGTATGATAATGGAAGTATGGTTGTCAAGGATTACGATAAGTCTATACCTATGGGTGATGTTCTCACGGAGAGCGAACCCGGAACATCCACCGGCAGGACGGAGGCCAATGCCGCCCAGAATCCGGTAGTGTTGATGGCCCAGAAGAGAGAGATTGGCGGAGTCATGTATTATGAGGTAGGAGGAATGAGACTTGACAGGTTTATGGACGGTCTTGGGCTTAAAAGATCTGATGCCACTGATACTGATAATGGAAGGGTGATGGATTTCACCAACGGGACCGACATATTTACTGTTATAGAGTCGAATAACCATTCAAGATGGATGATAAGCGAGGATGACGCTCAGGCTTTCGAGAACGCTACCGGTGTCATACTGGGAAGGCAGACCGCCTTATCGACCTCCATCTGGTTCATGGTGTATCGCAAGGGGCAGGATGGGTCTATTGTTCCTTATTATACGGGTGATACGTTTGGGTCTAATAATGAGTCGGTTAATCAGGAAGCAGCGGCTAACCTTCGTAAGGATAATATTGTAAGGTTCAAAATGGATATGTCAGATCCATATACCAAGGAATTGTATGATAAATACAATAGCCTTAACGCCCTTGATCCTAATTCTGATGAGACTAAGTCAGCTTATCGAGAGATGGTTGATAATATGGTTATTAAGATCGTGGATAATGATGGTAATTTTGTCTCGGTGCTTAAGGCCAATGATCCAGACTCAAAAGGGAGTAACGCTGATTTAAGGAGTATGGCCTTTGAGTTGTATAGGAACAACGTAGGATCTGTAGCTGGAGAGATTGATATACCGTTTATAGGTACAGTCACTAGCGTTTTGCCGGGAAGACCGAACTTCAGTGTAAGTGATGATAATGGTACGTTGATGGTATCTGAGAATGATTTTACCAACGAGACGGTTGGTAAGGTTGAGAGTGTGGGGTATATAGAGAACGGGGAGGTTACGATGAGGGATAATATCAAGTATAATATATTCCCGTTCTGTACGGCTATCGTCAGGGATAAGTATGGTGATTATAAAAATTCACGTATCCCGGTTGTAGCTATAAAGACAGGAAATGGAAGAAATTACCTGTACCCTGTAAGGTTGAAAAATCAGGATATATCGTCATTCTCTTCCATGATCGGATCAGTGGCTGACAGAATTATAGAGGGCCTAGGTGGTGGGGTAAGTATTGATGATATAATGGATCTTAACAACGCTATAGCCAGATCCGGGCTGGATAACAAGACATATATGATTCCGTTGGCGGGAGGCGTGGATGTTATCAAGAACCGGCTTAAAGCTGTCAAGGAAGCGGCTAGCAGGATGCCTATGACCGCTGACGTAAGAGGATGGATAGGCGATTCTAGGACCAAGGAGGATATTTTGATGAATGACGTTACGATCAACATCGATCTTAATAACGATCCTTTCATAGCCCCTAAGTTCAGGATGAGTATTAGGAGGGATGAGACGTTCTTCGAGGATACGGAGACCCCGTTCGGCAACCCGTCCGGTTCCCAATCGGAGTTCGCCTCGCCTACGAAGGCGGCCGAGGACAAGTCTTTGGCTTCCGAAGGTAATATAGTATCGGGAGAAAAAGAAGCCCATGATCCTTGCTAAATAAAATATCTTGACTTATCTTTGCGGCGTCAGCCCATCACCTGACGAGTAAGATATTTAAAAGCTGGTCCCTGTCGGGTGTGTGATGGCCCCGGTGGGGACTTTTTTTAGTAGATGCAACTAGACGCTTTTTTACACCGGAAAATTATGCAAGACCTACGCATCCAGCGAGTGAAGGTCTTGATGATGTTATACACCAGTCATTATTTTGTCAATAACAGACAAAAGCAGTTGCTTGATCATACATATGCTTTAAGCAGGGATCAGGCTTTTGACTATATGACTGAGTTTAATAAAAGGCTTAGTGATAAGGTTGGTATAAAATGTACGATGGATGTACTTCTGCCTACCGATGACGATAATGCTAATATCATAATCGAGTACAATGATATCATTAAGAAGCTGATGAAGGAGGCCGAGAAGCTGGAGCTTGATACTGATGCTATCAAGCTCATGATGCGTGATCTTCTTAATGAGTTGAAGGGTGATCTTAATATCCTGATATTTGACGTAACCCAGTTACTTATAAAATACAATCTATTTAGGTTGGACGCCATAACCGAGCAGGAGTTCAAGGACTCTTTTGTCAGAATGGATAGCAGGAATATGGAGATAAAGAAACTAACTTTATCTGATATCAAGAAGGTGGTGATGATGATGGAGGATAGGTATGATTATGCATTGTATATGACAGAGGAATATAATTGATTACATTTTTTGTAAAAATATATCCTGTTTGTTTGTAGTTTCAAAATAAGATCTTATATTTGCGGTGTCCATCCGTTATTGGGCCATAAGAAGATATTAACTCGCCTAGGCGTAGGCGATAGATGAGGGCTATTGGTGGAATAACGGACGCCAATGGCTCTCGTTGTTTTTATATTATGAGTGAATTATCTGAGATTTTTAGTTATGATGGAAATGAGGTGACTTTTAAGACGATCAATGGAACGACTTATATTAATGCCACAGAGATGGCTAAACACTTCAATAGAAGACCAAATGATTATTTATCGCTAACATCTGCAAATGAGCTGGTTAGTGCAATTACCAGAAAAACTGGTAAATCTGAAAATCAGTTAGTTATAAAGAAGACTGGAATGCCAGCTTTTGGAGGTGGAGTATGGCTGCATGAAGATATAGCTATAGATTTTGCTCAATGGCTTAGTATAGATTTTAAGTTATGGTGTGCAGACAAGATAAAGGAACTTCTATTGAAAGGGCATACATCAATAAATAGGAATAACTCTGATATAAGCAGAAACGATCTTCCATCTGATTATATAGAGGCATTAGAGGCGTTACTTAAATCTGAAAAGGAGAAAAAGGCATTAGCTGAGGCGAAGAAAGCGGCAGAGGAAGCCAAAAGGATATCTGATAATATCATCAAAGAACAGGCTCCTATGGTTGAGTTTGCCAAGACAGCCGAAATAGCCCAAGAGACAGATATGTTAATCAGAGAGGTTCGGGAAAAGCTAGAGGCTCATGGATATGATATAGCGGAGAAGAATCTTCGAATATTGCTTGAGGATAAGAAGTTCTTCGCTAAGACCGGTAAGAGGTGGTTGCTTTCCCAAAGGATGATAGACAGCGGTTATGCTCGTTATAGATATCGTAATGATGACGAGTTCTATGGCACTAATACTGTCTATGTGACTCCTAAGGGATTTCAGTGGATTGTGTCTAAGATATCTAAAGAATGGATGCCTAGGTTCTTGGAATTGAAAGGCAGGGTTCTGAGTAGATCAGATAAAGATATTTTCGCTAAACGATAAACTCCATTTTTTATAATTTAGGATTGAGTTTTTGCCTGTTCGTGAGGATCGGCAAAAAGATTTGCACTTTTCGGAGAAACATAAGGTTTGTTATTATGTTGTTATTTTGGTGTCCCGTACGCTCGTGAGAGTAGGCGGGATTTTATATCTTTGTGTCAAAACGATTTAGTAATGGGTAGATCTTGTTATGTTATAAAAAATAAGGAGGGTAGGGTAGATAATGTCCTTGCCCCGAACGACCAACCATCCGGATTATACCAAAGGGCGATGGAGGTGTTGGGCGACCAGAAGCAGGCCTTATCGGTCTGGGGTACGGCCTACTCTCCCGACTTCGTGTCTTTCTTTGGCGATTGGATGTCCATGCCATCGGAATATGACCTAGATAGTAACGGGGAACCTAGGTATGATGATGTCATGTCCTTTATCAAGCGGAAGAACTATTTCGTCGGTAATTTCATGGCCGATGAGGTTAAGGATATCAACAACACCCTTACTTCCTTGGGAGTCGATAATATCAACGATCTTAATGATATGATCATATCCAATTTCCTCTCCGGTGGTGATATATTTCTCAATAGGTACAATCTTGAGCGATCCGGGATGTATGACGCCGATGAGATTGATAATATCATGACCAACCGATCGGCGTATGAGCGGGTAAGGGATATGATGAGGAGGATTGTCGATTTTATGTCTGAGGGGGATCTCAATGAGAAGGATACATATTTCTTGTCCTCCGAATCAGGTCTTGGTGATGATTATATGATATATGAGGATGCGTATGATTCATTGGGAAAGAGAAGGGTCTTGAATCCAATAGAGGTAAGGGATACGATCATGAGGGCGGTAGGCGGTATCAGCGACCGCCGGGAGTTCGATCAGGCTTTCGCCTCAGTCCCATACCCTTCCTTGGCGCTCCGGTATCAGGAGGATCAGGATTACGCCGATCGGATGTATGACACATATCGTAATATGACCCGTATGGAGGTCAGGGATCAGGATGGGAATACGATTACCGACTCATATTCCAATAGCACCATACCGTATATCAGTATGCCTAAGGACATGAAAGGTCTAAGGGATAAGGTTGGGGAAATGATCAATATGGACGATTTTAAGGATATCAAGGATGTTGCCGGACGTCTATATGACATAGCCATGGATCTTTCCGATATGGGCGTTGATATAAGCGAGGCGATTAGCGATGAGATGGTTATATCTAGGCCGGAGGATATCCGTGACCTTATGGCATCGTTGGATGTCATGTTATCTTCTATACAGAATGGTGATCCGGTATATGATGACTTTATTTCCGATCTTGATAGGATAACAGGAAAAGGGAATCCGATATACGAGGTTCAGGATACTAACCTTACCGGTGATAGGATGGTGTATGTAAGGTCCGGGAATACATCCCCTTCCGATATGTATGATAGGAGCATGTTGTATATGGGTAGGAATACGTACCATAACACAGCCCCGATAACCGACACCGATCAGGCCTATGAGATGTTGACCGATATCGGGATAGAGCGGGCCTCGTACTTGCCGGCTGGCGTAGTTCCTGCCGGGGCTTCTCGATCCGATATTGACGTGATCAAGGATAACATAAAGAAGGTACCGATCAAGGCAACCGGAATAGCGATAGCCGGAATCAACGTAGAACGCAAATCCTGCAAGAACACATATACCACGATAAACACCAATACGAACGCCTCCAACAAAGTCTTGATTACCTCATGGATAGAAGCGAACAAGAAGTCATTGGCATTCATGGAAATATTCACCTTCATTCCGGGAGGCATTGTCAACTGAGTTTCCTCCAGCAAGGTTTCAATGTTACTAATTGTTTCCGTAGCGTTGGTTCCCGGCATCTGGTAAACGATACAGGTAACGGCGTCGTGACCATTTACACGGTTGATAAAGTTGTAAGTCAAACGCCCCAACTCGATATCAGCGATATCTTTCAAACGCAAGACCTCACCATCCGGCAAAGCCTTTACAACAATCTGCTCAAACTCATTAACCTCTTGCAAACGTCCTTTGTAGCGAATCGTATATTGAAAGGACTGATTACCCCTTTCGCCAAACGAACCCGGAGCCGCCTCTACGTTTTGTTCAGACAAAGCTACGGTCACATCGCTCGGACTTAATTTATATTGAGCCATCACATCCGGCTTCAACCAAATACGCATGGAGTAATCCGTACCCAACACGTTCGCGTCACCTACACCATGTACACGCTGCACTTCCGGAATCAAGTTAATCTTCGCGTAATTCTCCAAAAACTCAGAGTCATAACGATCGTCCTCGGCAAATACAGAAAATACCAACAACATAGAGTTCTGGCGTTTCTGGGTAGTCACACCAATCTGCGTTACCTCGGCAGGCAACAAACCTTGAGCCATAGACACACGGTTCTGCACGTTTACAGCCGCCATATCCGGGTCTGTTCCCTGCGTAAAATAAATGGAAATTTCCGCGGAACCGTTATTCGAGGCGGTAGAACTCATGTACATCATGTTCTCAACACCATTGATCTGGTCCTCCAAAGGCGCAATCACACTATTCAATACGGTTTGCGCGTTAGCACCCGTATAAGTGGCTCTCACCGATACGGTTGGAGGGGCGATATCCGGATATTGGGTAACCGGCAAGGAAATCAAGCCTAGGAAACCCAAGATGACAATCAAGATGGAAATCACCGTGGAGAGCACCGGGCGGTTTATAAATCTATCTAATTTCATGTTTTTCGTTTTTACTCGACAAAAGCGAATATTTGTCTTATTCTATGATTACATATTAATTAAAAGCGGTCTGCAAATTACCGTCATGCTGGTCTTTCAAGGCCTGATCGTACTTTGCTTTTTGTTGCTCACGAGTAATCGGCTGGATCTCTTGACCGTCTTTCAAGATCTGTACGCCTTCCACGACAATCTTATCGCCAGACTTCAAGCCATTTGTTACTAAATAGTTCTTACCATCATCCAAATTGGAAACCTTGATCTCCGTATTCTTCACCGTATTATCAGACTGCAATACAAATACGAACTTCTTATCCTGGATCTCCACGGTAGCCGATTGAGGGATCGTAATGATATCGTTCATCGTATACGGGAAGATAATATTACCGGTACCACCGCTTCGTAAGACATTTCCCTCGTTAGAGAAAATAGCACGCATGCTTACAGAACCGGTAGATTGATCGATAACACCGCTCACGGCATCAATCTTACCCTCATGATGGTACGTAGAGCCATCCGCCAATTGCAGTCTTACGGCCGGCATCTTCTCTAATTGCTCTTTCAAGGTACCACCGGCTTTCGTCAATGCCAATAACTCCTTTTCCGTCATAGAGAAATACACATACATATCACCGATCTCAGATACGGTAGTCAGCGGTTGAGCGATCGAAGCGCTTACCAAGCTACCTACACGATACGGGAATGTACCGACAACACCGTTCGAGGGACTTGTAACCGTACAGAAAGATAAGTTCTGGTTAGCGCTCACCAATTGAGCCTCTGCCTGCGCCAAGCTCGCTTTTGCCGACATCAGCTGGTTCACGGCTGTTTGATACTCGAAATCACTGATGATTTTCTGATCAAACAAAGTCTTCTTATTCCTCTCGGTCAATGTTAAAGTGCTTACGTTTGCCTTCGCCATCTCGACCGCGGCCTTAGCCTGACCTACCGCAGCAGCGTACTGCGTAGGATCAATTTGGAACAACGCCTGTCCTTTACGAACCGTAGCTCCCTCATCCACACATAATTTCACGATAAATCCAGAAACTTGAGGACGGACTTCGATATCCTGCGTACCTTTGATGGTAGCCGGATAGGATGTTGTTTGGTCGCTAGTCGTTGAATTGACCGCCATCACAGCGAACTCAGCATCCCCTAATTTCATACCACTCTGACTGTTTCCACAGGCAGTTAATAAAGACATACCAACCGCAAACAATGCGATCTGCCTTAACTGAGTAATCGTAATTTTCAGCATTCGTTTATCCATATTTGTATATAATTATATATTCAAGGCTGTTTTTCAGTTACCTTCTCTTTCTAACCCAAGTGGAGATCTTTTACATCTATTCACACAATAGGGTCTTTACTCGCTGTTTCATCCTACAAATGTAGAAACTTTTTACACGATTTTCTGTTTCCTACTTATCTTTTTCACCTAAATTAATAGCACTTAGAAGGAAGCACCTGTTGAAATACATCTATTTTGGTTTCAAACGAAAATAAAATTGTTTTTTTCAACAATATATTTTACATTTGTGTCCACACACAATAAACAAATATTATACATTATGGAACCTAAATTTATAATATCAGAAGTATTCAGTACCGCATGGAAGGGAACGAAGTCGCAACTATGGATATTAGCCGGATTATTAATCGGATATTGTATCTTGTCTTTCACGCTGACAGCGTTCGCGATGCCCATGCAAAGTTCTATTATCGGTAAAATCATCGTAAACGTGATCAGCGCGTTATTCTCCATTATTTTCTCCTTAGGATATATGAAAAATATATTTCAGGCGTTGGATGGGGAAGAACCTCAGTTTTCCGCATATGGACAACAGACAAAGAATATCATCACCTACTTTCTAGCGAGTCTTATCACGGGATTTGTCGTATTGGCGGGTTTCTTATTTTTTATCATCCCCGGTATTTATCTGGCATTGCGCCTTCAGTTCTTCCAAGCCTTTATTATCGAGGAAAACGCTGGAATTATCGAGTCTTTGCATAAAAGCTGGGAGATAACGAAAGGACAAGCATTGCCTCTGTTCATTCTGGCGTTGGTAATGATCGGGATCCTGATATTAGGATGTATTTTGTTCGGTATCGGAATTTTCGTCGCCGTTCCTCTTATCTATATGATGTATGGCTACGTTTTCCGTAAATTGAACACACCTCTTCAAATACTCGAATAAACAGAGAGGACGAATACACACTACAATCTATACCATGAATAAAAATTACAGGATAAAAGATATCGCCGAATTATCCGGCGTATCGACCGGTACGGTAGACCGCATTTTACATGAGCGGGGAAAGGTATCGGAGGACGCACGGAAAAAGGTGGAGAAAATCTTAAAAGAAATTGACTATCAACCAAATCTGATAGCCCGTTCTTTAGCGTTGAAGAAAAAATATCATTTCATCGCCTTGATCCCTTCTTTCCATGAAGGGGAATATTGGGCGAAACTAAGCCAAGGGATCGAGAAAGCAAAACGGGAATTGTTTAGCTATAATATCGATGTCGAGCAAATCTATTTTGACCAATACGACAGCAACAGTTTCGACGAATTAATCCCGAAGATTGAGACCGCGGATTGCCAAGGGGTTATCATCGCTACATTATTTAAGCAAAGTGTCTTGACCTTGACCCAGCGGCTAGACCAGAAAGGTATTCCTTATATATTGATCGATTCTTTTATCGATCACACGAATTGTATCTCTTATTACGGAACGCATTCATATGATTCGGGTTATATAGCGGGACGCCTTTTATTCGAGCAAATCCGTCAAGGGGACGATCTAGTGATTTTCCGTTTCACCCGTAAAGGGGATTCATGTTCTACGCAAGTGCAGAAACGAGAGGAAGGATTCCGGGATTATCTCGCCAACACCCCATTCAAGGGAAAGATTCATTTGCTGCATGTGCACGCAGATGATAAGGAGGAGAATAAGAGGCTACTGAATACTTTCTTCGAGAAATATCCTCAAGTAAGAATCGGTATCATCTTTAATTCGAGGGCCCATTTCCTTGGAGATTATCTAAGTAGCGAACGGCCGGACTATCCTTTCAAGCTTCTTGGCTACGACGTGATAGAACCGAACGTCCGTTATCTGGAAAACGGCTTGATCACGCATTTGATCGCCCAACGACCGGAGGTACAAGGATATCATTGTATCAAGGCACTCTTCAGGCATCTGATCCTTAAGGAGAAAATTGAGCCTGTCAATTATATGCCGATCGATATCTTGGTAAAGGAAAATATACAATACTACAATAATTATATCTGATGAACTCCTTATTTAGCGTAAAAGAGAAAGTGATTTTGTTGACCGGAGGCTATGGTATATTAGGAGCCTGCATGGCCAAGCACTTGGCGAGAGAAGGCGCGTACGTCGTAATCCTCGGACGAAACGAGCAAAAAGGATCTGCCTTGGTCAATGAAATTAAAGCGGAAGGGGGCGAGGCCTTATTCTTGGTTTCAAACGTATTGGATAAAGCCTTGCTGGAGCAAAACAAACAAGAGATATTGAAAGCATATGGGAAGATTGATGTTTTAGTCAATTTGGCGGGTGGCAACCAAGCCGGAGCGACGATTCCTCCCGACAAGACGATCTTTGATCTGGATATCGATGCTTTCCGGACAGTCGTAGACCTGAACTTATTCGGGACCGTACTGCCGACAATGGTTTTCGCCGAGGTCATGGTGGGACAAGGGAAAGGAAGCATTATTAACATCTCGTCCGAATCATCCCTACGCCCATTGACTCGTGTGGTTGGCTATGGATGCGCAAAAGCCGCTATCAACAATTTCACGCAATACATGGCCGGGGAGCTGGCGATTAAATTCGGAGAGGGCCTGCGAGTGAACGCCATGGCACCGGGATTCTTCCTTACCGAGCAGAACCGGGCATTGATGAGCAATCCGGATGGATCACCTAGTGATCGTTGCAACACGATCGTCGCGCACACGCCGTTCCGCCGCTTAGGAAAACCGGAGGAGTTACTCGGTACTTTACAATGGCTGGCGAGCGACGCCTCCGCATTCGTAACCGGTACCGTGATCCCCATAGACGGAGGTTTCGACGCTTTCTCCATCTAAATAATGTGCCAACCAGCCATGCATCAAACCGCATTGGCATATTGGCACATTGATAAATTTAAAAATTATTCATTATGTATCTATGTGAGCAAACTTGGCGTTGGTACGGACCGAATGATCCTGTCAGCCTTTGGGACATCCGTCAGGCGGGTGCCACCGGTATCGTAAATGCGTTGCACCATATCCCGAACGGGGAAGTTTGGACTACGGAAGAGATTCAAAAGCGGAAAGCCTTGATCGAATCCGCCGGATTACGGTGGAGTGTGGTTGAGAGTGTGCCCGTACACGAGCATATCAAGACGCAAACCGGGGATTTTCAAACCTATATAGAGAACTACAAACAAAGCATCCGTAATCTGGGAGCTTGCGATATCCGGGTAGTTACTTACAACTTCATGCCGGTATTGGACTGGACTCGTACCGATTTGGCTTATACGATGCCGGATGGTTCCAAAGCCTTGCGCTTTGAACGCGCGGCTTTTATGGCGTTCGACTTATTTATATTGAAACGACCGGCGGCGGAAGCCGAATATACGGAGGCGGACAAGGCGAAAGCCAAGGCACGCTATGACGCTATGAGCGAGGAAGACCGCCAGCTGTTGGTTCGCAATATGATCGCCGGACTACCCGGCTCGGAAGAGACTTTTACGATCGAGCAGTTTAGGGAAGCGTTAGACCGTTATAAAGATATCGACGCGGAGAGACTTCGCTCGAACCTGATCTATTTCTTACGGGAAATAGTTCCCGTGGCGGACGAGGCCGGTGTCAAGCTCGTTATCCATCCGGATGATCCCCCCTATTCCATTCTCGGGCTTCCCCGTATCTTGAGCACGGAAGATGATTTCCGGAAGTTAATAGAGGCCGTGCCGAATCCTAGCAACGGGCTTTGCCTATGCACAGGTTCTTTCGGTGTCAGAAGTGATAACGACTTGGCCGGGATCATGGAACGTTACGGGGATCGGATCGATTTCGTTCATTTCCGCAGCACGCAACGAGACTCGGAGGGTAATTTTTTCGAGGCGAACCATCTGGAGGGCGATGTGGACATGTATGGTGTCATGAAAGCCTTCCTTGAATTGCAGCAACGCCGCCAATGCTCCATCGCCATGCGACCGGATCATGGACATCAAATGATAGACGACCTAAAGAAGAAAACCAACCCGGGCTACTCCTGCATCGGACGTTTACGGGGTCTGGCCGAACTACGGGGATTGGAGATGGGTATCGCCTTATCCCTGTTCAAAGGACATTAAAAAGACAGCGTCTTACAGTTAGCACAGTACTGTGTACGAAGTACCGCAGTACTGTGGCTAAAGTACTACAGTACTCTGTACGAAGTATTGCGGTACTCAGCACGTAAGTACTGGAATACTTCGTACACAGTACTGCCCTATTTATAGCACAAGGCTACCTCGACCCTATGGGGGAACATCACAAACCGAACAACCGGGGAATCAATAAGCTTAAATCCGGCAAGAAGGCCACCAAGAACAAGACGATAACCATCGCCGCGAACATCGGCAGCAACGGACGGATCACCTGATCGATCTT
>OMEI01000795.1_pt1 | contig 14512 bp, 8 predicted proteins | sample 1645381 | NCBI WGS metagenome assembly OMEI01 (sample SAMEA103958119, study PRJEB25191) | human gut metagenome | biome: human-associated habitat [ENVO:00009003]; feature: intestine environment [ENVO:2100002]; material: feces | place: Germany | collected 2013/2015 | reverse complement strand
GGTTCTTGAACTCCAACATAAGCACAAGCCTGAGAGTTAGAACCAACATTTAAAGCGTGTTCTTGATAAGTAACGATAGAGTAATGCATATCACTGTGTCTTTGTAAAGCGTTACTTACAGCATCTAGACGACCATTTCCTTTTCCGTGGTAAAGTTTTGGAACACCAGATTTCTCTAAAGAGATTTCTGCTTCGATGCCACCGTCTTTTTGTACGAAGTGCACTTCTTTTAATTTGCATGGATCATCAATATTTACGTAAACTTCTTTGAATACTTTTAAGATATCTCTTGGAACTAATTCCTGATGGCGTTTATCAGATACATCTTTGACTGTGTATCCTACATCTTCACGCATTTTTCCAGGAATATGGAATCCAAAGTTTTCTTCTAGTACATAGCTGATACCGCCTTTACCAGACTGACTGTTGATACGGATAACATCAGCCTCGTATGTCCTGCCGACATCCTTTGGATCTATAGGCAGATATGGAACCGTCCACTTATCAAGCTTCTTTTCCTCTCTCCATGCCATGCCCTTTGAGATAGCATCCTGATGTGAGCCTGAAAAAGCAGAAAAAACAAGGTCTCCCGCATATGGCTGTCTCTCGCCTACCTTCATTCTGGTAAATGTCTCATACTTCTCCCTGATCTCAGGCAGATTTGAAAAATCAAGCTGTGGATCCACTCCATGTGAGTAAAGATTCATGGCAAGTGTCACGATATCTACATTTCCTGTTCTCTCACCGTTTCCAAACAGCGTACCCTCTATCTCCTCAGCTCCTGCAAGCACACCAAGCTCTGATGTGGCAACACCGCAGCCTCTGTCATTATGAGGATGTAAGCAAAGCACTACTCCGTCTCTGTACTTGAGGTGCTTGTTGATATACTCTATCTGTGTGGCAAAAACATGTGGCATAGCATTCTCTACTGTGGTAGGGATATTGATGATGGCCTTATTATCAGCCTTTGGCTGCCATACATCAAGCACAGCGTTGCACACATCAACCGCATAATCCACCTCAGTGCCCGAAAAGCTCTCCGGTGAATACTGGAAACGGAAATTACCGTCAGTCTCTGCTGCAAGGTCTCTCAGTAAAACAGCTCCGTCAACTGCAAGCTGCTTTATCTCTTCCTTTGACTTCTTAAACACCTGCTCACGCTGTGCAACAGATGTGGAATTGTACAGATGTACAACTGCTCTCGGTGCTCCCTCAAGTGCCTTGAAGGTCTTCTTGATGATATGCTCTCTGGCCTGTGTCAGCACATGTATAGTGACATCATCAGGAATCATATCCCTCTCAATAAGAGCTCTCGTGAAATTGAACTCTGTCTCAGAAGCTGCCGGGAAACCTACCTCGATTTCCTTAAAACCTATATCTACAAGCATCTTAAAGAAGTCAAGCTTCTCCTCAAGACTCATCGGCTCGATTAGAGCCTGGTTGCCATCACGTAAATCAACCGAACACCACAGTGGTGCTTTATCTATATAATCCTTCTTAACCCAGTCATAAGTGCATTCAGGAGGCAGAAAATAACTGCGCTCGTATTTTTCATATCCTTTCATCTTAAAACCTCTTTTCGTTTGAACTGATATAATTGTAACACATAAGCGCAGTTATTGGAATGATTATATTTAATCACTTTAATTGATGTAATTTAATTTTTTATAAAAATATAATCAACTTTATTGATTTTGATTATTCTAATCAGATATTTAGGCTAAAATATCCGGCTAATCCTCTCTCTTATTACCCCAGAAAAACAATGCAACTGTTCCCGGACCTGTGTGGCTTCCTATAGTCGTACCGATATCATTTATCTCTACTTTTCCCTTCATTTTAGGGAAGGCAGCCTCTATCAGATTAGCTACGGCTTTAGCATCCTCATAGCATGCAGAATTTGATATATAGACCTTATCCGAATAATCGGCACCGTCCTTGCAGAGTGCCTGCATCTTCACAAGCATCTCCTTTATTGCCTTCTTTTTGGTGCGGATTTTCTCACGCACAATAAGCTTTCCCTCATTGCTCACATTCATGAAAGGACAGATATTAAGCACATTTCCCACGAATCCCGCGGTCTTTGAGATACGGCCGCCCCTGATAAAAAATGTAAGGTCTGATGAGAAGAACCAGTGATTCACCTCAAGTCTGTGCTCCATGGTCCAATCAGCCAGTGTATCAATATCCATGCCGCTATCCCTAAGGTCAGCGAGCTTATCCATCAAAAGACCAAAGCCTGACGATGCTGCCAGCGAATCAATCACATATATCTTTCTGTCAGGGTATTCCTCCTTAAGAGCCTCCTTTGCAAGCCTTGCCGAGTTGACTGTACCTGATATACCTGAGCTTAGTGTACAGTGAAGCACATCATATCCCTCATCCAGAAACTGCCTGAAGTACTCCATGTACTCCTCCTGATTGATCTGCGAGGTCTTTGTCATGGCACCTGCCTCCATTGCCTTGTAGAAATCAGGCAGTGGCATGGACTGTCCTAAATCATCCATATACTCTTTACCGTCAAGCTCATAGTGAAAGCATGCGTACTTAATATTTCTCTCGAGCATATGCTCCCTGGTAAGATCTGCTGTCGAACAGCAGCTAATCACATAATTTGACATATTATTTTCCTTTACCTTTTGACCTTTTATCATTATATGTAGTCAGATACATATGGTATCTCATGATATAAAATATCGTCAAGCTTTGCAACAGCATCATACGTAGCCTGTATTTTGCCCATCTGCAAAAGCTTCTCCGCACTCTTGTAGCCCAGAAGCAGTGTGGTAAATGTGCCAATAGACATGCTAAGGTGATACTGTGGCTTTTTGTCGGTGAGAGTACAATGACCTCCCTCAAAATCAATGACAAATGTGCCATTGTTCCACGGCAGAAGCTCATCTTCTATCTCGAAGCTAAAGCAGCCGCCCGGACCATCAGGGTCACAGTTATACTGTGATATAAACTGCGCTACGTCGATGATTCTGCCCATGGCGTATGGTCTGATCGTCTCCTTTATATCACTGTCATCGAGCTCAAAGGCGATAGGCTCACTGTAATAGTTGTTGCCCCTGACCTCATCAATCATGGAATCGTGGGCATGAATGTACTCCCACAGACCAAGCTGCGCCTCACGGTTTAAGTAGATGAGTTCCTTGATGTGCATGACATCGGAGCTGATAAGATACACCATATAGCCACACGGTTCATCATCCTCGTTATAGTAGATGGCGACCATCGTATCGTCCTCATCCCAGCGGAAGTACTCCTCCCAAGCCAGATTGTTTCTGTACAGACAGCCGTGAGTCTTCGCGGCAAAGTGAGTATGAAGCTTCTTAAACTGCTCGTCATCCCACTGCACACGGCGCACATAGCCCGGCTCCTTAAGCTTTGTAGGAATCTGTCTGTCCTTTATCACATATGTCATCTTGTTTGAGATAATCTCCCAGCCAAGTCCTCTGTAAAGAGGTATGGAGTATGGATACAAAAGGGCAAACGACTTGTTGCTATCGCGCATCCTCGTAAGACTCTTTCTCATAAGCTTTTTCATGAGACCATGGCCTGTGTACTCAGGATACGTACACACACTTGTGACAAAGCCTACCTCGTAGCGCTCACCATATATATTCATATCAAGCGGATATACCGCAAACTGAGCCACAAGCTCCTCTTTGTTGTCTATGATATTGAAACAGCCAAGCACATCAGCTCTCTCAAGCACCGGAAACTTCGACTGCTTGATTTCATCATCCTTCCAACCGGTCTCGGCAAGATCTGCCTCTGTTACCTGAAAAGCATAACGAAGCAGTGCATTGTATTCCTCCGCATCGTCCTTTGTCAATACTCTTATCTTAAATTCATCTGATTTAAAAGAATGCATAGTGTCCTTTCTCACCTGTCTTTACTGTATACATCAGATCGTCCGCCTTCTTAATCAGCTCAGTAATCTGGCTCTCACTGGTGACATTTTTCTCATATGAAATACCAATAGAACAGGTGATATTTTCCGAAATAATCCTAAAAATATAATAGTCCCAAATTCCTAAAAAGTCAATCTTTTGACTCAATAATGATAAATTTTCCTCTATGGATATCAATCACTGCATGGTCATCAATTATTTCATTGGATATGCCAAGCGATGTAAATCTGTCAAAAGAATAATCCGTAACAGGATACTTAAAGCCTCTAAGGCTCACCTCATTGTCGTCTGTCACTGCTATAAGCGAGACAAACCTGCCATATTGTGCTGATTTTTCAATGGTTACGGGCTTATCCGCCATTCTTATACGGTTGTTTGTGTCGATAATGCTGATATCAGTTCCACTTTCCAATCCTATTCCCAAAAGTGAAATATTGCCGAGCACATGGTCTATTCTGCTTCCTGTTGCTCCAAGCATCACTATGCTTCGTGCACCCTCTCTTATGGCAAGTCTTATGGCATACTCTGTATCAGTATCATCCTTTACGGGATTGAGCCTGTGTATCTCGGCCTGTCCCTTTCTCTCAAAATACTCCAATGCCTTTGTCGTGGCTGAATCGAAATCACCTACAATTATATCAGGCGTGACACCGTTTTCGTACAGGAAATCCATTCCGCTGTCAGCCGCGATTATGGCATCTATTCCGTCAGTCTTTATCTCATTTAAGCCGAATTCCTTATCTATTTTTCCACCACATACAATCAAATACCTCATTTTGTCCACCTTCTTATAAATAACATATCCACATTTGCTACAGCCCCGGAAGCATTTCCGTTTTAACCTGCATCTGTTACATCATGATATTCAGAAAACCCTTTACATTTTCTTCTATATCTCCGTTAAACACCGCACTTCCCGCAACAATGATATTGGCTCCTGCCGCAAGCAGTGTCTCCACGTTCTCAAGATTAACACCACCGTCCACCTCGATATCAGCCTTATTTGCGGTTTTCTCAAGAAGTGCCTTTAAGTCGCGCACCTTGTCTACAGTGTACGGAATAAGCTTTTGTCCTCCAAAGCCCGGATTTACAGTCATGATAAGCACCATGTCCACCTTGGGAAGCACATACTCTATGGCTGAGAGCGGAGTAGCCGGATTTAATGCTACACCTGCCAGTATGCCCTTTTCCTTTATTGCCTCGATTGTCCTGTCAAGATGCTTACATGCCTCCGCATGGACTGTGATGATATCTGCTCCTGCTGTCGCAAAATCATCTATATATCTGACCGGCTCATCTATCATCAGATGCACATCAAACATACGCTCTGTGCACTTTCTGATTGTCTTTATGACCGGCAGTCCTATCGATATGCTTGGAACGAAGCTGCCGTCCATAACATCTATATGCACATACTGTGCTCCGGCCTCATCAAGCTGCTTAAGCTGCTCTCCGAGTATTGAATAATCCGCTGATAAAATTGATGGTGATAAACAGTTCATGTTTTCCTCCGTTTGATTATGCTTTAAATTAATACTTTTGTCTGTTTTTAAGCTCCTCATATAAAAGCTTATAATTATCATACCGCACCTGCGATATTTTCCCATCTGCAAGAGCTTCCTTCACGCCACAGTCCGGCTCATTTATATGACTGCAGCCCTGAAACCTGCAATATGGCTCATATTCTACAAACTCCGGATAACATGTCCACAGATCTTCCTTTTCAAAGCCCGGCACATCCATCGAGCTGAAGCCGGGTGTATCCATGATATACGTGCCATCCTTTATCGGGATAATCTCAGAATGTCTGGTCGTATGCTTTCCGCGCTCTATTTTCTCACTTATATGTCCGGTCTCCATCTGCACATCATCCTGCAGACAGTTGATGATAGATGACTTGCCAACTCCCGAGGGACCTGCAACCGTGGTCGTCCTTCCCTCTAAAATGTGCTTTATCTCATCTATGCCCTCACCTGTTTTCGTGCTGGTAAAAAGCACTCTATAGCCAGCCGGCTCGTATATGCTTTTAAGCTCCTGCTGCTCTTTAGGTGTGATTAAGTCCTTTTTGTTGAAGCATATGGTAACCGGGACATGCTGGTACTCCATCATACACAAAAACCTATCAAGCAGGTTGAAATTGGGATCCGGCTTTGCGGATGCAAAAATAACCAGGGCCATGTCTATATTGGACACAGCCGGCCTGATAAGTTCGTTTTTCCGTGGCAGTATACGCTCGACATTGCCTATGTGCTTTTCATCATCGAGGACTGCTATGTCGACGATATCGCCAACCAGCGGCTTTATCTTTTGTTTTCTGAAGGTGCCTTTTGCTTTGCACTCGTAGAGAGTGCCGCCTGTGGCAGTTTCTTTTGCTTCTTTGGTTTCTTCTACGTAGACGTAGTAGAAGCCGGCAATTCCTTTAATAATTTTTCCTGTCATGGTTTTCCTTGTGTGCTTTTGTATTTGCAGGAGTCACGCTTTCGGCGGGGTGAATGCCGCGCTTTGAGGTTGTGTGGGTGGCGGGGGCAGGCATATATTCCTCTTAAAAAATATGAAGCCAGCCCCGGGCTCTCCTACGGACAGGCTATGGCTTGCTCTGCCCTGTTTTTTCCTCGGTAGGTTTATGGCACCCCGGGGCAATTCATATTTTTTCCTCGGAACACATGTCTGCCCCGCTATCTACAGTCCTTCTCCGCGAGTTCAGGTTCTCGTCCGCGGGTTGGTGTGGGAGTGGGGTTCGGATAGCACGCCACTTCGTGGGTGCTATCCGGTGGCTACAATAAGGACATGTATTGGGTTGCTGCTTTATGCGCTATATGTGTATTGTGTGTATTTACAAATATGATGGCGATACGGAAAACTTGACGTAGCTGCGCTACGGCTCGTTTTCCTTGTGCTGCCCCACGCTATGGCAATATCTACCTTTTTTTGCTATTCCGGTTTATAATAATTATTTAGCGTCTCTTATGCTTATGGCACGCTATACGTTACTGGATCAAGTGTGACAGTTGCAGGATTTCCTGCTTCATCTGTTTCCCCTGTCTGAACTGTCCAAGTAACCACAACACTTCCTGTAGCTTCTTTCATTGTTCCGGAAACTGTAAACGATGACGTATTTTCATATGAACCCTTATCGTATACAGTTCCACTTTTACCTACAAGCTTATACTCTGCTTTTACTACCGTTCCCTCTCCACTATAACTAATTCCTTTACTTACATTAGTCGATATCTCCTGCTTACCCTTACTGAGTGTCAGTGTGATTGTGGTGCCTGCGGCTACGGTTTCGCCGGATTTGGTCTGGCTGATTACGCTACCGGCTGGTACGGTGTCGCTGTACTGGGAGTCAGCATAAGTGTACTTGAGGCCTGCTCCTGCGAGGGCGCTTTCTGCCTGTGACTGTGAGGCGCCTACTACGTTTGGCACGGTGATTGGCTTCTGGCCCGGTGAAAGGGTGACTGTTACTGTGCTGCCCTTTGCGGCCTGTTTCTTTGCTGATGGTGACTGTGCTGTTACTACATCTGCTGCTACACTGTCATTGTAATCTCCATACTCGAAAGTGACACTAAAGCCTGCTGACTCGAGTGTGCTCTTTGCCGAGCTCTTGGTCTTTCCGATTACACTTGGTATCTTGACCATCTCTGATGTACTATCACCTTTTCCTGCGATAACTACATTAATCTGTGAACCACGCTTTACTGTATCTCCGCCCTTGACATCCTGCTCAAGGATTGTACCGTCCTTTTCATCTGACTGCTTTGTCTCAAATGCAAATACTGTGAGGTCAAGCTTTAAGCGGTCTACTGCCTTCTGAGCATCATCCACTGACATGCCTCTGATGTCAATCATCTGGCCCTCTGTCTCAGTCTGTGTCTCTGACTCTGATTCAGACTCGGTCTGTGTCTGTGACTCTGTCTGCTGTGACTCTGAGTTCTTTTTGCCGCCAAACTTAAACACTCCTGCCACTGAAAGTGCAAGATATATGATAACTATTACAATGATTACGGCTGTTACTATACCCATGATTGTGATTGCTTTATCCATCTTTGGATTTAAAAGCTTGCCGTCATCATCATCGTCATCGTCTTCTTCGTCATCATCGTCGTCTAAGAGTGACTCATCATATTCATCATCATCGTCTTCACCGTCAGCATACTCATCATCATTATCTGCATCGGTATCATCATCGTTTAAGTCCTCTGCGACACCTCTGCCCTCTTTTATCTTGTCAAGCTCATCCGGGCTTATAACCTTGGTCTTGCCACCGTCAACGAGTGGTGCTATTGTGACAAAATCCTCATCAGGATGCGCAAGAGAGCGCCTTATGTCTGTGAGAAGCTCCTCAATAGTCTGGTATCTGCGGTCCGGTGTCTTTTGTGTACACTTTAAGATGATTTTCTCAAAGCTGATTGGCAGATCCGGTGCGTAGATGCTTGGCCTTGCAATCTCCTCCTGTAAGTGCTGCAGTGCAACTGCCACTGTGGTATCACCGTCAAACGGCACACGGCCTGTAACCATCTCAAACATTACGATTCCCAGTGAGTAAATATCACTTCTGCCATCAACGAAGCCGTTTCTTGCCTGCTCCGGAGATGCGTAGTGTACTGAGCCCATCACATCTGAGCTTATTGTATTTGAAGATGTAGCCTTTGCAATTCCAAAGTCTGTCACCTTTACCTTGCCATCTGTAGAAATAATGATATTCTGCGGCTTGATATCACGGTGGATGATATTTTTATTGTGAGCGGCCTCTATGCCCCTTGCCACCTGGATTGCAATACTTGCAGACTCCTTGAATGACAGCTGGCCCTTTTTCTCGATATAAGTCTTAAGTGTGATACCCTCGACATACTCCATGACAATGTAGTACAGACCATTCTCGCTGCCTACATCATAGATATTTACGATATTTGGATGCTCAAGTCCTGCTGCTGACTGTGCCTCAGCACGGAACTTGGTCACAAATGAACTATCCTCCGAAAACTCCTGCTTTAAAACCTTTATAGCTACAAAACGGCTCAGTATATGGTCTTTTGCCTTGTATACATCTGACATGCCGCCTGCGCCAACCTTGCTTAGGATCTCATATCGATCCGATAAAAAACTTCCTATCTCTAACATCTGTTATTACCTCGTCTTAAAATGGTTTAATAATCATTACAGTGATATTATCGCGACCACCGTTTGCATTGGCCATGGCGACAAGCTGTGACGCTGCTGTCTCGATATTATCATTTTGCCTAATAGTATCGCATATTTCTTCATCTCTCACCATATTGGTAAGTCCGTCTGTACACAGAAGAATCCTGTCGTCCTCACATAGCTCGACCTCAAAGAAATCTGCCTCCACATGATCTGCTGCCCCGACAGCTCTCGTGATGATATTCTTGTCCGGATGAACTCTCGCCTCGTCAGCATTTATCTCACCCATCCTGACCATCTCATCAACCAGTGAATGATCCCTGGTAATCTGTCTGATCTGCTCTGTGCCACCTACAATATAAAGCCTGCTGTCACCTATATTGGCCACAAAAAGCTTGTTTCCTATAATAGTTCCTATGACTAAGGTGGTACCCATTCCACGCTTAGCTTCATCCCCACGAGACTCAGCCACCAAAAGCTCATTTGCCTTGTTGATAGCCTCTTTGATGATGGATACCGGTTCATCCCCGGCATTTCTCGATACCGATGCAACCACACGCTCTATAGTGTATCTGGAAGCATAGTCACCGGCTTTGTGTCCTCCCATTCCATCTGCTACGATGAAAAGATTCGGAAGATTTCCTACTGCAGTGTCAGACGAGAAATAAAAATCCTGATTCATCTCACGAATAGCACCTGCATCCGTAATGGAAAACGTCTTCATCTAGTTTATTCCTCTCTCCTTATCTATATGCTTCTTGCGAAGCTGTCCACAGGCACCGTCTATATCTCTGCCCATTTCCCTTCTAATAGTAACATTAATTCCGTTTTTTTCAAGCCTATTTTTAAAAGCCTCTATAACACCCTTGTTGGACTGCACGTAGTCGCGCTCCTTTATCGGGTTTACCGGAATCAGATTTATATGGCAGTTCATGCCATGTACGAGTGCCGAAAGCTCTGCTGCATCCTCTGCTGTATCGTTCACTCCGCCTACCAGGCTATACTCAAAGGTGACTCTGCGGCCGGTCTGTGCAAAATAATATTTGCATGCATCGACCACATCATGTATATCATAGCTGTTTGCAACCGGCATGAGAGCTTTTCTCTTTTCCTGGTTGGAGGCATGCAGTGAAAGTGCCAGCGTGATAGAAAGCTTTTCATCTGCAAGCTGTCTCATGCGCGGTACGAGACCACATGTGGAAACTGTCAGATTGCGCTGGCTGATATTGATTCCGTTTTCATCAGTAAGAAGCTCTATAAAGCGCAGCAGATTGTCGTAATTGTCAAGCGGCTCACCTGTGCCCATGACAACCACATTTGAGATGCGCTCTCCTATATCCTTGCCTATCTGATAAATCTGGTCAATCATCTCGGACGGCCTAAGCCCCCTGACGAGACCGTCAAGAGTGGATGCACAGAATCTGCACCCCATCCTGCAGCCAACCTGCGAAGATATGCATACAGAGTTTCCATGCTTGTACTTCATAAGCACACTTTCTATGACATTGCCATCGTCGAGTGCAAAGAGATATTTTCTCGTGCCATCGAGCTTTGACACCTGCACCTCCTCTTTTTTTAGCGAGATGAGTATTGCATTGTCCTTTAATACCTGTATGAACTTTTTTGAAATATTGGTCATCTCATCAAAGCTTTCCACATGCTTCACATGAATCCACTCATATATCTGCTTCGCACGGAATTTCTTCTCTCCGAGCGATATGATAAACTCTGTGAGCTCGTACATATTCATTGATTTGATGTCAGTTAGTTGTTCTTTTATCTGTTCCATATTATTTTTATTAAATCTGCATTTAACTATTGTTTTATAATTCTACTAATTCGAGCCAATTTATATTTATTAATTCATGATTTACTTTAATATCATAATTTGCTTTTTATAAATCTTGCAATAAAGAATCCGTCACTTCCATGCTCACCGGGCAGTATCTGTTTCATTCCGGTGCCTTCCGCAAAGCTCTTATCCAGCTCAAACTCCGGGTGTTTTTCAATAAACCACCTCACATTGTCCTCATTCTCAGCCTCATCTATCGTACATGTACTGTACAAGAGCACTCCGTTTGGCTTCACGTATGTATGCACGGTATCAAGTATCTGTCTTTGAAGAGCGGCAAGCTCATCTACAGACTCAGGTGTCATCTTGTAGCGGATGTCCTTCTTTCTTCCGAGCACTCCAAGCCCTGAGCACGGCAGATCACAAATCAGTATATCTGCTTTTCCTGTCGAATCAGCATCAGGTACGGTGGCATCCCACACCTCTGCCGACATATTTTTAAGGCCATGCCTTTCTATATTTTCCTCAATCATATCGACCTTGTTATCGGTCAGGTCACGCGCGAGCACATGACCGCTACCCTGCAAAAGCTCAGCTATATGGGTGCTCTTGCCACCCGGTGCTGCGCATACATCTATCACATAGTCGCCCTTCTTTGGAGCAGCCGTCTGTGCAACAAGCATGGAGCTGATATCCTGCACATAGAAAAGTCCGTCTCTGAAGCTCTGCAAGCCATTCAAATAATCAAATCCAGATATAACAAACGCGTAATCAAGTTCATCAACCGCAGTGACCGTCACACCCTCTGCCTCAAGCATTGCACGAAGCTCATCCGGAGTACACCTGGTCAGGTTTGTCCTGATGCTTATTGTGCTCTTATTGTGAAAGGCCTTGAAAATCTCCTCTGCCTTCTTCTCTCCGTATGCCGCAACAAATCTGTCCACTATCCACTGTGGCATGGAGTATCGGATGCTTAAGGTATCAAACTGTACTGAATCTATATTTCTTGCAATATTTCTGAGTACACCGTTTACAAAGCCCGAAAGCTGTGCAAACTTATGCCTCTTTGCAAGCTTCACAGCCTCATTGCATACAGCTGAATCCGGCACCGCGTCCATGTACTTTATCTGGTAGACGCTCATACGAAGAAGGTTTCTGATGAAGGGCTTCATCTTCCTTACCTTTGTCTTTGAAAAAGAGTCTATGATGTAGTCGAGCTGCAGCATATACTCGATAGTGCCGTCAACAAGCCTCGTCATAAAGGCTCTGTCCTGCTTTGACAGATACTGATACTTGTCAAGCACACTACGAAGCACGATGTGCGAAAATGCTCCACGCTCATTAATCTCAATAAGCATCTCAAGGGCAAGCTCACGCGTATCTACAGAGTGCTCATTATGCGCTGCCACATTTGATTTTGCCGGTCTGCCCGGTATATTATTTTTGTTTATTTGGCTATTTTTATTATTATGATTATTTTTACTATGATTATTTATCATGATGATGTTTCCGAATAGTTACATATACATTTAATTTTCTGACTAATATATCCAATTTGAACTGCCACCCTGTAAAATCACAGGCAAACAGAATCTAAAACAATATCAGTCGTCCCGTCTGCGTCCGTTTGTGATAAGTATTATACGAAGGAGCTGTAAAATAGCAGCCGCCGCACTGGCTACATAGGTAAGTGCCGCTGACTTGAGCACCCTTCTTGTGTACCTAAGCTCGTCATCTGCAAGTATGCCCTGTGTACGAAGCATGACAAGCGCACGTCTTGAAGCATCAAACTCTACCGGCAATGTCACGAGCTGGAAAAGCACTGCTGCCGAAAACAGCAATATGCCTATATCAATAATAAGCCCTGACGAGCGTGTGTTAAATAATAAGCCGATAAGTATGACCGGCCATGCAAGCATTGAGCCAAAATTAGCTATAGGCACAAGTGCACTCCTGATTGAAAGAGGTGCATAGCTTTTTGCATGCTGTATAGCGTGTCCACACTCATGGGCTGCTACGCCAAGTGCTGCGACCGATGTGGCATTGTACACAGGATCAGATAAATTCACTGTTTTGGTGCGCGGATCGTAGTGGTCCGTCAGACTACCTGACACATGACGCACCTGCACATCATATATGCCTGCCGCCTGAAGCACTCTCTGAGCCACCTGCGCACCATTCATGCCTGACATGCTTCTTAGCTGTGAGTATTTATTAAATGTACCTTTAACTCTTGCCGATGCAATCATACATATCACTGCACCTATCACAACGAGTATATATGTCGGATCCCAGTAATAATATCCCATGTATCATCTCTGCTACTAAAAACATACACAAATGTGTATATGCTAGATGATTCGCTACAATCTCACGATTTGTAGTTACTGCTTCAATGTGTATGCTTTGGCGGTCGCAAGCAACACGCTACTCACAAGTTCTTGTACACTCCACAGTCGTAAATTCCCGACTAAGCCATCGGTACATACCTATAAATTCTTTAAATTGATTAGATATAGGTTTTCATCTAAATAGCTTTTCCTTTCTTAATATTTTATGTTTCGCTACTTGGTTTTCGTAGGCTTCTACCATTGTCTAAACGCTACCATCAAGGTTCTATCCTATAATTAGCAAGACTGTTTCAACTTGCACTGGCTACTTCTCAACGTTTCCGACTGCTTTGACGTTAGCACAAACGAATACTCTGGATTTTGAGTATCTTTGAGAACATTGACTCACATTTAATTATGTTTTTAGTTACTTATAATGAATAACTATAACGTGAAAAATGAGCCCTCTTCCACATGACAGCCTCTCAAAAATGAACCTGTATCCATGCGCTTCTTGCCCTGGAGCTGTACCTCTACTAAAGATAATGCTCCTTTTCCTGTCTGTACATACATATCATTTTTTCCGATATGATAAATACAGCCCGGCTCATAATCATCGCTGCCGTCAATCACCTTTGCACTCCACACCTTAAATGTCTTACCATTCAGGTGGGTGTATGCGCTCGGCCATGGATTAAGCCCCCTTATAAGCCTCTCAATCTCAACAGCCGGCTTTGTCCAGTCGATAAAGCCAAGCTCCTTACTGATCATTGATGTATGTGTAGCCTCCTCGCTGTTTTGAGGAGTATACTCTGCAGTGCCATCCTCTATCATCTTCATGGTCTCCACACACAGCCTTGCTCCCTCTGCTGAGAGCTTATCAAACAGGCTGCCGCCGGTCTCATCAGGTGCGAGTCTGACTGTACTCTTTGCAATCATATCGCCGGTATCGATGCCCTCATCCATCCTCATGGTAGTGACACCTGTAAACTCGTCACCGTTAATCACAGCCCACTGGATAGGAGCCGCACCTCTGTACTTTGGCAGAAGTGAAGCATGCACATTGATACAGCCATATCGAGGCATATCAAGAATACTCTTTGACAGAATCTGTCCAAAAGCAACCACGATTATTATATCTGCATTAAACTTTCTGAGATACTCTATATTAGCAGTCTCTCTTATTTTAACCGGCTGGAATACCTCAATACCGTGCGAAAGCGCACACTCCTTGACCGGTGTATACTGCATCTTGCCGCCACGCCCTTTCGGTTTATCCGGCTGTGTCACTGCAAGAACAACCTCATGCCCGGCTTCTGCAAGCGCCT
>OMEI01000751.1_pt1 | contig 15155 bp, 9 predicted proteins | sample 1645381 | NCBI WGS metagenome assembly OMEI01 (sample SAMEA103958119, study PRJEB25191) | human gut metagenome | biome: human-associated habitat [ENVO:00009003]; feature: intestine environment [ENVO:2100002]; material: feces | place: Germany | collected 2013/2015 | reverse complement strand
CGCTTCGGCCTTGGTCATGCAGCGTCCCCGGAAGAGGATGCTTTCGGCCATCGACCCCGAGCCGTCTATGGCCAGGATGAATGCCGTGCGGTGGTTGCGTGTGATGCTCTGTGTATACATGTTGCGTCTATTTAAGTCCCCGGACGGAGTAGTAGTCGTCGCGTACTTCCCCTTCGTCGTCGCTGTCGAGGCCGTAGCTGACCGCCATGTCGAGCGAGCAGTCGCGGTCGCGGTCGGCGTCGGTCGTACGGCGCATCGTCGCGCGGGCGTTGCGCCCCGCCGCGATGGCCTCTTCTATCTCCGCCACGGTCGGGATGTGTCCCAGCAGCGATGCGTAGACCCCTTCGGCCCAGCTGTGGGCGTAGTCGTCGTAGTGGACGGAAAAGACCCTGAAACGGTTGTCCACCTTTTCGGGCGAGGCCAGTTCGCCGTGGTCTATGGCATCGAGGATGGCCTCGACTTCGCGTTTGGTGATATACTGCCCGGCGATGTCGAGCCAGCGGCCGCTGCCGTCGTAGCGTTCCGCCGATTCTCCCCGGTCGAGCATCGCGCCCAGCGCCGCCACGATGAAGCGGTTGTAGAGTCCGATGCCCCGTTTGAGGGCCGCCGCGCGGATGATCGCCTTCTGGTGGACGTACGTCGGGGCGTCGGGGTCTTCCTCTGCGATCGCGTGGAGCGTATCCACGGCCCTGAGCATTCCCGAGGTGATATAAGGGTTGTATTCTTCGAAGTTGATGACGTCGCGCCGTATGGTGCGGCGGTCGCGTGCCGGCCATTTCTCGATGTCGCGCACGGCGCCGTAGCTGGTGAGGTTCGCCCCGGGCATGAGCACCGAACGCCCCTCCTTTTCGATCAGGTATGAGTAGGGGAAGGCCGACGTGTCGTGGTGGAACGAGTGGTGCCCCATGATCATCGTGAAAGCCCCTTCCAGCGCAGGGGACATGATGTAAGCGCCGCTGGCGAACTTGCAGCCCCTGAGGTGCACCGCCTGGTGCACGGCGCCGCTCTTGAACAGGTGGTTGCTCTGGTTCGAGCCGCTGCCCGCGTTGAAAAACGAGAACATGCCCGCGATGAGCAGCGACGACTTGTGGTGCGAGACGGTGTAGGGCCCCGCGAAGATCGAGGCGGCCTCGCCGTTCTCGCAGTGCGAGTTGGCGAAGAACAGCGATTCGGCCGCCGTGAAGGCCTTGTCCAGCCGGCAGCTTTCGCCCACGAAACAGCGTTCGACGATCGAGCCGTTGTCGATCCGGGCGTTTTCCGCGGCGATGAAGTCGTAGGCCTTGACATCCACGCCGATGTGCGCGCCGTCGCAGACCGTGCCGTTTTCGAGCAGGGAGGCGCCGTCGACGGTGACGTTGTCGCCGATGCGGACTTCGCGGATGAACCTGGCGCCGACGATGCGGCTGTCCTTGCCGACGCTCCCCGTCTGCGAGGCGCGGGTTTGGGCATAGTCGTCGACCATCTTTTCCAGGGCCGCCATGGTCTGCGGGCGGTGCCGGTAGACGGCCATCAGGTAGGCTGCCTGTGCCGAAAGGCGGTCGTAAATCTTCACCGTGCGCCCGCCGCATTCGTTCATCGTCGCCACGCCCACGCCGTTCCCGAACGTGCTCCTGCGGCGGCATTCGAGTGCCGTGACCCCTTCGACGAGCGCCCCTTCGCCGAGGTGGTAGTTGCACACCCGCGAACGGATGATGCGTGCTCCGGAGCCGATCACGACCTTGCCTTCCAGGTGGCTTTGCAGCAACTGGAAGGGGGTGAAATCGTCGGTGACCGACACTTGCGACCACGCTTCGGCCGAGGAGCCGAGCGACTCGACCGCGGCGATTTCCGCCGGTGTCAAATTTCTGAATTGGGGCATTACAATCGTATTAAGCAGATGCAAATATAACGAATTGTCCGCAAAAAACATAGATCCCGCTGTTTTTCGCATGCAGGGCGATGCGCGCCCTTCCCCGGAGCCTCCCGATGAAAAATCCGGCTGCCTGGGAAAGCAGCCGGATTTTTTTTGATTTTTTATGGGTCAGAGGTCGAAATGCCGCAGGCCGACGCCGTTGTCCGGTATCCGCGTGCGGGGTTTGCAGGGCTCTTCGCGGGATGCCGTCGCGGACTGTTTCTTCGTCATGGGACTGCCGGTTCCGGGCATTTTCGCCCCAATACCTTCACCGGCATTTTTTGCGGGTGCCGATCTGGTCAGGTCGTTGACTTTCAGTGCCCCGGTGTAGCTGATGTCGATGTCCGTCAGCGGGCATGAACCCTTGAACGAGATCGTATATTCGTCCCCGTTGCGCGCGACGGTCATCTGCCCGCTTTCTATGGTGCATAGCTGCTTGCTGGCGAATTCCACCTTGGTGTCCTTGTTGCTGCGGATGCCCAGTCCTGTCGCGACCACATCATAAGTTCCTTCGGGCAGTCCGCCTGCGGCCGAGGGAGATGTCTCGGTCGAAACATAAAGATCGAACGTAAGCCGGTAACTGTTGCTGCTGCCCTCCAGCGGATAATCATAGAGGTTGATGAACCAGTTGCCCCCGCCGTAGAAGGAGACCTGTGCCGAGACGATCTGCCCGATGGCAGGATAGGCTGTATAGTCGGTTGCGGCGACGCTGCCACGGAAGCTGCCTTTGACGTTGTTCCCTTCGCTGTCGGTGATGTCGGCCGCGATGATGCAGGCTGAACCTTCATAGGCGACAGTCAGTTTACCTGATTTTACGGCACTGCTGCTTTGGTCGCTTTTGTTGGTGACGTTCGATCCGTCGGGCAGGATCGAGAAGGCTCCCTGCGCCCCGTCGGCCGAGAACGTGTATTCTCCGGCCGGGATGCCGGCGGCGGCGCCCGTCACGGCGTCGGCGAGACAGTTGAGCGAGAGCGTATAAGACTTGTCGGCGGCGACGAGCGCCAGGCGCCAGTTGTCCTTGCCCGTCTGGTACCGGTCGCCGTAGTATCCGGATGTACATTCGCCGAAATCCTGTCCGTACTGGGATGCGGGTGTGCTGAACGGTTCCGAACGGAATAGTCCGGTCGTGATGTAAGAGATATATCCGAATGCCAGGGCGACGTATTCCGTATCGGGGTCGAGGTAGCTTCTCATGTCGTTCTCGTAATCGTCATACGTGGTGTAGAACCCGATATAGCTGCCTGCGAGTTCGATTCGTTTGGCCATGATCTGCTCGTCGGTAAGTCCTTCGAGCTCTTTGCTCTCGGCGATATCGTAGAAGTAACGGTCGTTTTTTACGGAAGGGATGTATTTGATCACGGCACCCGTAGGCGAAAGGTCGCTGACCTGGAATTCGAAGGTCATGTCCGATTTCCGGGGATCGGCCGTCCGGACTTCCCGGCTGGCGCATTCCGTAATTACATAGCCTTCGGAATTGATGCCTGCTGCGATCAGCAGGAAATCTACAGCCGGGGCGAGTTTGTTCTGGCTGAATTCGCTGACGCCGCTTTCCGACATCGCCTCGATGGCATCTTCTAATGTGACTCCCAGCCCTGTGGCATAGGCGATCAGTTCCTGGTTCGTTTTGTCGACATAGGCTTCGGGAGAGAGCCCCGTAGCGTCGAACTCCTCTTTTTCGACCAGATAGGTGACGTACCGCAGTTCCGGGTCGGCCGATGAGACCGTGGCTTTTACCGAAAGGTCGGTCGGGGTGATGTCCGAAAACGTGAATTCGTTTTTGATGAGGGGCAGCGTTTCGAATTCGCTGTATTCCACTTTGGTCGTCGTCCCGGGTTCCGCAGTAGTGATGCCTGCCGCCAGGATGTAGTATTTGGTATTGTCTCCCAGCCATTGGTAGGTATAGGAGGCGTCGCCGGTGCTGCTTATAGCCGTCAGCACCTCTTCGGGCGTGAGGGTTGCCGCATAGCGGTCTATGTATTGTTGCAGGCCGCTTTTGAAACAGGCCTCGAAGTCCCCGCCGTAATTTTCCCGGAGCACCTTATCGGAAACGACGTCGAAATAGTAGGCTCCTGTCCGGTTTTTGGGCGAGACGGATACCGTGGCTCCGCGCGGGGTGATTGCAGTTGCAGTGATTGTAAACTCGGTCTGGGGCGGGTTGTCTCCGCCTGAGGGATCTTTGTCGTCGCAGGCGGCCAGTGCCAGCAGGCCGCATCCTGCGATGAACTTCAGCAGAACAGGAAAATTTTTCATAAATACGCAAATGGTTTGTAAGGGTTAACTCGTGGCAAATATAGGTTTTTTCGCGTAAGGTTGTATCTGCCGCTGAAATGCCTCGAAATCACGAAATAACGGTTTCCACTGCGGATTATCGACGGATTGTTCGCCCCGGATATGGTCGCGATGCCGGATTGTAATTGAAATTCTCGTTTTTCTGCAAAAATGAAAAAAAATATTTTTTTTATCTGGAATGGATTTTTGCCCGGTCGGGTGAACTGCAGCGAAACCTTCCGGCGGCCGTGTGTCTGCGCATGCCTGTCGGGGCCGTGTGCGATGGTATGCAAATGCCTTGTCCGTAATTATATGCTGCGGCATGCTGAAACCGCCGAACCGGATTCCTGTTCGCGCCCTGCGCGGTCGATTTCCAGCCGCCTGCCGTCACGGATGACCTCCGCACGGCCGTTGCGGAAGGGCTTTACGGCTTCGCACCCCGGGCATCGAATCCGGGTATGCCCTTCGGTGTCGATATAATGCCAGGTTCCGCCCAGCCTGACGGCGGCAAGCCCTTCGGTAAAGTCGAACCCGCAGTCGTAGAGCGGAGGTATGACGATCTGCTCCGGTGTCCTGTAACCCCACAGGCCGTTCCCGACGAACAGTTCCGGGAAAGTTTCCGTGCCGTCGTTGCGTGCACCACCGCCTTTGCCCGCAAACAACGCCCCGCCGCCTGTGTCCCCGTCTGTGCGCTTGTCCCTGCCGTACCCGGTATTCCCGGTTATACCTCTTGTGACGCCGTCCGTGCCGCCGCTTTTGTCCCCGCATGTATTTCCGGTTGTCTCTGCGCCTTCGTTCCCGCCAGACGGCGGCCCGCCAGCCCGTGCTGCGCATGCCAGCAACTCCGGCAGCCCGAACAAACGGGGCGTGGGTGCATACAGCAACCGCGCGATGCGGTACTGCACGGCCAGCCCCTCGCCTTCGAAAAGCGCGATGGCCTCGCGGAGCGCCTCGTCGGTGCGGATCTGCTGCGGCGAGAAGAGCAGCCCGTCGGCATCGGGGTAGCGTACGTACAGGGCAGGGTCGAGCGCCAGCGCGTGGAGGGCCGTCGAGATCAGCGCCGCGGGATAGTCGTCGAGCGAGGCATTGAAGTCGCGGATCGTCCGTGCGGGGTGTTGGAAGGCCGCGGTACCCAGTTCGGGGCTCGCCTCTCCGGCGAATGCCGGCAGGTACATGGCATCGAGGTCGATCAGGTGCAGCCTCCCTGAGGGATCCACGACGATATTTTCGGGCTTGAGGTCTCCGTGCGCCCAGTCGTCCGACGTAAGCCCTGCGGCCAGGCGGTCGAACGCCGCGGCCAGTTGCCGCAGCCGTGCTGTGTCTTCTGCTGCGGCCGCTTCTGCGACTGCTTCGTGGAGCGTCGTTCCCTCGATCCAGTCGCCCAGCACGACGTCGACCCAAACCCCGCTCCGGGGCGAATCGTAGAGGTACAGCTCCTGGGGCAGCAGCCGCTCGCCGTAAATTTCCGCCAGGTGGCGCGGCGGGTGCATGTAGCAGCGCAGCGAGCGGATGCGTCCTTCGTGGCGGACACGGAAGACGATGGCGCTGTTGCCTACGGTGTAACACATGCGGCCCCGGCTGTCACGGCATACCTCCATGCCGCCCAGGGTTTTTGTCAATCCGTGGGTGTCGGCCAGTGTCGTGAGGTATTGTCGCAGCGTAAACACGGGTTATTGGTTGCGGATGGGGTTGCCGGGGATAGGGACGGGGATGCCGGAGGACAGGATACGGCAGCACAGGCGAAGCCGCGAGCCGGCTTCGCCTGTGGTTGCGTTCCGCAGGCAGCTTTTGAAATCGACGTTTTCCACCTCCCGCCCCGACAGGTCGTGGACGGTGCCGCTGCCGATCATCGTCGTAAGTTGGGTCAGGGTCATAGCCGTACAGGATCAGGGTTTAAAAAAGCGGGGCTTTCCAGTCCCGCTTCGTGTTCGTCAGTGGCAGTCGCAGTGTCCGTTTCCGTGGTCGCAACCGCCGCCGCAGTCGTCTCCGCAGTCGCCGCATGAACAGCCGCCCTGCAGGTCTTCGGGCGTTACGTCGCGTACCGAGATGACCTCTACCTCGAAATTGAGGGTCTTGCCGGCCATCGGATGGTTGAAGTCCATTTTCACGGTCTCTTCGCCTACCTCCTTGATGGTACCGATCATGCGGTTGCCCTGTGCATCGCTCATCGGCACCTGCGAACCTGCGAAGAGGATATCTTCGGCCAGTTTGCCGTCCACCATGAATGTATTTTTAGGCAGATCGACGATCGCTTCGGCGATCACCTCGCCGTAACCGTCCTTCGGAGAGAGCGTGAAGGCAACCTTCTCGCCCGGCTCTTTGCCCAGGATCGCCTCCTCGAATTTGGGGAGCAGCATGCCTGTTCCGCAGATGAACTCGAGGGGAGCGCCCGGCTGGGACTGGTCTGCGATTGCGCCGTCAACGGTCAGTTTGTAATCGACCGCTACCATTTTGTTTTTTTCTACTTTCATTGTTTTCAGAAAATTATTTGAGTGTAATTGTGACAAAGATACGATTTTCGCCCGGATTTTGCAATCGGGATGAAATAAACGGATTTATACATTGTATTATTAACGCGAAAACGATGAAAAAATTATTCTTCGCATGGATCATGGCGCTGTGGTGCTTCCCCGCAGTATTCGCGCAGAGCGGGCAGGGGATTCGTTATCAGGGAGAGGTCGGTGTGGGGACCGCTTTCGGAGTAGGATCGAACGCCTACGACCGTTTCGTCCTGGAAACCGTCCACGGCGTGCGTATCGGCCCGCGACTGTTCGTCGGCCTGGGTGTGGCCTGGAACTACTATTCCGCCCGGGGAGATATGCCGGACGATAGTTTCAGGGAGTACACCGACGGAGGCCGTTCGTTCGTCCCGATTTTCGCCGATATGAAGGTTTATTTCCTCGACCGGCGGATTTCCCCCTATCTGAAAGTGGATATCGGTTACGGCATCCACAAGCACGGCGGTATTTATGCTGCGCCGGCCGTCGGTGTGAAATTCGGTTTGGGGAGTGTCCTGGCACTGAACATCGACTTCGGATTCCAGGTGCAGCAGCAGACCGCTCCCGACACTTCGAGCGGTCTGGGAGGTATCGTCCTGCGTGCCGGGTTGAGTTTTTAGGCCCGAATCCTTCGGGGTGAAATAAAAGGAGGGGCGCAGTCCGCGTCCCTCCTTTTTCATGCAGAGTCCCGGTTTATTCCGTGCAGCGGCAGACCAGATTGCGGTCGCCGTAGCCGTTGTCGATCTTCGACACGTAGGGGAAGAATTTCGACTCGCGGATGAATTCGAGCGGGAACGCCGCCTTTTCGCGCGTGTAGGGATGCGACCATTCGCCGCAGATTTCGGCAGCCGTGTGGGGAGCGTTCACCACCACGTTGTCCGCTTCGCCCGAAGCGGCGGCCTCCTCGCATTCGCGCTTGATCTGGATGAGCGTGGCGATGAAGCGGTCCATTTCGGCTTTCGGCTCCGACTCCGTAGGCTCGACCATCAGGGTTTCGTGTACCGGGAAGGAGAGCGTCGGGGCGTGGAAGCCGTAGTCCATCAGACGGTGGGCGATGTCGCCGCAGTCGATGTTGTAGTCTTTCTTGAAGTGGGTCAGGTCGAGAATCATCTCGTGACCCACGCGGCCCGTTTCACCCGAATAGTAGGTGCGGTACTCCGACTTGAGGGCCGACGACATGTAGTTGGCGTTCACGATCGCCATCTCGGTAGCCGCTTTCAGACCTTCGCCGCCCAGCATCTTGATGTAACCGTAGGTGATCGGGAAGAGCATGGCCGAACCCCAGGGTGCCGATGCCACGGCGGTGATGCCTTCGTCGCCGCCGGTGGGGACGATCGAATGCGAGGGGAGGAACTTGCGGAGGTGCTCCGCCACGCAGATCGGACCTACGCCCGGGCCGCCGCCGCCGTGAGGCATTGCGAAGGTCTTGTGCAGGTTCAGGTGGCAGACGTCCGCACCGATGTAGCCGGGGTTCGTGAGACCTACCTGGGCGTTCATGTTGGCGCCGTCCATATATACCTGTCCGCCGGCGTCGTGTACGGCATCCACGATCTCGCGGATGCGGCTCTCGAATACGCCGTGCGTCGAGGGGTAGGTGATCATCATGCAGGCCAGCTCCGAGCTGTGCTCCTGGGCTTTGGCCTTCAGGTCCTCCACGTCGATATTGCCGTTGGCGTCGCAGCCGACCGTGACGATCTTCATGCCGGCCATCGCCGCCGAAGCGGGGTTGGTGCCGTGTGCCGACGAGGGGATCAGGACGATGTTGCGGTAGCCCTGGCCCCGGCTCTGGTGATAGGCGCGGATCACCATCAGTCCCGTGTATTCGCCTGCGGCGCCCGAATTGGGCATCAGCGAGCAGGCGGCGAAGCCGGTGATGGTCGCCAGGTCGGCGGCCAGCCCGTCGATCAGTTCGCGGTAGCCTTCGGTCTGGTCGGCGGGAGCGAACGGGTGCATGTTCTGGAACCCGGCGAGCGACAGGGGCTGCATGAGGGCTGCGGCGTTGAGTTTCATGGTGCAGGAGCCGAGCGAGATCATCGAATTTGCCAGCGAGATGTCGCGCAGCTCGAGGCGTTTGATGTAACGCATCAGGTCGCTTTCGCAGCGGTAGGTGTTGAAGACGCGTTCGGTCAGGAACTCCGACTGGCGCAGGATCGCGGCCGGGATGGTAATCTCCTCCGACAGTTTGACGGCTTTGGCTTTTTTGCCTTTAGCCTCGGCGAAGATGGCGATTACCTCGTTCACCTCCTCGGGGGTGGTCACGTCGTCGAACGAGAAACGAACCCGATCCTCCGAAGGATAGAAGAAGTTGATGCCGCGTTCGAGCGCCAGCGACTGTACGACGGCGGCTTCCGCCTCTACTTCGAGCGTGTCGAAGAAGTTCTTGGCTGCCAGTTTGTAGTCCATCGCTTCGAGCGCCTTGGCTACCGTTACGGCTGCCGTGTGGGCCGTCTTGGCCGAGCGGCGCAGACCTTCGGCGCCGTTATAGACGCAGTAGAAGCCGACCATCGAAGCCATCAGTGCCGTAGCGGTGCAGATGTTCGAGGTGGCACGCTCGCGCTTGATGTGCTGTTCGCGGGTCTGGAGCGCCATGCGGAGCGCACGGTTGCCCAGACGGTCGATCGATACGCCGATGATGCGGCCCGGCATGTTGCGCTTATACGCTTCGCGCGTGGTCATGTAGCCGGCGCTCGGGCCGCCGAAGCCCATCGGAATACCCAGACGCTGCGTCGTGCCGACGACGATGTCGGCCCCCCATTCGCCCGGAGCCTTCAGCAGGGCCAGCGACAGCAGGTCGGCAACAGCCGTTACCAGGGCGCCTTTGGCATGGGCCGCTTCGGTGAAGGCGGCGTAGTCGCGCACCTCGCCGTTGGCGGCGGGGTACTGTACGATGGCGCCGAACTCCTTGCCGGTGAATTCATATGTATTGTAGTCGTCGATCACCAGTTCGATGCCGAATGGCTCGCTGCGGGTGATCAGTACGTCGAGCGTCTGGGGGAAGATGTTACGATCGACGAAAAGCTGGTTGCGTCCCTCCTTGACCGCTTCGCGCGAGCGGAGCGAGAACATCATCAGCATCGCTTCGGCGGCTGCGGTGCCTTCGTCCAACAGCGAACAGTTGCCGATCTCCATGCCTGTCAGCGAAATGACGGCGGTCTGGAAATTCAGCAGCGCCTCGAGGCGTCCCTGCGAAATCTCGGCCTGATAGGGGGTGTACGAAGTGTACCAGGCGGGGTTCTCGAAGACGTTGCGCGTGATGGCGGCCGGTACGGCGCAGGGGTAGTAACCCATGCCGATGAACGAACGCAGGGTGCGGTTCTTGGCTGCGAGGGCCTGGATGTGATTCGCGAATTCGTATTCGCTCATGCCCTGGGGCAGGGCGAGCGGCTGTTTCAGGCGGATAGACTGAGGGATGACCTGTGCGATGAGCTCATCGACGGATTTGACGCCGATCACGGCGAGCATCGCTTTCAAATCCTCGGGATTGGTGACGCCGATGTGGCGGTCGGAAAATTTATCAAACATAGGATTTTGAGAATGATTTTTTTATGATTTGTAATTCGAATTTATTCGTTCGGGATCAATATTTGAAACTGCTGCCTCCGATGAACTCCCGCAGGAGCGACGTGGGCGGGATCTCTTCGGGAGAGATCGGGATGAAGTTGTCGAGGAACTTGAGCATGCGTTTGGCCTCGCCGTATTCGGGGACCGTATCGGGTACTTCCCGCAGGATCGGTTCGGCAAAGCGGCGCAGGACCGAAATTTCGTAGAAGAGCGACGAATTGAACATCACGTCGGCATTCTCCTGGTAGGGGAAGATGTGCTTCTCCTCGCCCCGGCGGACGCTTTCCCAGCGGGCGAGCGTCGAAAGGGCGTCGTTGCCCCGCGTGCGGTAGTCGCGCGTCAGGCGGCGCAGCAGCCGGTTGTCGGAGGTGGCGATGCGCGACACGTTGTCGAGGGCCACCGAGGTGAAGCAGGAAACGTAGATCTTGAATTTCCGGGATTCGGGAACGCCGGGCGTCAGGGCCGGGTTCAGTCCGTGGATGCCTTCGACGATCAGTACCGACCGCTCGTCGAGCTGCAAGGGGTTGTCGTGCCACTGGCGGGTGCCGGAAATGAAGTCGTAACGCGGAATATCGACGCTCTCGCCCCGTTCGAGGCGTTTCAGATGGTCGTTGAACTGTTCGAGGTCGATCGCTTCGAGTGCCTCGTAGTCGTACTCTCCTTTTTCGTCGCGTGGCGTCTTTTCGCGGTCCACGAAATAGTCGTCCAGCGAGATCAGTACCGGGTTGAGTCCCAGGACCCGAAGCTGTACGCCCAGCCGCTTGGCGAAGGTGGTCTTGCCGCTGGACGAAGGGCCTGAAATCAACACCAGCCGCACGCCCCGTTCGCGGTTGGCCTCCGCGACGCAGCCGGCCACCTGGGCTAGCTTGTTTTCATGGAACGCCTCTGCGATCTTGATCAGCTCGCTGGCGTCGCCCGCGAGGACTTTCGAGTTGAGCTGTCCGACGGTCGGAACGCCCATGATCTCCACCCACGACTGGTATTGGTGGAAGACGTCGAACATCTTCTCCTGGTGGACGCTCTGTTGCAGCCGCGTCGGATCGGTCCGCAGCGGCAGGGCGATGAAGAAGCCGTTGTAATAGGGGTGCAGGTCGAACTGCGGAGTGTAACCCGTCGAAGGGGTCAGGGCTCCGTAGAAATAACCCGGCAGGGAGTCGATCGTATAAATTTTGCTGTATAACCTCGGCCGGGAGTCGAGCAGGGCGATTTTATCGGCCATTCCGAACCCTTCGTAGATTTTGCGGGCCGTGTCGGTGAGCATCTTCACCCCCTGGATCGGCAGGTTGCGGTCGATGATCCCTCGCATGCGGGCCTTGATCGCGTCGAGGTGTTCGGCGGGAATCGGTCCGAAGCCCGATATTTCGCAGTAGAAACCGCTTGCCCCCAGCGAGTGCCGGATGTAGAGCGTGCGGTCGGGGAACAGCTCCCGGACCGCCTTTTGCAGGATGAACGAGATCGTGCGCTGATATACCCGGATTCCTTCGAAGGAGGTGATGTCGATGAACCGGACCGTTACCGGTTTGTATATTCTGTAGTTGAGTTCCTTGATGCGGTTATTGACATAGGCGGCCAGGAACGGATGCGGCCCGTCGAGCCGGAGCTGCCGTTCGACTTCGAGCAGGGTCGTGCCCATCGCGACCTCGATCGTCCGTCCTGCGTTTTCGCAGATGACCGGAAGGGTGTCTGACATATTTTTGTTCATAAATCGCGTAAAAATACAATTATTTCCTAACTTTGACAAACGTAAACTCTATTTGTGATGAAAAAAATCTTCTTGGGTATTTCGCTGTTGCTGTGTGCGGCGTTGTGTGCGTGCGCACCTCGTGAAAAAGTAGTTATCATATTATCAACGAACGATATACATGCCCAAATCCAGAATTTTCCGCAGTTGGCGACGGCCGTTGCCGAGTGTCGGGACACGGCGTCGGTGATCCTGGTCGATGCCGGCGACCGCTGGACAGGCAACGCCTATGTGGACCAGGCCGAAGGACGGCGTCCCGTGTTGGAGCTGATGAACGAGCTGGGGTACGACGTGGCCACGCTCGGCAACCACGAGTTCGACGTGGGGCAGCAGACGCTGGCCGAAGCGATCGGTTATTGCCGTTTCCCGGTGATCTGCGCCAACATGGTCAGCGAGAACTCGCCGATTCCGCAGTTGAAACCCTATGTCATTCTCGATCGCGAAGGGGAGAAGTTCGCTTTCGTCGCTGCGGTGACCAATTACGGGTACAACAACCATCCGGACGGCCACGACGCCATCTTCGAGGGGTTGCGTTTTACGGATGCCGTGCGGACGCTCGAGGAGTACGAATACCTGCGCGACAGTTGTCAGGTGTTGGTGGCGCTGACACACATCGGTTCGAAATACGACCGGGAACTGGCCGACGAAGCCTCGGAATACGACCTGATTATCGGCGGGCACAGCCACGAGCGGATCAACGAGGTGGAGGACGGCGTGCTCATCACGCAGACGGGCCGCAACCTGAACATGGTGGGGGTTACCGAGGTGCGACTGCGAGGCAAGGAGATCCGGTCCCTGTCGTTCCGGCTGGTTCCGCTGGCCGACTACGCGCCCGACCCGGTTTATCAGGAGATGGTCGAGACCTACCGCAACAATCCGGTGCTGAAGGAGAAGGCCGGAGAGCTGACCGCTACGGCCGACAAGGTGGGGGTGGCCAACATCTTCCTCCAGGCGCTCAAACGCAAGTCGGGCAGCGACGTGGCTTTCTACCACTACGGGGGGATTCGCCGCGACAGCCTTTCGAAAGGCGACCTGACACGGAGCGACATATATGACCTGGATCCTTTCATTTCTTCTGTCAGCGTGATGGAGATGACGCCCGAACAGATGAGCAAAATGGTGCTGACCAAATACAACGACACGGTCAATAAGGGCGAGTCGCATCGGATCGACCTCTTCTCGACCGCACCGTACGTGATCCGTACCGACGGGTACGATGCGGTAGAGGTGATCTTTCCCGGGTTGGTGTCCGGCCGTAAATACAAGGTGGCGATGGGCGACTATGTTTTCAAGAATTACCAGGGACTCGAATATACGAACGGCGAGACTACGCAGTGGCTCGTGCCCGACGTATTGATGGAATACGTCGCCAACGGCGGCAAACCCCTCGCACCCGACAATACGCTCCGGCAGTCGGTCGCAGGTCTGCACGATGACCGGGAGAACCACGACGATCGTGACGACGATTGATCCGGTCCTTTCATCGAAGGACGGGGATCGGTGAGTCGGGTATTATGCGCCGGGGCGGTCGGGCTCCGGCGTTTTGTTGGCGGCGGGGAGCTGAGGGTCGGCCGAAACGGTCGGATTTTCCGAGGCGTTTCGGCGCAAGTGTCCGGCTTGTCGGTTGTGTCTTGCACGGTATTTGCCCGGAATGCAGGGAAACCGCGACGGTTCGGCAGGTTGCCGGATCCGCAGGCGGCAGCTTCTTTAGCGTATGGTGCAAGCGACTCCGTTGAATCTTTTGGTGAAGTCCCATTTGGCGTTGCTGTTGTGCAACATCATCTGGGCATGCGACTATCCCTTTTACAACCTCGTGCTGTCGAAGTACGTGGCCCCGATCGCGCTGGTTACCGCTTCGCTTTGCGCGGCGGCACTTTTCTCGCTCGTTCCTTTGCTTTGGAGCAAGGCGAAGCCGATCGCCCGCAAGGACATCAAGACGATGATCGGTGCGGCCCTGCTGATCGGCGTAATCCGCAAGGTGCTGCTCATGTACGGTTTGTCCCGCACGTCGCCCATCGACGGATCGATCATCGACACGATCACGCCGCTGCTGGTACTGCTTATTTCCGTGGTGCTCGGTATCGATAAATTCACGCGCCTCAAGATCGCCGGTCTGGTGTTGGGCATGGCAGGTGCGGTGGGTGTCGTCCTGCTGGGAGCCAGCGGCGGACATACGCACTCCGGACTAGTCGGCAACCTGATGATCGCGGGCTGCGCCCTGGCTACTTCCTGCTACATGGTCTGGTTCAAAAAGTTGATCGCCAGGTACGATGTCGTCACCATGTTGCGCTGGGTCTATTGTCTGGCGGCGCTGATGGTACTTCCGTTCGGTGCCCGGGAGTTGGTGCATACCGATTTCGCGGCGATGGATACCGACATCCTGCTGGCGACGTTGTTCGTGGTCTTCGTGCCGACGTATGTCCCGAACCTGTTGCTGAACTATTCGCTCAAATACGTACAGCCGACCGTTTCGAGCATCTATACCTACCTGCAACCCGTTCTGGCCGTCGTCCTGTCGGTGGCGATGGGCCTCGACCGCCTGCATCTGGATACGGCGCTCTGCGCGTTGGTTATCTTCTTCGGCGTGGGGCTGGTGATCCGCTCCTATCGCGGCCCGGCCGTACCTTCGGCTCCGCTGCCCGTCCATACGCATTGATTTTCTGCGTAAAAAAGGTCGAAAGTTTGCAGATTGCCGATTTCTTCCTATCTTTGCACTCCCCGTATGCGCACGATGCGCGAGGGGAGTGTTTTATTATTAACCATTTAACGAGCGATTGCATCGCATTTAATTTCCACATGGAAGAAGCAAAAAAAGTTGCAAACGAGAACTTTGACTGGAACGCGTTTGAAAACGACCTGGGCGTTTACGACCAGCCCAAAGAGCAGATCGGCGAGGCTTATGACAAGACTCTTTCGAACATCGCCGCAAACGAGGTGACCGAAGGTACGGTCATCGGTATCAACAAGCGCGAAGTGGTCGTCAATATCGGCTACAAGAGCGAGGGTATCATCCCCATTTCGGAGTTCCGTTACAACCCGGATCTGAAGGTCGGCGACAAGATCGAGGTTTACGTCGAGTCTGCCGAGGATAAGAACGGTCAGCTGGCTCTTTCGCACAAGAAAGCGCGTCAGCTCAAGTCGTGGGATCGTGTGAACGAGGCCCTCGAGAAGGACGAAATCATCAAGGGTTACATCA
>OMEI01000735.1_pt1 | contig 15475 bp, 18 predicted proteins | sample 1645381 | NCBI WGS metagenome assembly OMEI01 (sample SAMEA103958119, study PRJEB25191) | human gut metagenome | biome: human-associated habitat [ENVO:00009003]; feature: intestine environment [ENVO:2100002]; material: feces | place: Germany | collected 2013/2015 | reverse complement strand
CCCGCAAGGGGCAAGGCGTTTTCAGGCACGGAAAACGGTTTTGTAGCATACAAAAAACAAGACAACAAAACAGAAGAAGAAAGCATAACGGTGTAACTGATTCATTTACAGAAACGAAAGTCCTTTGTAGCCCTTTCCTGTCCTATACTGGATTGGCAGAATAAAGCGGATAAAGGCAAACGTTCCGTTTCTTATCCGTTACCCGTTTTAGGGAGCGAAAAGCGGTGCAGAACGTTGTCCGAAAATGACCGGGAAAGTCCTTATTTGTCTGTGTTTCATATTGTTCTAAAACTCACGAAAGCAGTAATTTTACAAACTTAAAAATGAGTGATTATGAACAACGAACTGAAAGTGTCCTTTTACATCAAAAGGGAAAAGAGCGCAACCAACGCCTGCGGCATTTATCCGGTGATTGGCAAAATCATTGTCGGCAGTACGTTAGCCCAGTTCAGCAGCAAGCTGAAAGTCGATGAACGCCTGTGGGATGTCAAGTCAGGACGTGCGACCGGAAAGAGCAGGCAAGCCGTTGAGCTGAACCGGGCGATAAACAGGATAAACCTTGCCATTCATGCCAGCTACAAGGACATCTTGAAGCGGACGGGCAAAGTCACAGCCGTGGAGGTAAAGAACGCCTTTCAGGGTGTCGCAACCGCACAGACGACTGTCATTGCCCTGTTTGAGGAAATGATGCGGGATTTCAAGGCGAGGACGGGCATAGACCGGGCGGAATCAACTTACAAGCAGTACGAGGTACTGCACGACCAACTGAAAGACTTCCTGAAAATACAGTACCACGCAAGCGACATACCGTTTACAGAACTGGACTTGCCTTTCATCGAATCTTTGGACTTCTATTTCAGGGTAAGGCGCAAAATGAAAGCAAGAACCGTCAAATCAAGGCTCGTGCTGTTTAACAAAGTCGTCCTGCTGGCATTGCACCGCAACATCATCAGCCGACACCCGTTTGCAGGCTTTGAGACGGAGAAGATAACGGCACAAGACAAGTCGCTGACCCCCGAAGAACTGGAAAGGCTGCTTTCCACTCCCCTAAAATCGGCTACCCAGCGTTTCATCCGGGACATGTTCGTGTTCTCCGTTTTCACCGGAATATCCTACGCAGACCTTAAAAAACTGGCATGGAAAGACATTATCCGGGAGAATGACGGCAGCCTGTGGATTTCGGCAGACCGCCAAAAGACGAAAACCGCTTTCAACGTCAAGCTGCTGGATATTCCGGTTCAGATAATGGATTACTACGAGGGGCTGGCGGAGGGTGACAGCGTGTTCCCTGCAATGAGTTTGGGACAGGTAAACGTAGGGTTGAAGCGTATCGCCCGGCATTGCAAAATCAACCGGGCACTGACCTACCACATGGGACGTTATACCTTTGCGTCCCAAATCTGCCTGTCGCAAGGCGTACCGATAGAGAGCGTGAGCCGGATGCTTGGGCATACCAACATCCAAACCACCCAGCGTTACGCACGCCTGAACAACGGGAAGATAATAAGCGACATGAAAATGTTTGCCGAAAGAGTAGCCAACGAATTTAACTTTATCCCATGAAAAAAGAAAAGAGCATACAGAACAGCCGGAGCACCTTTGCAGTGCTGTTCTACCTAAATACCAGTAAAGTGAAGAAATCGGGCAAGTGTCCGGTAATGGGACGCATCACGGTGGACGGCAAGAGCACGGCTTTCAGTACCGGGCTGGAACTCCGCCCGGAAGAATGGAACGCCAAAGAGGGTGCAGCCACGGGAAACATGGCGGAAGCCAAAGAGGTGAACAGGCGTATAGCCCGATACCGCAGCGACCTGATGAAGCATTATGACATGCTGCTTGAAAACAAAAGTTACGTCACGGCTGAAACCCTGAAAAACGCCCTGCAAGGCTTCACGCTCAAACAAAACACGCTGATGCAGGAAATGGCGGCACTCGTGGAGGAAAAACGCCTGTCGCTGGGCATTGCCATTACCGCATCCACTTACCGGAAATACATAACGATACACAAGCACCTGAAAGGTTTCCTGTATCATAAATACGAAGTATCGGACATCCTTTTCGGTCAGGTGGATTTCGCTTTCCTCGAAGCGTTCAACTATTACCTGAAAGTATGCTTGCAGTTGTCAGCCTGCACGGTGAACAACTACATGAAAATATTCCACAGCCTGATAATGCGAGCCATGAACAAGGGGCTTGTCTTTCAAGACCCGTTTTTCGAGTATGAATACGAGCAGGTGACGGTACGCCGCAAATGGCTGTCTGTGGACGAGATAAAGGCACTGATGAAAGCGGAGTTGAAGCACCCGACCGAGATATTCGTCCGGGACATGTTCATTTTCTCAACATTCACGGGCATAGCCTACGCAGACCTTGAGAATCTGACCTATGACAATATCGGGCGGCAGGAGGACGGGACTTTGTACGTCACCCTGAACAGGCAGAAAACAGGGTCGCTTGCGTTTATCCCGCTAACCGATATTCCCCTGCGCATAATGAAGAAGTACCAAGACACGCCCTTTGCCGGGACGGGCGGGAAAGTGTTCAAGATGTGTACCCTCACCAATGCGGACATATTGCTGAAAAAGATAGCCAAGAAAGCCGGGATAGATAAACGGCTGACCTACCACATGAGCCGCCACAGCTTTGCGACCCTTTGCCTCTCAATGGGCGTACCCATTGAGACGGTCAGCAAGATGCTGGGACACCAAAGCATAGACACCACCCGCATTTATGCGAAGATAACCCGTACCAAACTGAACGAGGACATGACAAGCCTTGCCGGGCGTATCAAAGGCAGGTACAGGCTTGCACGGCAGTAAGCCCATAAAAAAGCCAGCAACACAGTTTTCAAGAAAACGTGATTGCTGGCTTTCAATCAATCAAACAATAAATCAATAAATACAGAAAACAAGATTGAAATAAAACAACCTTTCAATCTTTCAAGAAAGCAAGACATCAATAAAACAAGATTTCATGTTTTCAAGATTTCATTTTCTGTAATGCCTTTCCAGCAGGTCTAAAATCTCGCTTTCCCGGTAGATGATTTTTCCCGGAAGCTGCACGTAGCCCAGCAGCCCCGTGTCCCTGTAATCCTGCAACGTCCGTTTGCTGATGCAAAGCCGCCTGCACACCTCATCGCCCGTCAGGTAGTGTTCACCGTTCAATACCGGGCGATAGTTCATTACCACGTACTCCACGTTTTCCAATACCCTGTCGAGGGAAGAAAACAGTACCAGCGTGGTTTCGGAATCTTTCGTTATCAAATCCATACGCCTACTTTTTAGAATTGTCCCTTACTTGTTCGAGCAGAAAGGCTTCCACGTCCGAAGCCTTGTAGTAAATCTTGCCGTTTATCTGCGAGTAAGGCAGTTTTCCCGTATCACGGTAGGTCTGCATCGTCCGGGCTGAAACATTCAGCAAACGGCAGGTCTCGCAGTTATCCAGCCACTTGTCACGCTTCCTGCGTAAAGGCACGCAGAGCGCATCCACACGACCCACAAAATTTTCAAACCTCTGTTCCCATAGTTCAAACGTTTTCTTTTCAATCGTCACTATTTCCATAACCGATATATTTATTCTTGTCAATACTTCGTTTTTCTTCACTGGTGCAAATATATAAAGCTGAATGACTGGTTGTTTCTTCCTGTCCACAAATAACCTTGCGTGTCCGAAAATGTCCACCGCCACCCCAACAACACGAAAGAAACGAACCGATAACAAAAAACCTGTTTTTTCTCCACTCCCTAAATAAGTAAGGTAATGAACACAAAGCCGTTTTCTATTTGCCGACATTAATTTGGTGCAGAGCGCAGCAAAGCGATTCCAAACGGCTGACGCTTTGTTTTTTACCGATTTTTCTTATTTTATTTGTGGTGCTAATTCAAAAAACAAGCACCTATGAACAATCCTTTCGAAGAAATTTTCAAGCGGCTGGAGAACATCGAAAAGATGATTGCCCCGTTCACGGGCGTACAGCCCGAAGAACGGCAGGACGGAAAAGAGCCTGTGTTAGTCAAAATATCCGTTGCCAGTGGCATAACCGGGTATTCGGTCAATTACCTGTACCACTTAGCCAGTAAGGGGATGATACCGTGTGTCAAGCGTGGGCGTACCCTGCGTTTCGACATGGAGGAACTCAAAAAGTGGATGCAGCAGCAGTATGTTCCAGCTTCTAACAGACTTCCCGATGAAAAAGAAAAGAAGTGATGATGCACGGCATATCGAGGGCTGGCAGTCAAAGAACGAGCGCATCGAAAGCCTGTTGAACATCCTGTACGATTTCCGGTTCAATACCGTAAAGAGCCGGACGGAATACCGGACTGCGGGTTCTTCGGGCTTGTACCAGCCCGTTACAAAATTCGTTCTGAACTCGTTCAGGCGCAGGCTGGATGTGACCGCTGGTATTGTTACCTCTGCCGACAACATCCGTACCATACTGGAAAGCGATTTCGCAAGAAAGGTACATCCCATACGGGAATACTTCAACGCCCTGCCGCTTCTCAATCCAACCGAACACGGGCATATCGGCAGGCTCTTGAACACGGTACAGGTAGCCAACCCCGGCAAATGGGAGGAATATTTCACGAAATGGCTTATCGGTGTGGTAGCCAACGCCATGAACGACACAGGGTGTCAGAACCATACCTGTTTGGTGCTGACCGGGGACAGGCAGGGGCAGTTCAAATCGTGGTGGCTGGACAACCTTTGCCCGACACCGCTTAAGAACTACCTGTTTACCGGAAAGATAGACCCGCAGGGCAAAGACATCCTGACACTGATAGCCGAATACCTGTTCATCAACATTGACGACCAGCTAAAGGAACTCAACAAGCAGAACGAGAATGCATTAAAGAACCTTATCACCACCCCGGCGGTGAAGTACCGCAGACCGTATGATGTTTACATAGAGGAATACCCCCACCTCGCCAGCTTCATGGCTTCGGTGAACGGCAACGAGTTCCTGACCGACCCGACAGGCAGCAGGCGTTTTTTGCCGTTCGAGGTGCTGCGCATAGACAAGCCCACGGCAGAAAGCATCCGCATGGATAACGTCTATTCCGAAATCATGTACCTGTACCGTCAGGGCGTACGCTACTGGTTCAATGATGCGGAGATTGGGGAACTACACCTGACAAATGCGGAATTTGAGGTGCAGACGGTCGAGTTCGAGATGCTGACACAATACTTTGAGAAGCCGACAGAGGGGGAAGAAGCCCTGTTTTTTATGACAACGGCACAGATACTGGCACGCTTACGGGATATATGTCCCATGCAACTATCCGAAAAACGGCTGGGGGAAGCGTTACGCAAAGCCGGGTTCAAACGGGTACAGAAACGTATCGACAAACAGACCTATTCGGTATATGGGTATAGGATAAAGCCTGTTCCAACATCCTGTACAAACAACGATTACGGTTAGCACGGTCATTTTACGATTAGGTATTACTGCAACGCAGTAACTGCCATAGTAAGATATATTTTTATCTTACATCCTGTATATCAAATATTTAACAATAGCGCAGTAAGCAGTAAGATAAAACCGCAAACTTTTGGAAAAGTTTGGAAAAAGAAAAACGCAGGAATTATCAGGGTTATATTTCTATCTGCTTTTGAAGAAATAACTTACTTATTTTACTGCATAAGAGATAATCCGCTGAAAGAAAAAGAATTATGCGCAGAAACATAGTAACTTTTCTTCTTACTGACTTCTTACTGTGCTACTGCAATTTATCAACATCAAAAAATAAAGATTATGACCTATAAGGAAGCCAACAATATCAGTATCAAGGATTACCTGAACTCTTTGGGAATCCAGCCCGTCACGGAAAAAGGAAGTTACGGGATGTACCGCAGCCCCTTACGGGAGGACAACACGCCGAGTTTCAAGGTGGATTATAACGCCAATCTATGGTGTGACTACGGAACTGGCGAGGGCGGGACGCTCATCGACCTTGTGATGAAGCAGAACGGGTGCAACGCCTACGGTGCTATCTGCCAACTGGAGCAGGGCGACACCGCCTCTTTTTCCTTTCACGAGAAAGACCTGCCCGAAAGGGACATGAAAAGACAGGCATCCAGCCCGATAGAGATACGCAGAATACAGCCGTTACAGAATCCGGCACTCATGCGATACTTGCAGGAAAGGGGGATTTCCCCCGGAACGGCAGCCCCATACGTGCAGGAAATGTATTACCGCATCGGTGAAAAGCCTTATTTTGCGCTGGCGTTCAGGAATGATTCAGGAGGTTACGAGCTTCGCAATCCCCGTTTCAAGGGCAGCACATCGAAAGACATCACCCATATAAGGCAAAAGGGAGAGCCGAGAGATACCTGTTTCGTGTTCGAGGGCTTTATGGATTTCCTCTCGTTCCTCACTATCCGACAGCGGGAAAGCCCGGGTATGCCCTGTACCGACTGGCAGGACTACGTTATTCTAAACTCCACCGCCAACACGGATAAAGCCTTATATCCGTTGGCTGGTTACGGGCATATACACTGTATGCTTGACAATGACGAGGCAGGCAGGAAAGCGGTTGAAGCCATAAGGCAGGAATACAAATGGCGTGTACGTGACGCATCACACCTGTACAGCGGTCACAATGACCTGAACGACTATCTGCGTGGGATAAAGACAAGCCAGCCGGAAAAACGGGGCTTTGAAAACAGGATGAAGCAGCCCAGCAACATATCCCAGCTGGAGCAGGACAACAGACAAAATCCGGGTGAAAAAAGAAAGAGAGGGCTAAGGATGTGACCTGCAAGGCTGGCGGCATGAACCGACGGCAGGCTGTGTGATTAGGGAGAGCAAGGTTATGTTTCGGTAGACCGAAACACCTTGCTTTGCTTGGCAGCAAAGAAAATTTCTCCCGTTGGTCGCAATTTTTAAGATACCACCTAAAAGCAAAAACGTATGACAGGGATAAGGAACAAGTCGGGAGGTCGCCCGGCAAAGAACCGGGTAAACAAATATCAAAAGGTAGTCAGCACGAAGCTGACCGAGTTACAGTTCTACGCAATCAGGAAGCGAGCCACCGAAGCCGGGTTGCACCTCAGCGAGTACGTCCGGCAGGCTGTTGTTTTAGCAGAGGTAACGCCCCGGCTGAACAGGCAGGATGCGGACACTATCCGCAAGCTGGCGGGTGAAGCCAACAACATCAACCAGTTGGCACACCGGGCAAATGCCGGAGGTTTCGCACTGGTAGCGGTGGAACTGGTGAAGCTCAAAAACAGGATTGTCGAAATCATAAACCAGTTGTCGGATGATTGGAAAAATAAAAAAGGGAAGCGGATTTAAGGGCTGCGTGAACTATGTACTCGGCAAGGAACAGGCAGCCTTGCTTCATGCGGAGGGAGTGTTGGCGGAAAGCAACCGGGACATCATACGCAGTTTCATTCTGCAAGCCGGGATGAACCCCGACCTGAAAAAGCCTGTCGGACATATTGCGCTAAGCTATTCCCCGGTGGACGCACCCAAGCTGACAGACGGGAAAATGGTACAGCTTGCGCAGGAGTACATGCGTGAAATGAAAATCATCGATACGCAGTACATCATCGTGCGCCACCAAGACCGGGAACATCCGCACGTGCATATCGTGTTCAACCGCATAGACAACAACGGAAAGACCATTTCGGACAGGAACGACATGTACCGCAACGAGCAGGTATGCAAGAAGCTGAAAGCCAAACACGGGCTTTATTTCGCTAAAGGCAAGGAGCATGTAAAGCAACACCGTTTGAGAGAGCCGGACAAATCCAAATACGAGATTTACAATGCCGTAAAGAATGAAATTGGGGAATCAAGGAACTGGCAGCAGTTACAAACCCGGCTGGCAGAAAAGGGTATCGGGATTCATTTCAAGTACAGGGGACAGACTGGCGAAGTGCAGGGTATATCCTTTTCCAAAGGCGAATATACGTTCAAGGGTTCGGAGATAGACCACAGTTTCAGTTTCTCCAAGCTGGATAAATGTTTCGGGGATGCGGGGCTGAACACTACCGAAAGCAACCGACAGACGATTTCCGCACCTGTTCAGGAGCTATCGCAGACACCGGGCAAAGCCGACAGTCCGTTACTGGCAGGCTTGGGCGGTCTGTTCTCTACCCCGTCCTCTCCGGCTGATGATACGCCCGACAATCCCGGTGAAAGAAAAAGGAAGAAAAAGAAACGACACTTAAAATTATAGGAACATGGAAGAAAATTTAATTTTGGAGGGGCTTCTCTCTATGGTTACGGAACTGAAAGAACAGCAGGAGAAGCAGGTAACGCCAGCCAGCCGGGAGGAAACGATTAACCGACTGGACGTTATCGAACAGCGCATTTCGGAAATGCAGGGCAAATCCGGCATTACTGAAAATACGGTGCAGGAGATTCTAAACCAAATCGGCAATATCAGAAAAGGGCAGTCCGAGAAACAAAAACAAGACCTTGAAGATATAAAGGGGCTTATCGTGACCTCGCACCGATATTTCAAGGAGCGGTTAAAGGTGTTGTTCCCGGCTGATGATACACCAGCCGGAGAAATAACGCCCGTTTCATGGTACGGCAAACTGACATACCGGGTAACTCCCTATTTGAAACCCAAGTTCTTTCTTCTTTCAGCAGGGATAATCATTTGTCTTGTGTCGCTTGTGTTGAATGTACGTTTTATACAAAGAATGCAGCGGTTACAGGACAACGATATAAGATACCGCTATATCCTGATGAAAGGAAAGGCAGACGGCAGCAGCCTTGATTTGCTGGAAACGAAGTTCAGCCGGGAACGGGACAACGATTTCATCCGAAGCCTGACCGATTCGGTGAAAGGCTTTGAATACCGCAGCAGGAAACAGGCGGAAGCGTTGGAACGGGCAAGGATGTTAAACGAGCAAGCCGACAAGCTAAAGGAGGAAGCCGACAAATTAGGCAAGCCATAAGCCAAAAGCAAAGCCGGAGCAGAACCGCCCCGGCTTTCTAATTCACTTCTTTTTCTTCGTGCAGTGTTCTTTCTCGAACTGGCGTAGCGTGGTGACGCTGAACCGTTCTTTGATGAACTCCCGGACATCGGAAGCCTTGTAGTACACTTTTCCGCTGATTGTGAAGTACGGCAGCGCACCGATAGCCCGGTAGCGTTGCAGGGTCTTGATACTTACTTTGAACAGCAGGCACAAGTCCTGATTATCCAGCAGGTTGTCATCTTCGGGCAGCACCCTGTCGGCATTGCGCAGTACCCGTACATCCTTGCAGAGTTCTTCCAGTTTGGCGTACAGCTTCTGCATCCATACGCTGAAATCGTCATTCTCTATATACATGATTGCTTCATTTTTCTGATTATACATTATGGTCTGTCAATCGATTGATGAAGCAAAGTTCAGAAAACAGGCGCAAAGAAATTACGGGGGAACTAATGGAATCCCCTATAAATAAATCATAAGCCGTTGGTTATCTGTACCCTTTCTTTTCATGTTCCTTGCGGATAAGCTCTGCCAGTCCATTAAGAAACTCTGTGATTTTACCCGGCTTGCGTTTTATCACGTCCTCATGCTTTTGGTGGCAGTCGCCTATCCTGATATTGAAAAGCCATTCAAAGGCTTTGGATAAATCCACCAAGTAGGCGGGTTTGCCGTTCTGATATACGATGTCTTTGGAGAGGAACAGACCGCTTACTATTTCCATGATGTTGATAAGGGTTGTCTTGTCGGCAAGAAAGAGAGGGGAAAGGGCTTGTGTATCGGTGTGTTGCCGCAACTGTTCCGGGTACTTGATGCGCCATTCGATAAGACGTATTTCGGTGTTTAACAGCCCTATCGCTTCATCAATTAGATGCAGATAGGGCATTTTTTTCTTGCTCAAACCGTACACGGTACGATTTGAGACGGTGCAAGCCAAAGGAGAAATAACGCAGTAATACGCTATAATCCTGTTCGTTGATGCTGAAATCGGCTACATGCGTAGCCAATTCTTCGATAGCCTCTGTAAGTTCAGATGCAGAAACTTTGCGCTGCGAGTATTCCGATAATAAACGGAAAAATCTCTGTTGTAATACACTTTCCATGTAGTGTTGAAATTATATTATTAATCGTCTTTGTTTTTCATTTTCACATATCCATTTGCATAATTCCCTATAATATTGTGATTATCATCATAAATATAGCCATTGGAATAATATCCTTTGAGTATTCTCTTTGAACTATAAATATATCCGTTAGTATAATTACCAATCGTTTCACCTTGCTTGTCAAATATATATCCATTTCGATAGGTAATCAATGACGTTTTGCATGAACCGAAACATAAAACACTCAAAATTAGTAACAATGTTCTCATATCATTTTTGAATTAGTATCTAAATCTTGATGTATCAATCTTTTTTACCTCTTTTTTCTTATATCCACCAAAGCGATAACTGAAATGTAGAGTAAATGCTCGTGAATAAAATCCGCTATTCATATTCAAGTTTTGCCCCTTAAAACGAACTCGTGTTGCAGGCATTCCCGTATCAAATATATCATTGCAACGGGCGGATAAGCTCAAATTGTCATTGGCGAAATTCCACCGTAATCCGACAGTGAGATTAAAAATAGATTCTATATCAAATGTCCCTTGTATGACGGGAGTCTGTACATTTCCCATTAGTTCGAAAGACAAATTCTTATTTATTTTAAACGTATTATCCAGTGTGCCGCTAAATACCCATTTCTTACGATTGAAAGGAATGTCGAAAAAATTATCACAGCGTTGGTGCATTTGCATACCGACTAAGGTTAATCGGGAATCCAGCCAGTTTCCTGCCTCAAAAGGCAATATGATGTTTACGCCCCATACCTGCATATAGTTCCAATTTGTATTTTTATAGATTAGTGCCAGCCTGTCAGTCGATTGATAGGCGGCTTGAGTGAAATAATCTGAGGTGTGCGTGAAAAACAAACCAAAGATGTATTTCTGCTTCCATATATAATTCCCATTCAGGTTATAGTTTGTCATCGGTTTCAACCCCGGCGTTCCCCATAATTCTGTATATCCATTAAGATAACTGACGGAAGATTGCATATCCCAATAGCTTGGATAAGTTTTGTCCGTAGATAATGAAAGTTGAAACATATGTTTCGGCGTTTTAAAGTAAATCAATGATGCTTGTGGGTAAACTGCCCATTTATGATAATTGCCAATCGTATAATATTCTCCCGTAGCGGAAACGGATAAAGATGTACCTGTTGTATAGTTTTTACTCAATGATACATAAAAGCTGGTAGTTTGTTCTCTTAGATTGGAATATGTGTTTTGAGTTTGAATGTTACCTGTCTCTTTATCATAAGTTTGGAAATCAATATCTTTAGCAAATCGGTAGGAAACTCCATAACCCAGATTCCATCCTTTGGGTAAAGACTGTTTCCGGTCTGCATAGATAGAATAGCGGTCTATCTTTTGTCCGCCAACCATAGAGAAACTACTCTGATTTTCATCTTGATAATTTGCGTATAGCCTTTGATTATTATTGGAAGTATAATGTGTATAATCACCACCTATTTCAAGTCCGAAGCCTGAATGATATTGCAATGTAATATTGTGCATTTGATTGTCAACATATTTATCCACATTGCTGGTTTGGTAGTTGCCTGATGTCCGGCTGTTATTATGCTGGTCGGGGGTATAACTGCCTGTGTATGCTATATTGATATTGTTTTTGTTGTTGAAGTTATATTCAAAAGCTACTCTAAGGTCATGCTTCCAGTACTTACTACGTAACTGTTCGTTTTGTATGATATGATGTAGTTCATCTTTTAGCGTATGTTTGGAATCAAGGTCTATGTACTCCATCTTTTTCACGTTATTTGCTCCGTACATTACATCAAAAGCCATTTGGGGAGTTGATAAACGAAAGTTTCCATTCATTCCCCCATCATTGAAATATTGGTTTTTATAGTCAGCACTTATCTCCCCCTGAAAAGAGTAGTCGTTTGAATGCTTTAAAACAATATTAATAGCTGCACCTCGCACATTATATTCAGGAGGTGCGCTGTACATTACTTCCGCTTTTTCTACACGGCTAACCGGAGTATTGCGCAAAATTGTTTCAAGTTGTCCGGCATCCATTGTTGTAGGTTTTCCATTTAGAATAACAGTCAGTTTTCCTGCTCCAGCCAAAGTTAGTATTCCTCTGTCTTCTTGCACTCCCGGTATTTTTGTCAATGCTTCATAAGCATTGTTTACGAGTTGATTTTGGGTAAGAACAGCAAGATTATATCCTAAAAGTCCATTCTCTACTTTTGCAAAAGGACGTTTCGCCTTTATAATAACTTCATCCAAAGCATAGTCTTTAGGTTGAAGTTGAATAATTCCAGCATCATTTTTTTTACTTACCATTTGTTTGGTTTCATATAAAAGGTGTTGTATTATCAAGCGGTATTCTTTCTGTTGGCTTTTAAAAACGAATATACCGTCAGCATTGGAAATGGATGCGCCTATATAAGTCGAATCCATCGTTTGCAAAATAATAGTCGCACCGTCTATAGGCAGTTGTTTGTCATCTATTATTTTTCCGTTAATCGTTTGCCCCCAAGCGACTGTTTGAGAGCAACCTAAAAACAGGTAGAAAAATGTCAATGTTATTATGTTATTTAATCGCATCATACGAATTCAGTTTATTGATTACAAGACTATTAAAAGGTAAAAGAAACTCCTGCACCAAAGAACCATTCCCATCTTTTTTGTATTATGTTATATTGGTAGTTCGTTTGGGATTTAATAATGGCATGTTTACCTATCTCATATGAAAATCCTGCTCCTACCTTATAAGGGATAGAAGTTGCCGGAAGTATCACACTACGTTTTTTGTCCAGTGTATAGCTTCCATATACACTAAAATGTAGTTTCTTGTTTAAAGGAATAGTCATGTTTGTTTTTTGTTGAATCTTTATAAGAGGGAGATATGTATTAAAATCATTCATTATCGTAAGCTATTTGTTCAGTTTGTGGCGGATGCGACTGATTGTTTCAGGTGTGACTTGTAAGAAAGAAGCCACTTCTTTCAACGTAATGTGCTCTTGAATGTCGGGGCATCTGTTCAATAAATCAAGATAAAGTTCTTCCGTAGTTTTACAGTACATATCCAATAATCTATGATACATCAACAAGTATGATTGTTCGACAAGCGTACACTTTATTTGCATGGTTTCGGCATTTGTCGTAAAAAATTCCTCTGCCGTTGAATATGGTAGATAGTAAATCTTTGAATCGCAAACAGCCTCAATAGTGACTAATGACGGTCGGTCGGGATTTATGAATGTGCATAAACTCCCCGCAAATTCATTTGAAAAAGTATATCCTACTATATGTATATTTCCTCTTTCATCCACATGGGTATATCTCAATAAGCCGTTTTCAATATAAGCCCCCCGGCGGTTCATTTTACCCTGAACAGAGAACTGTTCTCCCTTTTTGAGTTCGATATAAGCTCCATGTTCCAAGATAAAATGTTTTAATAATTCCAATCGGGAATGCTTACCGTATTGTGCATTGAAGTTCTTCATATGTTTGATATTGTTAGGGGATGATATTTTTAACGCGTTGGTTGAATTAATTTCGTAAAATATTTATAATGAAAAAAATTGCACAAATCGCAGATTATTAGTAAATTAGTGGTAGCGACACCGTTAACTACTATTAGCCTGCTTATGCGCAACTTCATAGCAAATTTCGCCAGAATCCTCGGAATCTGCAAGGATTTCGCCGGAAATCGTGTTAATGAACTCGGAAACGTGCCCCGTTGTGGCGTCGTCCCCAGGTTTTCCGACCTTGAGGTCGTCGCTCTCGGTATAACAGCCGAGGCTTTTGGCTTCGACAGTGAGAATCTCCTTTTCCATCGTCTGTACAATGAGTGCAAGGATGATTTGCCAAACCTGATCAGCCGCAGGCAGTTCAACGCCAGGCGCAAGCTGACGGCACGGCTTGCCGAAGAAATCCGCAAGGATGTGGCTGTGGCCATTGATGGTTCCGAGGATGTATTCTGCATCGACTCCAAGCCGGTAAAGGTCTGTCAGAACGCACGGGCAAAACGCTGCACCATGGGGCGTGACAATATCGATGCAGCTCCCGACTGGGGATATTGCGCATCGCAGAATATACACTACTATGGATATAAACTCCATGCAGTCTGTGGAATACGGGGTGTCATACATTCTTATGACATGACAGCCGCAAGCATCCATGACCTCCATTATCTCAATGATGTGCGCCGGGAATATCATGACTGCATGATGCTTGGAGACAAGGGCTATCTCAGCGCTGAAATTCAGAAGAATCTCTTTGAAACTGCCAACATCACGCTTGAAGTCCCATATCGACTGAATCAGAAAAACTGGCGTCCGCCAACATGGGCATATAGGAGGTTCCGTAAACGTATCGAAACCATATTCTCCCAACTCAACGACAATCTTATGATGATACGAAACTACGCAAAACAATCCTGCGGTCTTTTTACCCGTATGGCAGGCAAAATCGCAGCAATGACATTCATGCAATATGTCAATTCCGTTAATCATCGTCCGATTGGGCAGATAAAATATTCGCTAATTTAATTCAACCAACAGGTATTTTTACTAATCTCATGTCTTTGTAAAACTACAACTTTATTGTAGTTTTACAAAGACATTATTGGCATTTAAAGGAATATAACTATTTTTGTAGCAGAGTATTGAAACAGTGGAAACATAAGGCAAATTAAAGAATTTCGCTCGTTTCTATATCGTTACCCATTATTCTATACACTTCTTATAAATATCTGTTATTCAATAGATAATATTCTTATTTTCGTTTTTACAAAACACACCTTGCTATTTTCTGACGAAAATCGAAATCCGTCCCGGACGGATTGGGGTCAGCGGGAAGCGGCAAGCCCAGCCGTTCACCAGCCCGGTTTTACACCTCTGCCCCTTGCAGTTCGTTACTCCGCTGCAAAGTAACGGTGATTTATAATGCTGTAAAATAGGCGATTGGTGGACAAAATGGGACAGTACAGGACAAATCGGGACACATCTGAAAACGAACGTTTTTTCTCCTTTTATTTGCAAAAGATTTCAAGATTGAAAGCAAGATTGAAAGAAATATTCCAATCAGGAAAGAATGATTGAAAGCATGATTTCAAGAAAGCATGAAAGCAAGATTGAAATAAAACAATCTTTCAAGATTGCAATATGGAAACAAAGAAAGCTATATGGCTGGATTGATTGAAAGCAATAAATAAATCTATCTATCAACCAATAATGAACGAAAGCAATATGGAAAACGAGAAAACACCCCTTTATGTCGCCTTTTCCACCCAAAAGGGCGGGGTCGGCAAAACCACCTTTACCGTGTTGGCGGCAAGTTACCTCTATTACCTCAAAGGTTACGATGTGGCGGTGGTCGATTGCGACTACCCGCAACACTCCATTGCCGGAATGCGCAAGCGGGATGCCGAGCAGGTCGGGGCGGATGAAGATTACAAGCGCATGGCGTATG